>ERZ777305.3655-NODE-3655-length-10153-cov-2.723312_pt1 | contig 10153 bp, 10 predicted proteins | sample MGYA00374965_ERZ777305 | MGnify/ENA primary metagenome ERZ777305 (study PRJEB29328, sample SAMD00013331) | mouse gut metagenome | study: EMG produced TPA metagenomics assembly of the Metagenome analysis of fecal microbiota from mouse which was promoted...
CGTCTCTTCTCTGGAGCGTTCGCCGAGAATGGCTAAGTCAGCGTCGGTTTCATCCGGCATCGGATCGGACTTGAAGCTCTCGACTCGATTGTCGTCGTTGAAGACGATGGTCAGCTTGCGGACCGTCGGCTGACCGCCGCGCGGATTCAGATAGTAGACGTAACTCCATTCGTTCTTGTGGAAGATACTCTGCAGTGTTGCTGTACCGAGCAGGAAGATGACCTGATTTTTAGTCATTCCTTCATGCAGGTTTTCTACCATTTCACTGGTTACCACGTTGCCCTGATGGATGTCCGGACGGTACGGTGTAAGGATCTTGGGAACGTAATCCGATACGGAGGAACAGCCGGCCAGAAGTGTAAGGGGCAGTACTGCGCACAAAATAAGAGGTTTCATGAAGAGGGTTCTGTTTAGTGGTAATACAATAACCATGTATGATAAAGGATTAGTGTTTAGATTAACACTTTGAAGAAAACCTCTTAACGAGAATTGTTGAATGCAGCATAAAGAGATAGCGGACAACGCGAAGAATTTAAAAGAATTAGGGCTTAAGGCAACCGGTCCGAGACTGAAGATTCTGGAGATGTTCCAGAAGAAGACGTCTAACGGGACTGATCGTCACATGAGCGCCGAAGAAGTTTATAAGGAGCTGGTGGACGCGGGCGAAGACGTCGGTCTTGCAACGGTCTATCGTGTTCTCGCGCAGTTCGCGAGTGCGGGGATTCTGATTCGCCGCAATTTCGAACACGGAACGGCGCTGTTTGAACTCGACGACGGTCATCATCATGATCATCTGATCTGTGTGATGTGCGGCAAAGTCGTTGAATTCATTGATGAGGAAGTGGAGAAGCGTCAGTTTGAAATCGCGCAGAAACACGGCTACTCGCTTGTCGATCATTCCATGGCGCTTTACGGCGTTTGCCCGGCATGCCGTGACAAGAACAAAAAATAAGAGCACGAAGCTTTGAATGCATGAAGGACGATAAAACTATCGTCCAAATAGAGAAGGCGGACCCAAAATGTCCGCCTTTAAATATTAATGTCTGAGCATCTCTTTAGCGTGCTCGAGCGTTTTATCCGTAATTTTGATGCCGCCGAGCATGCGCGCGATTTCTTTAACGCGTTCCTCCTCATCGAGCGGAATCACTGTTGAGGTTGGGGCTTCGTCCTTGCTTTCAGCATACTTCACAATCTTGAAGTGGTGTGAGGCGCAGCTTGCGACCTGAGGCAGATGCGTCACACAGAGAACCTGCTGATGCTCGCCGAGCTGCGCAAGCAGCCGGCCAACGGTTTCCGCGACTCCGCCGCCGATGCCGGAATCCACTTCGTCAAAAATCAGAGTGTCCACGGTCGCTGTTATCGTGTCGGTGACAGCAATCGCGAGACTGACACGCGCGAGTTCGCCGCCCGAGGCGACTTTGGCTAGCGAGCGACGGGCAACACCCGCATGGCCGGCCACTAAAAATTCACACGAATCCGTGCCAAGCGGTCCCGGATGCTCGCTCGGCGTCACGGAGACTTCAAATGAGCCGCCTTCCATCGCGAGCGTCTGCATGACTTCGGTGATATTTGTCTGCATCCTGAGCGCCGCTTTGCTGCGCTCGGCGCTAACCTCGGCGGCAAGCGCTTCATAGCGTTGCTGAGATTTCTGCGCCCTGTTCTGAAGCTCTGTGACGTTGATTTCCTGAAGCTCGGAAAGTTTGAGCCGCGACTGAATCATTTCTTCATACAGTTCGCCGGGCTCGATGTGATATTTGCGTGCGAGCGAAAGATAGGAACTCAGGCGCTCATCAACTTCTGCAAAACGCGCCTCATCAAAATCCATACGGCTTAAAAAATGCTCCACGTCGCTTGAAGCGGAATCAATGATTTCTCTAGCCTCGTTGAGCTGGCCGTATACGCTCTCGATTTTCTTATCGATGTCCGAGATGTCGTCCAGCGCGGAAATGGCGGAATCCACCATCGAAAGCGCGCTTTCATCAGCTTCTGTCAGGGTAGCCCGGACTCTTTCGCAGGCTTCCAGAATCTCTGTGTAACGAGAGAGCTTAGTGTGCTCTTCGTTAAGCGTATCCCATTCGCCTTTAAGGGGAGCGAGCTCATCCATGTCTTCCAAGTACCAGCTCAGCTGCTGAGCTTCCGCCTGATGCTGTGCCTGTCGGTTTTTGGCTTCATCGAGCGCCTCTAGCGCGTCCCGCCAAGCATTCCAGCGCTTTTTAAGTTCTGAAATCGTCGGTCTCAGCCCCGCATAGTCGTCGAGCATCTCCAGCTGGGAGCCTTTGCGCAGAAGCGACTGATGCGCATGTTGCCCGTGAATGACGACAAGCATCTGACTGAGCTCTTTAAGCTGAGAAAGGGAGGCTGGAATTCCATTAATCCACGCTCTGCTCTTGCCTTTGATATCGAGTGTGCGGCGAAGAATAAGATCGTCCTCTTCGCCCGTGAAATCATTTTCCGCGAGCCACTCACGAATTTTTTCATTGGTGGTGAAGGAGGCGCTGAGATCGCTCTTGTCCGCGCCTTCTCGAATAAGTCCCGCGTCGCTGCGGCTGCCGAATAAAAGCTGAATCGCGTCAATCAGAATGGACTTGCCGGCACCGGTTTCACCGGTCAGCGCGGAGAAGCCGTTTTGAAAGTCCAGCTCAAGTTTTTCTACGATGACAAAGTTTCTTATATTCAGCGTGCTGAGCATAATGGTTAGCGATCCGTGGGATTGTAGTTCCAGTGTAATTTTTGATTTAGTGTATCGAAGTAATTGTGCGAAGTTGGATGAAGAATCTTGATTGTGTGTTTATAAGGAGAAATCTTCAGGACATCGTTGATCAGTACTTCGTTTTGATCCTGCATGTCAAAGTATAGAATCGCGTCTCGAATTTGTGTAACGCAGATTTCAATAAGTGAGGATTCCGGCAGAACTATCGGACGGTTGGAAAGCGTGTGCGGCGCCACCGGGATCATCAGCATGCAGGGCACAGACGGATAGATCATCGGACCACCCGCGCTCAGCGCGTAGGCGGTGGAACCGGTCGGCGTGGACACAATCAGACCGTCGGCATGCATGCTGCACATCTGAAGACGGTTGACGATGACCGAGCATTCCACCATGCCGCCGGAAACACCGCGCGAAATGACGACTTCATTGAGTGCGACATTGCGATAGACCTCTTTGTCGCCCCGCATCTGAATGCACTCAAGCAGCGTGCGCGAATCTGTGTAGTAGTGACCGTTTAGAATTTCCGAGAGCTCGTTTTCCATGCGCTCGGAAGGAATATCCGTAATGAATCCGAGTCGGCCGGCATTAATGCCGATAAAAGGCACTTCGTATTTGGCCATGCGGCGGGAAATGCCGAGAAATGTACCGTCGCCGCCGTAAATAATAAAAAGATCCGCCTGCGTGCCGATTTCTTCCAGAGTGCGGCCGCAGTCAAGCCCGAGCGCCTCAGCGGCCCGTTTCTCCAAAATGACGTTTCTGCCGTGCCGGATCAGAAAATCTCGAAGCTGCTTCAAAGGAGCAAAATCGGTGGAGTCACGCTTGCCAAAAACGGCGACGGTTTGAAATTCAACAGACATTTTTATTATTTCCCGGCCTTTTCGCTTTGAATATCGCGAAGTAGCCTAATTGTATCTTCGGGGGTACGGATCGCAGTGAGAAGCGTCGTCAGCGCCGGGCCCTGAACTGCGCAGATCCACTCCGAAGAGCTCCAAAATTTAAATGTTTCGCGAAGCATGACGCTGGAGCCGCGTACGCTAAGCTGGTCATCGTCACCGATGACTGCCCGCACCGTCGGGTTGCCTCGCTGAGAGAGACAGTCGGTGAGGGCCCATAAATGGTAAAAAGCGAGTTCGGGATTTTCCTGGCGATCAATCCAATCGTTAAAAATGACGGAGAAGCGCATGCGGACGAGCTCCTTCATCGAATTGGTCGTGTCGTAGGTTTTAAACGAGAGAAAGATCGGAAGGGTAGACATCGCGATAGCGACTCTGCCCTTGGTCGCTCCGATCTTTGCATATTTGAACGGCAGCCCTTTACAACTGACAGAGTCCTCAAACTCATCCTCGATCACAGCCTTTTCAAACTCGTCGGGGAAATAGTGCGATAGGATCGTTGTGATGATCAGTCTGCTCCAAATAAGCGCATGCGCGTGGCTCGGATGTTGCCGAGCGTAGGCAAGGATTTCGGAACCGAGCACTTCTTCTGCCAGATCCAGCGGAGGCGCCTGAGTGCAGTCCGCGACAAGCAGAATAGGCGCCGCGAGTTTGGAGTAGTACATGACCGAAATCCTGGCGCTTTAGTAGAAGCTGCTGCGTTTGGGCTGAGAGGTAAGCGCTGCGATTGCCATGACGACCCACGCGGCGATCATGAAGAAGCCGCTGATGGGCGTGACAAGCGGGAAGGGGCGCCATTGAATCAGCACAAGCAGATAAATGCCCGCGATATTGACAAGCCAAGTCTTAAAGTGCTGGGTTGCCCACGCAACGGCAAAAAAGCCGAGACCGCTGATCAGCTGGTAGAGAACGGCGTATTCATAACTCTCAATCAGACGAGGAACGGTGACGGCGGCTCTTAACCCATGCGCGCCGTACGCGCCCAATGCGATGCCGGAAGCCAGCATGAGTGCGCCGAGAAAAGCCCAGATATGCATAAAAACTCCTAAATTTTTATTCCAGAGAGTCGCTGATGGCGACAGCATGGAACCCAGCGTCCACATAGATATTATCCCCCGTTATGCCGGACGCGTAATCGGAAAGGAGGAATGCGGCAGTGTTGCCGACTTCATCAATAGTGACGGTTCTCTGCAGCGGAGCAAGAGACTCCATGTGGTGCAGCAGTTTCGAGAAGTCTTTAATGCCGCTTGCGGCAAGTGTCTTGATTGGGCCGGAAGAGATTGCGTTGGCGCGAATGCCTTTCGGGCCGAGACTTGCGGCAAGATAACGAACAGAAGCTTCAAGGGCGGCCTTGGCAACGCCCATGGTGTTGTAGTTCGGAACAACGCGCTCGCTGCCCAGGTATGTCAGTGTGAGAACAGAAGCAGGACGGCCTTCCATGAGCGGAAGCAGCGCTTTAACCATCGCCGGGAAGGAGTAAGCGGAAATGTCCAGCGCTGTGCCGAAGGCGTCTCGCGAAAGTCCTTCAAGGAAGTCACCCTGAATCGCTTCTCTCGGAGCAAAACCGATCGAGTGCACCGCGCCGTCAAGACAGCCCCATTTGTCACGAAGCACTTCAGTCATTGAGAAAATCTGTGCATCATCGGAGACGTCAAGCGGAATGACGATGTCGCTGTCAAATTCCTTGGCAAAACCCGTGATTCTGTCGAGGAATCTTTCGTTCTGATAGGTAAAGGCAAGCTGAGCGCCCTCTCTGTGGCAGGCTCGCGCAATGCCGTATGCGATAGAACGATTGGATAAAACACCGGTAATCAAGATTTTCTTGTCTTTAAGCAGGCTCATTGATGATCCTTAGAAAGTTTTTTAAGAATCATAAGATATTAAGCGAGTTTGCTAAAGAGTGGTATCGGATTACCTTAGTTTAAGCGTCTGACCTACGTGAAGGCTGTTGTTTTTTAGTCCGTTCAGCGCTTTCAGCTGATTGACCGACATATTTGCAGAAGACGCGATCGAGAAAAGCGTGTCGCCTTTGCGCACTTTATGTGTACGCTGTTTGGCAAGGGGTCGCTCGTTAATGCGCTTCTGAACTTTCTCGGGAACTTTCTCAAGCACCACAGCCTGCTTGGTCGGAATACCGCTTGCGTTGATCGTAAGACGCTGTCCGACGGAAACATTGTTGCTGCTGAGATGGTTGGCACTCTTAAGGGCGTTTACGGAAATAGAGTAGCGCTGAGCAATGCTGAAAAGCGTGTCGCCTTTGCGCACAACGTAGAACTTGGCGTTTGAGGCTTTTTCTGTAACCGGAGGCTTGGAGGCAACCTGACGAGTCTTAACCGGGACATTGACGTAAAGCATCTGACCGACTTTCAGACGATGGCCTCTGAGGCGGTTGCTCGAGGCGATAGTCTTAGTCGATACGCCGAGACGACGTGCAACGCGCGGCAGCGTGTCGCCTTTTCTGACACGGTAGGAGACGCGGCGGAAGTCCTGAGCGAGAGCGAAGGAAGCGTCAATCGTGTCCGAGGAAATATCTTCTGCATCGCCAAGACCGCTGTCGCGGCTGACGAGAACGAGTGAGCCCGGTTTAATGCGTCTGCCGGAAGGTATTTGGTTGGCTTCCCGAAGCGCTTCCTCCGACATGTGCGCTTTCTTCGCTATGGAAGCAATGGTGTCTTCGGGTTTGACGCGATAAGTCGTCCAGCTCGAAAGTGGCTTTCCGCTCATGCGGTATGTCACGAGGTTCTCCACGAACGTGTCGACCTTATCGGTCGGCATCAGCATGGAGTGGTTGTGGGAGGCCACAATGACGGGACGGTTAAAGGATGGATTCAGCGTGCTGAATTCTGCCTGAGACATTCCGGCTAATTGGGCCGCACGCTTAACATCGATGTCCTGATCTTTGAAGATCTGAACAAAGAAAGGTTCGTTGTATACCGTGGGAAGCTTTATCCCGAAGTTACGGGGATCTTTAACGATATTTTTGATAGCCTGAAGCTTCGGATAATAGTTGCGGGTTTCATCAGGCATCTTCAGCGACATATAGTCGGTCGGAAGACCCTTCGCCTGATTTCGCTTAATCGCGCGGCGCAGGTTGCCTTCGCCCCAGTTGTAGGCTGCCAGCGCAAGCGGCCAGGAGCCGAATTCGTCGTAAAGCCTCTGAAGATAGGTAAGCGCCGCAGATGTGCTTTGCAGTACGTCGTAGCGTTTGTCGAGCCACATGGTCTGATCGAGCGAATAATCTCTTCCGGTCGCGGGCATGAACTGCCAGAGACCCGCGGCTTTGACTCTGGATTTGGCGTTGGTGACAAAGGCGCTTTCAACAAACGGCAGCAGCGCGATTTCGGTCGGCATGCCGCGCGCGTCAACTTCTTCAATGATGTGGTAAAGGTACTTTTGTGAGCGGTCCGCCATGCGCTGCAGATAATCCGGTCGTTTTGAGTATTTAGCGACGTTGGCTTCCACAACGCTGTTTTGCATGTCAGGTACTTTGAAACCGTCTCTGATGCGTGTCCAGACGGTATAGATTTCGTCATCATCCGCGCCCGGCGTCACGATCTCTTTGATTTCTTCCTGATCGGGCTCTGAAGCCGTCGCGTAGGTCGAACAGCTCAAAGCAAGGGCAATAGCTAGTATGCGGAACGAGGTTTTTAAGTACATTGCAGTCACTGAAGAAAGACACGATACAATAAAACGCTAATTTAAACGAATTTATGGTACTTCCGACGGAAAAGCTCTAGGCGATGTAACTTGATTTTTCCGATGAGGTTCACGGTATATGACATCAAATATCACGCTTGCGCAGTTTTATTCATCAGCGCTTGGGCAGTATGCTCTGCGGTGGGAGCGGGCGCAGTATGACGCTTTGGTCGCAGACTGCTTCGGGTACCATGCCGTACAGATCGGAGCCTCCGGCATCGATTTTCTGAGCAATAACCGTATTCCGCTCAAGGTGATCGGAGAACGCAGTCTGCGTCCTTTGACTCAGCTCGAAGACAGCCGCGTCCGCATACAGCTCTCTTATAGTGAGCTGCCGTTTGAAAGTGAAAGTCTCGATCTGGTGCTTTTGCCTCATGCGCTGGAAATGGCCGAAGATCCGCATGCGCTGCTGCGCGAAGTGAGCAGAGTTTTAATTCCCGGCGGCAGAGTGGTGCTTACCGGGTTTAATCTGACGAGTCTTTGGGGCATTCGTTTCCATCTGCAGAAATTCGGCGCAAAGGTGTTTCTCCCGGGTAAGCAGTTTATGTCGGTGTTTCAGCTGAAAGATTGGTTATCTCTGCTGTCCTTCCATGTGGATCGAGGCACTTTCGGCCGCTACAGCTGGTCGTTTTCTCCGGAGTCTCACAAAGAGTCTTCCTGGCTGGAAAAAGCCGGTGACAGGTGGTGGCCGCAGTGCGGTGCGATTTTTGCGCTGAGCGCGACCAAAGAAGCTTTGGGCGCGAAGCTGGTTGGCAAAGCCATTACGAAAAAGTTTAATTTTCTCGGCGCCGGAGCGCGCCTAGAGGAGGGCAGCCGCTCTCAGTTTGAAGGTAAAAAAGAATGAAACAGGTAGAAATTTGGACGGACGGCGCAAGCAAAGGAAACCCGGGGCCCGGGGGCTGGGGTGCGTGGCTGAAATACGGCCGTCATGAGCGCAAGCTCTGCGGCGGCTCTCTCAATACCACAAACAATCAGATGGAGCTGATCGCGCCGATCAACGCTCTTAATACATTGACTGAGCCGTGCTCCGTGAAGCTTCATACAGACTCCAAGTACGTGAAGGAAGGGATGACCGCATGGATTTACGGCTGGAAAAAGAAGAATTGGAAAACTCAGGGGGGCACTCCGGTTAAAAATGCCGATCTGTGGAAAAAACTTGATGAAGCTGCCAGCCGACACAAGGTTGAATGGATCTGGGTCAAGGGACATGACGGCATTGAAGGCAATGAAATGGCCGATCAGCTTGCGAATCAAGGTGTGGAAGAAGTCCTGAAACGCAATAGATAATCGCGGGTAAAAAGTATCCCGGGTGTACTGCGGCTGCAGGCGCCCGGGATTTAATTTCCTATCCGAATCAGGCAGGAGGGATGCTGCGGATAGGATGAGGAGAAAACCGGTTAACCCAATAACTGACGGAAGTCCTTGTCTAGCAATTCCAGAGCATGGACAATCTGCTCCTGCTGACTGACAGCCCAAGCTTCATGCTCGGCAATCGCTTGGTCAGAACGCGCGATCGCTTTGTTGATTTCGCTCTTTTGCGGACCGCCCGATGTGCGGCGGTTCTCAATAATGGTTTTCGGATTCAGCGTCGCTTTAAATTCCTCTTCGTTCATGGGGCAGACTTCGCTAGCCGACGGGTATTCCGTTTTAATGACATGCGCGTATATCTCTTTGACCTGGGCGTATGGGAAATTTGTCGGGTTGTAGCCATTTGCCTTCGCATAAGAGACAATCTGGCTTGCGACATGATGGCCGACGCGGAACGGCAGTTTGTATTCACGCATCAAAACATCCGCGATTTCCTGCGAGGCGGTCCAATCGCTGTTCAGCTCTTTGAGCGCTCTCTCCGGGCTGATCTTGAGTGCGTTGAGCATCTTGTCAAACTGAGTCAGCATCTTGATTGTGCTTGAAACCATCGAGCTGTTGGCAGGTACGCGCTTCGGGTCAATCATTCCCGGAATGATGTTGTGCGCTCTGAAAACCGCAGCCTGAGCCTCTCCAAGAACCCCGCTTGCCGCTTCGCGAACTCCGAACATAAGGCCGGGATTCCTCTTCTGAGGCATCGCAGAAGACACATAGGTATTGTCGCCGCCCTCCTGCAGGAGAATCCAGGGCTGAGGCTGGGCGTACTGCACAGAAACGTCCTGAACAAAAGTGCCGACATGAAGCGCGATTGAGGTCAGGATTGATGAGAGTTCGGTCGGTTCATCGACCGGTTTAATCTGAGCGGCGTCATATGCGTCTTCGACGGGGCCGTCAAAACCGAGATACTCAGCGATTTTCTCGCGGTTAAGCGGCCAGCCGGTTCCGTTAAGAACGGTTGTTCCCATCGGACAAAGATTTAAACGCTCATAGAACTGTTCGAGCCGTTTGCTGTCACGCTTGAAGCCGGCAAGAAAGCCCTGCAGGTAATGCGCATAGCTGTTGGGCTGAGCGGCAACACCGTTGGTGTAGTTCGGGACGATGGTCTCCGTATGGTCTTTAGCAAGCGTGTTGAGGATCCGCATGCTGTCGACAAGCTTGCGGGCCAATGCAAGAACGTTGTCACGCATGATGGTGGAGTAATAAGTCGCATGCATGTCCTGACTTGAGCGACCGACGTGAAGCATGGTTGCGTCAAGGCCGGCGGCTTCGATGAGGAGCGGCTCGTACTTGATGACGCGTGAGGGTCTCAGAGCTCCGGGCTTACAGCCGTTCTCAATGACTTGGCAGATAGCCTTTGCAATTTTTTTTGCAGTTTCCTCGGAAAGGAGGCCTCGCTCGCGGTTTGTAACCTGAGTTTGGCAGAATTTATTAAACAAAAAAGCTCTCAGTCCTTTGATTATCAGGGAGTTGAGAGCTTTTTAAAATTATT
>ERZ777305.3657-NODE-3657-length-10143-cov-3.867962_pt1 | contig 10143 bp, 11 predicted proteins | sample MGYA00374965_ERZ777305 | MGnify/ENA primary metagenome ERZ777305 (study PRJEB29328, sample SAMD00013331) | mouse gut metagenome | study: EMG produced TPA metagenomics assembly of the Metagenome analysis of fecal microbiota from mouse which was promoted...
CCAACTCCCCCTCCAGGTCTTTCAGCTGCTTGGAAAGAGTAGGCTGGGAGATGTGCAGCCGCTTTGCCGCATGAGTGATGCTGCCCTCCCGGGCCACCTCCAAAAAATAGCGCAGGACTCGAATCTCCATAAGGAGAGTGGTACAAAATGCCGGAAATGAACGATGACCGTAGCCTTATCCGCCAAAACCTGCTGGACGCGGGCTGCGACCGCAAAACCACCGAGTCCTGCATGGCCTGCTTCACGGCAGGGGCCCCGGCGAAAATGCTTCCCCAACTGGCAAAGCACCGAAGGGTGCTGTTGGACGCCCTGCACCGGGAGCAGAAACGTATCGACTGCCTGGATTATCTGGTGTACACCATCGAAAAAAACGAAAAGCAAAAGGAGGCCAAAAAATGAGACGAATCGGTATTTGTCTGCTGGCGGCCCTCGTGCTGAGCCTTTCCGCCTGTGGGCAGAGCACGCCGCCGGAATCCTCCGCCGTCTCCATTTCTCCGGCAGAGAAACAGGAGACTGCAATATTAACCCCACCGCCCAGCGAAGAACCTGAAAGTTCCGCTGCCGCCAGCCAAGAAAGCCCTCCCACTCAGGAGAGCGGCTCCACCCTTATTGCGTACTTTTCCCGGGTAGGCAATACGGATTTCCCGGAGGACGTGGACGCTGTCACCACGGCGAGCCTTATGAGGAAGGACGGCGTTCTGCTGGGGAACACCCAGTATATTGCCAGCTTGATTCAAGAGCATACCGGGGGCGACCTGTTCCTGATCGAAACGAAAGAAAAATACCCAGCGGACTATGACGAGACCGATGCCCAGGCCCGACAGGAAAACAGTGAAAATGCCCGCCCGGAACTGGCCACCCAGGTTGAAAACCTGGAGCAGTATGACACCGTGTTCCTGGGCTTTGCCAACTGGTATTACGGGATGCCCATGGCGGTATACAGCTTTCTGGAGAGCCATGACCTGTCCGGCAAGACCATCGTCCCCTTTGCTACCAGCGGAGGCAGCGGCTTTTCCGACGCCATATCCGTTATACAGGAGCTGCAGCCCAACGCGACGGTAATGGAGGACGGATTTCTAACCACCCATTCCCAGGTGGAGGGGGTACAGTCCGCCGATGTGCAGGCGTGGCTGGACAGACTGGCGTTAAATTAACCGACGAAAAGGAGAAAATACCATGAACATACTGGTACTCAATGGAAGTCCCCGCCCCGGCGGGAATACCCGGAGGAGGATAGAAGCCTTTCAGACAGGCGCTGCGTCAGCGGGGCATCATGTGGACGTTATGGACGTGTGCCGGAGGAAGATTGCCGGGTGCCTAGCCTGCGAATACTGCCACACAAAAGGGAACGGCGCCTGTGTCCAGAAGGATGATATGCAGAAGATATACGACCTGCTGAAAGAAGCTGAAATGCTGGTGATCGCCTCACCAATTTACTACCATGGAATCACTGGTCAGCTGAAGTGCGTCCTGGACAGGTTCTACTCCGCCGCATATCCGGCAAAACCGCCCAAGCTCAAAAAGGCCGCTATGATTTTAAGCTCCAGCGACGCCAATATGTATGACGGGGCGCTGTTTTCCTTCCGTGGGGACTTCCTGGATTTTCTGGGCCTGGAGAATATGGGCGTTTTCACCGCCCACGGAGCTGAAAATGGCTCTCCCGAGAAGCTGCGGGAGCTGAAAGAATTTGGGGAGTCCCTGAAATAGGGAGGAACGGCCATGACAGGAAAGCGAAAGCTTCAAATTGCCGTCGACCTCTCGATGACAGTCCTCCTGCCGGTGCTGATGGCGTACCAACTGGTGGGAGAAGCTGCCCATGAGTGGCTGGGGATTATAATGGGCCTGCTGTTTGCGGGACACCATCTGCTGAACCGGCACTGGCACAAATCTTTATTCAAGGGTAAGTACACTGCACTGCGGGGTCTGGGAACCGCCATTGATATTCTCTTGTGCGCTGTTATGCTTGCGCTTATGATAAGCGGCCTCCTTTTGTCCAAGTATATTTTTCACCTGCCTGACAGCGCCGGATTGAGCGCCGCCAGAACGGCCCATCTGCTGGCCTCCTATTGGGGATTTGTGTTGATGCCCGTTCATCTGGGGCTGCACGGGGGCATGGTATTGGCGCTGGTGAAACGGGCTGTCAAAAAAGAATATACTTCCTCAAAGAGCCGCCTGATGAGATATGCTGTCTCGGTGCTTTTGTGCGGGTATGGGATATACGCCTTTATAAAGCGGCAGTTGGGCGCATATATGCTGCTGAGATCCACTTTTGTATTCTTCGATTTTTCGGAGCCGCTGGCGCTGTTCCTGTTGGATTATGCCGCAATCATGACCCTGATTGCCTGCTTGAGCCACTACATAGCAAAACTGCTAAGCCGAAAGAAATCATAATACTTTATCTACCGAAAGGAGCAACCACGATGATTTACAAAAAATTCCAGGATTTAGAGCTTTCCGCCCTGGGCATGGGCGCCATGCGCCTGCCCATTATCGATGGAGATGACAGCAAAATTGACGCCTCCGCCACCCAGAAAATGGTGGACTACGCCATGGAGCAGGGCGTCAACTACTATGACGCGGCCTGGGGCTACCACGATGGCAACTCCGAGTTGGTGATGGGCGAGGCCCTGAAAAAGCACTCCCGGGAGAAGTTCTACCTTGCAACGAAATTCCCCGGCTATGACCTCAACAATATGCCCAGGGTCAAGGAGATCTTCGAAAAGCAGCTGGAAAAATGCCAGGTGGATTATTTCGACTTCTACCTGTTCCACAACGTGTGCGAGATGAACATCGACTCTTACCTGAACGAGGAAAAATACGGTATTCTCCCCTACCTGCTGGAGCAGAAAAAGGCTGGCCGCATCAAGCACCTGGGGTTTTCCGCCCACGGCGGGTATGAGGTGATCAAGCGCTTTTTGGAGGCTTACGGCGAGCATATGGAGTTCTGCCAGCTGCAATTAAACTATGTGGACTGGGAGTTCCAGAACTGCAAGAAAAAGGTGGAGTTAGCGTCCTCCTACAACATGCCCATCTGGGTCATGGAGCCGGTGCGGGGCGGAAAGTTAGCCAGTCTGCCCGAGGACGCCGAGCAGAAGCTCAAGGCCCTGCGGCCGGAGGAAACCACGGTTGCCTGGGCCTTCCGGTTCTTACAGAGCCTGCCACAGGTGACGGTGACCCTCTCCGGCATGAGCAATTTTGAGCAGATGAAGGAGAATATCGCTACCTACAGCGAGGGTAAGCCCCTCAATGAAAACGAGATGAAAACCCTGCTGGACATCGCGGACGGTATGCTCTCCGGCAAGCTGCCCTGCACCGCATGCCGTTACTGCACCAGCCACTGCCCCAAGGGGCTGGATATCCCCGCCCTGCTGGAGCTCTACAACGAGCACAGCTTCACCGGCGGCGGGTTCATCGCGCCCATGGCGCTGAGCGCCCTGCCGGAGGATAAAAAGCCCAGCGCCTGTGTCGGGTGCCGGAGCTGTGAGAAGGTTTGCCCACAGCAGATTAAGATCAGCGAGGCTATGGCGGACTTTAACGCCAAGCTGAAGGGGTAACCCCATGAAGAACTGCCTGGAGCTGATTTTGGCTGGCCTGCTGGCCCTGCTCACGCTGTCTCTCCCCTATGACGGCGCCTTCCCCCAGCATAAGCCCATGGGCACAGGTATCGGGGCCATGCCCGGGCGGGTGGTCTGGGCCCATGACCCTGATTCGGTAAACTGGGACGGCAGCGGCTATTGGTGGGAGCTCTCCCACTTTGACGAGCCCGCCATACAAAAGATGGTGGACGAGAGCATTGCCCGGCTGGGCGGCAAGCCTACGGCAAAGGAGGGCTGGCAGGCGCTATTCGCCTATAAGAGCGAGGGCAGCTATAAAGCCGGGGAGAAAATCGCTATAAAGGCCAACATCAACGGCTCGGCGGTGATGGACGATGACACCTCCGGCAGGACCGCCATGAGCTATACAAACCCGGTGCTGCTCAAGGCCCTGCTGACCTCGCTGGTGAAAGACGCGGGCGTGGCCCCGGGGGATATCACGGTGTACGATGTGTCCAGACTGTTTCCAGACTATATGGTGGAGCTATGCACCCAAGGGGAGTTAAACGGCGTGAACTTTGTGGGCCGGAACAATGGCGTGGCCGACGAGAGCGCGCCTATTGTCTGGTCGCACGATTTCAGCGGGCGGGTAAACTATCTGCCCACCTGCGTGATGGAGGCCAGGTATGTGATAAACCTTGCAAATCTGAAGGGACATAGCTATGGCATCACGCTGTGCGGCAAGAACCACTTCGGCAGCTTCATCAACGGCAACGCCCTGCGCCCGCCGGAGGGGGCCAACCTTCACCAGTGGCTCACCCGGGACGAGATGGGTATCTACAGCCCACTTGTTGACCTGATGGCAAACGCCGACCTTGGCGGCAAGACAGTCCTGTATATGCTGGACGCGCTGATCTGCGCCCCCAGCGAGGGGGCCTCCATCACAAAGGAGAACTCCACTTGGCAGCAGGCTCCCTTTAATGGCGGCTTTACCGCCAGCGTGTTTGTCAGCCAGGACCCGGATGCGATTGACAGCGTGGGCGCGGATTTTCTCAGCAATGAGCCGACGGTCACAAACTATAACCGGGCCGCCGCCAGCGTGAATAACGAGAATTACCTGCACGAGGCGGGATTGGTGAACAGCGCGCCCTCCGGAACGGCCTATACGGGCAGCCGGGGGCATACCGTCACGAACCTGGGTGTGCATGAGCATTGGAACAACAGTGCAGAGAAGAAATATAGCCGCAACCTGGGGAAAGATGAGGGCATCGAGCTGGTTCGGGCAGGTTAGGCGAAGGATAGGCAAGGAGTGTTTTATGTTTACGAAGATGTTTTCCCGAAAGCTCTGGAGCCGGGATTTTGTATTGATCGTGCTGGTGTGCACTATTGCGTCCTACACTAACAGCACCTTTATGACCCTTTTGCCGGTGTACGTGCTGGACTTGGGCGGTACCAACGCCATGACCGGCATGATGATGACCGGCTTGACGGTGGTGGGTATGTTCACCCGCATCATAGCGGTGCCCCTGTTTGACCGGGTGGGCCGCAAGAAAATGCTGGTGCTGGGCGCTGGCCTATACGCAGTAAATGCCCTGCTGTTCTGCTTTACAAAAGACTTGCAAATGCTTTTTGCGCTGCGGGTACTCCAGGGCTTTACCCAGGGGGTATTTTTTCCGGTGCCCCACATCATTGTGGCCGACATCTCCCCCGAAGATATGCTGGTAGACGCCATGGGCCTTTTTGGCGCGGCAAACGCCGTGGTCTTTGCGGTGGCCCCCAGCATCGGCCTCGCTGTCTACAATAGCTTTGGGCCCCGGGCTTTGTTTATCTCTTCGGCGGTGACAGGGTTTATGTCCTTCTTCTTCTCCCTGTTCATCAAGGAGCATTACCACCCCGCCCCCGGCGCCCAGGCAGAGCCGGGCCGAAAAACAAAAAAAGCCAGGTTCGACCGGGCGCTCCTGCTGGTGCTGCTGCCCTCCCTGGTGCACCTGTTTTTGTACATCGGCAACAGCGCGGTCAGCAACTTCCTCACTCCTTGCGGCCTGAGCAGGGGGCTGGAACAGATCAGCCTGTACTTCCTTGTGAACAACATCGCCGTCATCGCGGCCCGCCTGACCGTGGGCAGACTTATTGTGTACCTGTCCAAGAAAACCTGTATTCTGCTGGGCGTGCTGCTGTCGGCAGGGGGCACGGCGCTGATTGCCGTGGTCCGCAATATGCCGCTTATGCTGCTGTCAGCGGTGCTCATGGGGCTGGGGCTTACGGCGGCTGCCCAGCTTTTACAGGCCCAAGTAATGCTCACCACCCCCAGCGAGCACCGGGGCGTAGCCAGCACGGTGTTTACCTTTATGGGCGACATTGGCACCGGAGCGGGCGCGGCCCTGTGGGGGGCTCTTTCCGCAGGGGCAGGGTACACAGTTACCTACCTTTTGGCGGGGGCTTCCACTTTGGCGGGAGGTGTGTTCCATGGGGCTTACTGGAAACGAAATAGAGGATAGCCTCCTGCAAGTAGTGCGGCTCATTTTATATGTTCTTAAGCTCAGCTTTTGCAGAAATCTCCCCGGTTTCTGTTCTCCTTCCCATATTGCAGAGGATATTTGCTTGAAAAACCTGGTACTGCGGCGTGGATGCACCGGTGCACCGTACCTACCGGATCATATTCATCGACGATGGCAGGGCAGAAATCTACCCGCCCAGGAACCTCCCGATACCTCGCCACATGGAGCGCGTGGTCGATCAATTCCTCGATGCCCTCATTCTTCGCTGCTGAGATCGGAACAACCGGGATGCCGAGGATTTCCTCTAACTCATTGACCCGTATGGAGCCGCCGTTCGCCCGAACCTCGTCCATCATATTGAGGGCCAGCACCACAGGGATACCTAATTCCATGATCTGCATGGTGAGGTACAGGTTTCGCTCTATGTTGGTGGCGTCCACAATATTGATGATCCCCTCCGGGTGAGTGTCCATCAGAAAATCCCTTGTGACGATTTCCTCGCTGGAATAGGGAGACAGGGAATAGATTCCCGGCCAGGGCAAACCTGATATTTGCGCCCTTCGGGATTTCATGCGTAGCATCGTGGGAGTGGTAGCTTCTGGCCCTGCCAAGCTCCCCCATTCCCGGATGCGCCACAGTCATTCGCCGCTGTTCGCCGTGGGGCAAAGCCTTTTTTTCATGGACCTGCTCCACGGCGATCTTCTGCGCCTCGTCAAGACGCAGGGTCAGTTCATAGCCGAGCAGTTTGATTTGAACCAGGTCGCCCATTGGCGCGATTTTTTGAAGGGTGACTTCTGTTTTGGGTGTCAGCCCCATGTCCAGCAGGTGATGGCGGAGCGCGCCGCTTCCACCTATGGACAATATATAGGCGCTCTGTCCGGGTTTCAACTGATCCATCTCAGCCAAGGGACCCCTTCCTTTCTCACAGTTTCTTGACGAATAGACAGCGGATGGCGTTCAGCACCGCCAGGATCATCACGCCCACGTCCGCGAAGATAGCCAGATACATATTGGCAATGCCCACAGCGCCCAAAATCAGGCAGGCAAACTTGACGCCCAAGGCCATAGTGATGTTCTGATAGACGATCTACAGGCACTTCCGGAAAATCTTAATGGCCTTTGCAATCTTTATGGGATCGTCGTCCATCAAAGCAATACCTGCCGCTTCAATAGCCGCATCCGAACCCATCGCTCCCATAGCCACGCCAATGTCGGCTCTGGACAGCACGGGAGCGTCGTTGATACCGTCACCCACGAAAGTCGATCTTTTTATCAAGAATAGGGAGGTATTGAAAAATGAGTGTTCTCGGTGGATGCGAAGAAAAAAACAAGACGCCTGTGCTGGAGGAGCGTGTTTGTCCCAACTGCGGTAATGAAGTGGAAGTGTTCACCATCAAAGGCCGGTTGATTGACGACTTCACTTGTGCGTGCGGGTATGTGTTCCAGAAAGAGGAGCAGATCGTCCCGAAGGTCAGGGATAGCAATGCTCCGCAATCGTAGGTAATCAGAAATTTATTTTTATCAGAAACAGGATTGGAAAGCATTGAAAACGCGCGGAAACGCCTGAAATGATTTTTGATAAAAAGTGGGCTTAAATAGCTACCTGTCCAAGCCCATGCTATCTATGGGGGCAACAAATTTAAAACAAAAATGAAGTGATAAAAATTAATGGCCACAATTGTTGGTTAGTCCCAACATCGTCGCCATTAATTTACTTAAAAACAGGGGCATCAGGAAATATCAAAACCTATCTTGTCCGAAACAGATTGTCCGGAAATAATTAGATTTAGCTCATATGTATAATGACCTGCTGGTAGATTTTGGGGAAACTCTACGGCAAATTTACCATCTGGTTCAGACCAAAATGTCGGCCAATTTCCTTCTTGACCAATTTCATTTCCATCATTGTCGTAAAGCTTACCGCTATGTGAGTAGTCTATGCGTTCTTGTGTAGTTAATTCTCGTGAATACAAAAATGTACCTGAAATCCCTTTTCCAAAGTTTATGATAATGTTACTAGAAGGGTTGTTTGGATCCGGGTACTCATAATAATAATTCTCATGTATCTGGATATCAGGATTAATAGAAATTTTTAAAACTCTAGCTTCGTTGCCGTTTGATGGTTGGTCAACCGTTGGTAATGTCTGTTCAGTTGGCGCCACGTCTTGAGGCTTCATCGCCGGTACCCGATTACCGCTTGTATCAGGTACTTGTATTTCATTGCCCTCAAGTTTTAATTGAATATTCTCTTCCCGCAATAGTCTATTTTCCTTTTGCAAATCATCATTCAGCGTCTGTAATTTGGAATATTCGTCTTTCAATATCGCAAAGTTCTTATCTACAGCTTCGAGAGCTTGCTCATAGGACATTTCTCTATCAACCGATTCATACCGTTCCGCAAGAGCTTCCACAATTTTGTTCTCAGTTGACTGCTTAGCATCAAAGTAGAAAAACACACTCGAAACTACACCTAATATTGCAGCAACCGCAGCCAGCATTTCCCATATAGGAAATTGCCTCTCTTGATTTCCATGCGCCATCGAATATTCCCCCTTTATAAAATTCCTTTTTGCTTTTATCGACATTTTCCCCTTAAAAATGAGTGCCTTGAAGATTGATATTGAGATAATGCTAAAATTATAATATTGGAGGACTTTACATGTCGTTAATAGTTTAATAAGCTACAGAAAACAGGGATTAACCTGACTACTACGGAGGAAGGAAAATTATTGTGCAAGCAAAAAGGAAAATACCGATTGAAAGGTTATTGGAAAGCTATGAAGTTGCCCTAACACAGACAGGCTATAGCACCACCACAAAGTTGCTGTTGGTAAAACGCACGGAGCTTATGATCCGGAGGCATCTAAACGTAGGTCTGGCATATTTTGACCAGACCATCATCAATCGCTACATGGGTGAAGTTGATGATAAGTATTTCAAGGGCAATATGCAGAAAAAGCACTATGAGCGGACCAAGCTAGAAATCGACCGCTTTGTCAGCTATGTCTGCACCGGGAGGATCGATTCTCTATCAAGTACGCTTCGAGGGGCAAGGCTACCCTCTGCGACATTCGGTGGGTAACGCACAAATATTTCAACTGGCTGGAAGGGCAAGGATTCATTGACATGACAGGAGTTGGAGCAATCCATATCCAGAAGTTCCTTTTGGTCTGCTCAGAACAATATCCGCCCAGCACCATCCACAATGTACGGCTGTATCTGAAGAAACTGTACGCTTTCCTATATGCAACCGGGCGAGTAGATGATAATTATTCTGTGTTGTTTTCTTTTTCAGTAAATCGGGAAATACCCAATTTGCTGCAATCCGTGCTTTCATGGACTACGCCGCTGACCGTAATTTGACACTGGTTGCCAATCTCAATAAACTGAAAAAGGTTCCATTCAAGAAGTCTGGCATTACTGTTGCGGTGGATTATATGAGTATGGCTGCAATTACTGCGGTTATTAAGCAGTCTGATACAAGTACGCCGAAAGGACTCCGCGACCAGTTCTTTATGATCCTGCTCTATGATACTGGCGCGCGGGTCCAAGAAATCCTGAATATAAAGCTGTGTGATTTACAGTTAGGCCGTCTGCCAAAAGTTATATTGTTTAGAAAAGGCCGCAAAAGCCGCACTGTTCCCTTGATGGAAAAGACGGTTCTGCATTTGAAGAAATATTTGCAGGTGTTTCATGCGGATACTGTTTCCGCAACAGATTTACCTTTGTTTTATTCTGTAACCCATGGTGAAAAGCCTCCGCTTACCCCTCGCAGGGCCCAATACATACTCCAAAAGTATGGTGAACAAGCAAGGTGCATTTGCCAGGAAGTTCCCGAGAAAGTCCATCCGCATCTTTTTCGTCATAGTCGTGCGATGCATCCGTATCAGAAAGGAATAGATTTAGCGCTTGTTTCTCAATGGCTGGGACATTCTCAATTAGAAACGACTCAGATATATGCTCATGCAGATACTGAACATAAGCGAATAGCAATCGCTAACTCCATTTCTCCAGATAATCCGCTCTACTCCAAGTTGGATTCTGCGCGCTACACTATCTCTGACGACCAGACGAATAGACGTAGAGGAAAACGCCGAGAAAAACAGGGAAAA
>ERZ777305.3659-NODE-3659-length-10138-cov-3.916890_pt1 | contig 10138 bp, 11 predicted proteins | sample MGYA00374965_ERZ777305 | MGnify/ENA primary metagenome ERZ777305 (study PRJEB29328, sample SAMD00013331) | mouse gut metagenome | study: EMG produced TPA metagenomics assembly of the Metagenome analysis of fecal microbiota from mouse which was promoted...
GCGCTCTGTGCCCCCGGGCAGAGGCGAAGCGCGGAGTTCTATGTGACGGACGCGCCGGAAAATTTCTCCACTGTGGCGGAGCTGTTCCTGGGCCACAGCGTGGAGGGGACCAGGGTGGACATAACCTTCGACTGAGAGCCGAAAGGAGGACGCGCATGAAAGAGGACTACGCCATAACCATCAGGGGCCGGCAGGTGTACGAGGACGAGGACCAGGGGGAGATATGCCTTTCGGCCCTGGGCACCTACCGGGAGAAGGACGGTACACGGTTCATACTCTATAAGGAGTATGACGAGGACAACGCCAGCGCCTACCGCACGGCGCTTTTAAAGGTGGAGCCGGGCATGGTGACCATGAGCCGCTCGGGGTCACCCACAAGGCTGATACTGGAAAAGGGCAGAAGGCACCTGTGCCTGTACGACACGGGGCTGGGCTCCCTGACGGTGGGCATTTACACCAGCCAGCTGGACGTGGACCTGAACGAGTCCGGGGGGACTTTGGAGATAGCCTATACCCTGGACGTGGACTCCAACCTGTCCAGCCAGAACCTGCTGCACGTGGAGGTCACGCCCGTGCCGGAGCCGCCGGAGCTATAGAAAAGCATAGTATATGTAAAAAAAGGAAAGGAACGATAATAAATGTCTCAGCTTGTAGAAACAGCGCGGCAGCAGCTGCGGGGGGCGGTGCTGGCCGCCATAGAGGGGGCCATAGCCGCCGGGGAGCTGCCAAAGGCCCCTGTGCCGGAGTTCGCCCTGGAGGTGCCCGGAGACCGGGCCCACGGGGACTGGGCCTGCAACGCGGCCATGGCCGGGGCCAGGGCCTTCCACGCCGCCCCCAGGAAAATCGCCGAGGCCCTCACGGCCCATCTGAACCTTGAGGGCACCTTCTTCACAAAATGCGAGATCGCCGGACCGGGGTTTCTGAACTTCACCTATGACCCGGCCTTCTACGGAAGGGTGCTTATGGACATAGAAAGCCTGGGGGACGGGTACGGCAGGAGCGACGTGGGGAAGGGCAAAAGGGTGCTGGTGGAGTACGTCTCCGCCAACCCCACCGGGCCCATGCACATCGGCAACGCCCGGGGTGGCGTGCTGGGGGACGCGCTTTCGGCGGTGCTCGAAGCGGCGGGGTATCAGGTGGAGCGGGAGTTCTACGTCAACGACGCGGGCAACCAGGTGAACCGCTACGGCCTGTCCATAGAAGCGAGATATATGCAGCATTTTGAGCCCGGCTTCCCCTTCCCGGAGGACGGCTATAAGGGCAAAGATGTGACTGCCAACGCCGAGGCCTTCATAGAGGAGCACGGCGACGAGTATGTGGACAGGCCCTCTGAGGAGCGCAGACAGGCCCTTATCTCTTTCGCCATTCCCAGGAATATCCAGGGGCTCCACGACGACCTCAAACGCTATAGGGTGGAGTACGACACCTGGTTCCACGAGTCCGGCCTGCATGAGAGCGGCGCGGTGGACCGGGTGGTGGAGCTGATGAGGGAGAAGGGGCTGACCTATGAGAAGGAGGGGGCCACGTGGTTTCGGGGCAGCGACTTCGGGTCCGAGGACTTCGTGTTGCTGCGCTCCAACGGCGTACCCACCTATGTGGTGCCGGACATCGCCTACCACTACAACAAGCTGGTGACAAGGGGCTTTGACACGGCCATAAACGTGCTGGGCGCGGACCATCACGGCTATGTGCCCCGCTTAAAGGCCGCCATCGCCGCCCTGGGCATTGACCCGGAGCGCCTTAAAGTGGTGCTCATGCAGATGGTGACCCTTATGCGGGACGGCAAGCCCGAGAAGATGAGCAAGCGCAGCGGCGAGGCCATCACCATGGCGAACCTTCTGGAGGAGGTGCCGGTGGACGCGGCCCGGTTCCTCTTTAACTCCTACGAGCCCAACACACGCATAGACTTCGATTTGGACCTGGCGGTTAAGGAGGACTCCCAGAACCCGGTGTACTACGTTCAGTACGCCCACGCGCGGATATGCAGTATCCTGCGCAATTTAGCAGAGGACGGCATAACCCCCCGGCCCTGTACAAGCGGGGAGCTGGCCCTGCTGACGGCCCCGGAGGAGATAGAGCTCATAAGGCTGCTGTCCAACTTCACCGACGAGATAGCCGGGGCGGCCAGGGCCATGGACCCGGCCAGGATAACGCGGTACGTGCTGAACGTGGGCACACTGTTCCACAAGTTCTATAATGCCTGCCGGGTGAAGGGCGTGGAGCCGGAGCTGACGGCGGCGAGGCTATGTCTCTGCACGGCGGCCAAGACGGTGCTGGAGAACGGGCTGGCGCTGTTTAAGGTCAGCGCGCCGGAGAGGATGTAAACGGAAAACAACAAACCCGCAGGATAAAACCTGCGGGTCTTTGTGTTATTAGCTGTATTATACCGGGTTCTTATTTTGAGGTATAGGTCTTGTGGACCAGCTCGGTGCCGTCGGCCTTGGCGTAGATGACCTCTACCTTCACGGTGTCCAGGGGTACCAAGCTCTTTACAGAGGCGGCGATGTCCTCAAAGGTAGTGGTAAAGTTCTCGGCGTCAACGCCCTCTTGAAGGGCATCGATAAGGGCCTTCTCGTCAACCCCCTCCATGGCGCTGTCGGTAAACACGAACTTGTAGATAAGGCTGTCGTCGGTAGAATCCAGAGATATCTCCATCTGGTCCTGGTCGCCTGCCATGCTCTCGATGGCCGCGCTGACGGTGGACCTGTTGTCCTCCAGAAATTCGCTGACGGTGGCGTATGTGCCGCTGGCGGCGGCAGAGCTCTCGGAACTCTCGGGGGAGGATTCCGGGGCGGACTCGGGAGTGGACTCAGAGGAGACCGCAGAAGAAACCTCAGAAGAGACCTCGGAGGACGAGGAGCTGGAGGAGGACTGGGACCCGGAATCATCGTTGCCACAGGCCCCGAGGGAGAACACCAGGATAAGGGCCATAACTGCGGATAGAACACGTAAAACTGTATTATTCATAATATAATATCACCTTTCTATGGTTTGCTATTTTGCCTTCGGTTTGTTATTTTGCCTTCGCGGTGTACTCCCTGCTGGCAAGCTCGGTGCCGTCGGCCTTGGCGTAGATAACCTTCACCTTTACGTTCTCGGCCTTGACCACTTCAGAGACAGAAGAGGCTATATTCTCGAAGGTGGACACAAAGGTGGACTCCTCCAGCCCGGAGACCAGGGAGGCCTTCAGGGTCTCCTCGTCAACACCGGCCATGGTGTCGTCGCTGAACTTGAAGTTATAGATCAGGGTGTCGTCGGTGCCCTCAAGAGTTACATCCATGGTATCGTTGACCATGCTGGCGATGGACTTATCCAGTTCAGCCTTGGTGTCGGGGTCCTCAAGGAAAGCCTTGACGGTGTCGAATTTGCCGCCCCCGCAGGCGGCCAGGGAGACCACCATTACAAGGACCAGCAGAGCGGACAGGATTCGAAGAGCGTTCTTTTTCATGTACTATCACCTTTCTTGAAAAAAAGTTTTATGATACGGCCCATACATATGAAAGCCACTATGCATTATACAACTATATCCGCTCAAAGTCAAGATTTCCAATATTACAATATATTAAAAATTTCTTACTTGTCCCCGGGGGCGGGGCCGGTGCTGCTCCTGAGCACAAGGCTTGCGGGCAGCTCATAGCGGAGCCAGGGCTCCTCGCCCAGGTCCTTAAGGCGCAGAAGGTTCTCAAGCATCAGCACGCACTGGCGGCCCATAAGCTGGGGGGAGTTGCGTATGGTAGTGATGGCGGGCTCCACGGAGGTGCAGACGGGGCTGTCGTCAAAGCCCACCACCGACACGTCCTCGGGCACCCTGAGCCCCATCTGCTGCAGGGTCCTGATGGCTTTTATGGCCTGAAGGTCCCCTTCGCATATCAGGGCCGTGGGCGCGGCCCCACCGGCCTTGAAGGCCTCGGCAAGGCCGGAGCCGGTGGGCCTGAACTCGTCGCCGCCTACGAAAAGGTCCCCGGGGTCAAATTTAAGGTCCAGTTCTTTCATGGCCTCAATAAAGCAGCGGTGGCGCTCTAAGTTCAGGTTGGACCTCCAGCCGCTGGACACATAGCCTATCCGCCTGTGTCCAAGGGATTTCAGGTGCTCGACGGCCCGGTGCATACCCTGGCTGTTGCTGATACAGACCGAGGGTGGCTGCCAAGTGGAGTCGGTATAGGCGTCCATGAACACGCAGGGCACCGGCAGGGCCCTTGCGGTCTCGGCCATTTGTTCATTAAGGGTGCAGGGGTGCACGATGACTCCCACAACGTTCCCCGCCCGGCGCAGCTGCTCCTCTACGGTGGCCTTTTTGTACCGGCCGGCATGGAGCATAATAAGGCAGTAGTCATGCTCCCAGGCCTCGGCCTCTATGCCCTCGAGGACCCCGGAGAAAAAGTTATAGGGGTCGTTCATGTCCTCAAGATAGTCGTGCTCGTGGTATATCAGGTAGGCGATGGACTTGCAGGCACAGCCGCCCCCATAGGGCTCCGGGGCCTTTGGGGCGGGCTGCTGCCCGGGGGCCGCCCCCTCCCGGCAGGACTCGCAGAGCATCTGCCCATACCCCAGGTCCTGTATCTGCCGGAGCAGGGACTTTCTGAGGGTGTCGCTGATACCGGGCTTATTGTTGAGCACCAGGGATATGGTCGCGGGGGAGACCCCCAGCTTTTTGGCAAGATCTTTTGCTTTCATGTGAAAAACACCACCAGCGTTTTTATAAACTCTTTATAAAGTATTATAAACCATGGGCGTGAAAAAAGCAATACCAAATTTAAGCGAAAAGCTCCGCCCACTTGACAAAAGCACAGACATAGGTTAGAATATTAACGAAAAATGAAGAGCAGGGGAGCTGTTGACGTTCATGAAGCTTCGCTTCATGAAGTCACCGAGTTTTGCGAAGCAAAACTCTTACTGCTATTATGCAGTGAGAGGACTTGGGAACGCTGAGAGGAGCCAAGAGCTTAAACCCTATGAACCTGAGGCGGATAATACCGACGGAGGAAGCATCTCATTTTCCCAGTATACCTGCATATTCTGCATATTTTGGGAGCTTCTGCGCCGTTTCGGAAATTTTTCCGGGCAGCGCTTTTCATTTTTCAAAAATAAACTTTTTGAGAAAGGGAAATGCTAAATGAACGAAAACAGTCAAACACGCACGCCCTCGAAGAACGTGGAGAATCTGGTGCTGGCCGGGGTGCTTATCGCCCTGGGCACGGCGCTGTCCTTTGTGAAGGTCTTCGACCTGCCCTACGGCGGGTCCATAACCCTGTGCAGTATGCTGCCGGTGATGCTGTTCTCATATCGGGCCGGGATAAAGTGGGGCCTTGGGGCAGGGTTCACCTTCAGCGTATTGCAGCTCTTATTCGGCCTGGACGCATTGAAGGGCGTATCCGGCGCTACGGTTGCAGGCTCTATATTCCTCGACTACTTACTGGCCTTCACCGTCCTGGGCTTGGCCGGTATCCTCCGGGGGAAGATAAAAAACCACCCGGCGGCCTTTACCCTGGGGTGCCTTGTAGCGGGGCTTTTGCGGTATGTCTGCTCCTTTTTATCCGGGTGGATACTATGGGGAGAGTTTGCCGATGTGAACTTCTCGCCCGTGCTGGCGGGCATGAGCGGCCAGCAGCTGGCCTGCTTCTACTCCCTGGTGTATAACGGCAGCTATATGATACCCGAGATACTTGTGACCTGCGTCGCGGCCTTTGTGGTCCTGCAGTTTTTGGGCAGGTTTATTTTGAAAGATTAAGTCCGCGCGCTTGCTTTGCCCGGCAAATTCTGGTATGATTATAGGCGGGATATCAGAAAAGGAGTTGATTCTCTATGCCAGGCAGACACCATGCGGATAACCGCCCGAGCCTGTGGCACATTATAGCGATAATAATAATTTTAGCCGGGCTTCTGGCCGCGGGCATACTGCTTGTCCGGGAATTTGGCCCAGGGTCCAAGGAGCCGGAGCCCAAGGGGCCGGAAATCTCCGAACGGCAACCTTTACCTATAACAATACAGGACCCCACGCCCACGCCGGAGCCCACGCCGTCGCCCACCCCAGAGCCCACGCCCACTCCCGCCCCCATACCCGACAACGGCGAGGACGGCTACCTCTCGGAGGGGATATATATCTGGAACAACATGGCCTTCGAGCTGTTCTACGGCTATGACGAGGCCTCGGACCCATACGCAAAGGCCATCGACAGCTTTGCCAGGGACCTGCCCGCAGAGGTGAAGGTATATAATATGATAGTGCCCAACCACAGCGAGTTCGGCCTGCCGGAGCGGCTTCGGGACAGCATGGGCTGCAACTCCCAGCGGGACAATATCCGCTATATCTACGGCACCTATAAGTACGCCAAGGGCGTGGACGTGTGCGACACCCTGGACCAGCACAAGGGAGAGTACCTCTACTTCAACACCGACACCCACTGGACGGCCAGGGGGGCGTACTACGCCTATGAGGAGTTCTGTAAAATTGCCGAAGTTCCTTGCTCGGCCCTGGAGCAGTTTGGGCTGACGGCCCATGAGCGGGACTTTTACGGATATCTTGCGGAGGCGACCGGAGAGGACTGCCTGTACGGCAACCCGGACCATATAGAGACCTTTGAGCCGGGATACCCCTATACCGCCGCTATGAGCTATGACGGCTATGACTTTACAGAGCTGGACGGAGTGAACAGCTCGGACGCCTCCATGGGGTACAGTATGTTCCTGTGGGGGGACCAGCCCTGTGTGCGGATAGTGAACGGGAACTCCTATATGAACCGGAAGCTGGCGGTGGTGAAGGAGTCCTACGGCAACGCCATCGGGGCCTTTATGGGGGCCAGCTTCGACGAGGTTTATATGATAGACTTCCGCAGCTTTGAGGGGAGCCTGCCGGAGCTGGTGCGGGAGCACGGCATCACGGACGTGCTCTTTATGAACAGCGCCATTGCGGCGAATACTTACCAGAGGGTGGAGGACCTATACACCCTGTTCCCCGAAGGGTAGGGTAAAAGTTTCGTCAACCTTTTCAAAGGTTGTGGGGGTCCAGGGGGCAAAGCCCCTGGCTGCCAGCGGCTGTAAATGTAATAAAATAAAAAAACACGGCAATACTAACCCCTGTCCGACAATCAAAAAGTATAGGGGGGCATATGCCATGAGAAACAGACTTGAATGTTCAGTGACCGCCTGCCGCCATAACGACCACAACCTCTGCGACCTGCCGGGCATCAAGGTGGAGGGCCCGGGGGCCCGGGAGAGCCGCCAGACCTGCTGCGAGTCCTTTGAGCCCAGGAACGGGGGCGAGAACAGTCTCTGCTCCTCCTGCGGGTGTGCCAGCGCCGAGACCGCCATCGACTGCAAGGCCAAGAACTGCACCTATAACAACGACTGCCGGTGCGAGGCCGAGTGCGTGTGCGTGGGCTGCTCCTGCAGCGACGTGGCCGGGAAGTCCGGCACGGAGTGCTGCACCTTCCGCCAGAGATAAGCACAAAAACAGCGTCGGACCCTTTCGGGGTCCGGCGCTGTTCTTTTGAATATCCGGCTTTAAATATCCAGCTTCATGTCGCCGTTCTTCACCCAGCCTATCTTTCTGATAAGCAGGTCAAAGGCCAAGGCCAGTATGGCCGGAAGGACTATGCTGATAAGTATCAGCCCCAGCCAGTCCATGCCGGTTATCCCGGTCTTTACCCCGGTGGAAACATCGTTGACCCAGCCGGAATATACGCCTATCTGTCCCACAAGCCCGCAGGTGCCCATGCCAGAGGACACGCCGCCGGAGGGGTCGTTCATCTCTAAGCGGAACAGGCAGGTGGCAAGGGGCCCGGTGACCGCCGAGGCCAGGGTGGGGGCGATCCATATGCGGGGGTTTTTGACGATGTTGGGCACCTGGAGCATAGAGGTGCCCAGGCCCTGGGCCACAAGGCCCCCCCAGCGGTTCTCCCTGAAGCTTATCACCGCGAAGCCCACCATCTGGGCGCAGCACCCGGCCACTGCCGCGCCGCCGGCAAGGCCCGTAAGCCCGAAGGCCGCGCAGAGGGCCGCCGAGGAGATGGGCAGGGTAAGGGCTATGCCCACCAGCACCGAGACGATAATGCCCATCCAGAAGGGCTGCAAAACCGTGGCGTCCTTGATAAGCTGGCCGAAGGCCGTGGCCACGGAGCCCACCGCCGGGGCTATCAGGTACGCCAGGGCCGTGCCGCTGCCGAGGGTGACCAGGGGGGTCACCAGGATATCAACGGGGGTTTTCTTGCTGACCAGCTTGCCCAGCTGGGCGGCGACGATGGCCATTATCAGCACCGCCAGAGGGCCCCCGCCCCCGCCCAGAGAGTTTGCCGCGGTGCCCACAGCCGTCAGGGAGAAGAGCACCAGGGGCGGCGCTTTCAACGCGTAGCCGATGGCCACGGCCATTGCCGGGCCGGACATGGACTTTGCGAAATTGCCCACCTCAACTAAGACCGGCAGGTTAAACTGGGTGCCAAGTGTGGAGATTATGGTGCCCACTAAAAGGGACGCGAACAGGCCCTGGGCCATGGCGCTCATGGCGTCCACAAGGTAGAGCTGTACGTACTTTTTCACCCGCTCCCAAACTGTGGCGGGGGCGGGACTTTGGTTTGGTTCCTTTGCCAAAATAGGTTCTCCTTTCGATAAAAGCCTGGCCGAAAGGAGCGCCGCCGGGGGGTCACCACGGAGCGCCCCATCGGCAAAATGTACACGGAAAATCTATATTGACTATGTTGCCCGGGTAGGACAGCCGCTTCGCCTTGGAAGAGCGCCGCCGGAGGTTTTCCGGCCTGATGGTCGTCCCGCTTGGCTGTGACGGTTCCCGCCCTGTCCGGGCCGTGTTAGGTTTCGGTACTATTATACTGATTATAGAGGATTTGTCAAGAGCAAATGACTTGACAGAAAAAATATCTTGTGATATGATTGTATAGAAGAAAAATGAGATGGGAGGTATAAAAATGGATCGCTTTGAAAAAATTTCAAGCAAGGGCAAGCTGACCGTTACGGAGATCTGGAAGGACAAGGAGACCGGCGTCCTCTACCTGTTCCACAAGGACGGGTACGCCGGGGGCCTGACCCCGCTGCTGGATAAGGACGGCAAGCCGGCGGTGGACCAGCAGGGATAAAGGTAACCGATACTTGGCAAATAAAAGGCCGGGCGCTCCCAGAGCCGCCCGGCCATTATCATACCCTCCAAACCCTATTAGACGACACCCTGCGCTATCATAGCGTCGGCGACCTTCACAAAGCCCGCGATGTTCGCGCCCACCACGTAGTTCTTCGGGTGGCCATACTTCTCGGCGGCAGCGTCGGCGTTTGCGAAGATGTTCTCCATAATGTCCTTGAGCTTCGCGTCCACCTCCTCAAAGGTCCAGGAGAGCCGCTGGCTGTTCTGGCTCATCTCCAGGGCGGAGGTGGCCACGCCGCCGGCATTGGCAGCCTTGCCCGGGGCAAAGAGGACCCCGGCCTGCTGAAGGGCCTCGGTGGCCTCGAGAGTTGTGGGCATATTCGCGCCCTCGGCCACGGCTATGCAGCCGTTGGCGATAAGCTGCTTCGCGTCGTCTGCCTCCAGCTCGTTCTGGGTGGCGCAGGGCAGGGCCACGTCGCACTTGACGCTCCATACGCCCTTGCCCTCGTGATACTCGGAGCCCGGCCTATAGTTCTTGTACTCGGTGAGACGCTGGCGCTTTACCTCCTTTATCTCCTTTATGGCCGCAAGGTCGATGCCCTCGGGGTCATAGACCCAGCCGGTGGAATCGGACATGGTGACAGGCTTCGCCCCCAGCTGATAGGCCTTCTCGGCGGCATAAATTGCCACGTTGCCCGCGCCGGAGATGGCCACGGTCTTGCCCTCAAGACTGTGGCCGTTCTTCTTCAGCATGGCGTTTGTGAAGTACAAGAGGCCGTAGCCGGTGGCCTCGGTGCGGGCCAGGGACCCGCCGTAGTTCAGGCCCTTGCCGGTGAGCACGCCCTCGAAGGAGTTGCGCAGGCGTTTATACTGGCCGAACATATAGCCTATCTCCCGGGCCCCGGTGCCGATGTCCCCGGCGGGCACGTCGGTGTCCGCGCCGATGTGGCGGAAGAGCTCGGTCATGAAGCTCTGGCAGAAGGCCATCACCTCCCGGTCGGACTTGCCCTTGGGGTCGAAGTCGGAGCCGCCCTTGCCGCCGCCGATGGGCAG
>ERZ777305.3660-NODE-3660-length-10138-cov-2.556084_pt1 | contig 10138 bp, 11 predicted proteins | sample MGYA00374965_ERZ777305 | MGnify/ENA primary metagenome ERZ777305 (study PRJEB29328, sample SAMD00013331) | mouse gut metagenome | study: EMG produced TPA metagenomics assembly of the Metagenome analysis of fecal microbiota from mouse which was promoted...
CGGGATTGGAGCGAGGCGAGAAGCAAAATCGCGGAGTTTTACGACGTACCGGTTTTCCGTCAGCCCTCAGACGAAGAGATTGAATCGGCTCTGCGCTGTCACTACAGCATTTACGACCCGCAGGGGCATGCCCTTCGACTGCTTGAGCTCAGAGAAACGGCGCTCTTTATCATGCGCGAACTTTCTGCGTTTCAGCCTCGGCTCACCAAAGGCGTTCTCAGCGGGTGCGCCGATCAATATTCCGATATCTGTCTTCAGGCGGTGAGCGAGGACTTAAAAGCGTTCCAAATCGCCCTGCTTGATCGGGATGTCGACTTTACCGTTCTGCCTAATCCGAAATCCGGCAGGAAAGAATTCGCGGAGGAAGTCGTTTTTGAGGCACCCTTAAAACCGAACGGATACTTTGCGGTCAACCGCATGACCGTTTGGGTCCGAGTCAAGGTATTTGAAACACAGCCCCCTGTCAGACAAAAGAGCGAAAAAACTCCGGACGCGTGGCAAATTCCGCTCGAAGCGGCAAAATCCGTCGACATTGACGGACTCACGCGTTTAATCGACTCGACGCGAGTCTAATCCTGTATTTTTCATTATCTTCGTCTATCTTTTCTCATCGTTTTCCCAAATAGTCTTTAAGGTTATTTGAAAGAAAATCATGCAAAAGAGAAGATTTTTAATGTTTTAAATACAGTTAAGCCCTATACTTGCGAAATATTGACTTATTCCCGCTATAGCTCGGGATATAACTCTATGAAAAAAATATTATTGCTTAACGGGCCGAATCTCAATTTGCTGGGAACTCGTGAACCGGACAAATACGGGAATAAGACACTCGCGGATATCGAGTCGTCGCTTTCAGCCTACGTATCAGAAAAAGACGCGAAGCTGAGCTGCTATCAGAGCAACCATGAGGGAGACCTGGTAGACCGTATTCAGCAGGCCAAAGAAGAAGGAATTGACGCCGTTATTATTAACCCCGGCGCCTATACGCACACCAGCATCGCGATCCGCGATGCCTTTTTGTCTGTGCAGATTCCTTTTGTCGAAGTGCATCTATCCAATATCTTTAAACGCGAAGCGTTCCGCCACCATTCCTATCTGTCCGATATCGCGCAAGGCTGCGTGATCGGTTTAGGCGCCAAAGGCTATTTTCTGGCTGCGGACGCGCTTCTCGACAACTAATTAATTTATCTCTCTTATATAAAGAGGCTTTTCCATGGACTTGAGAAAACTTAAAACATTGATCGACCTCGTTCAGGCTTCAGGCATTTCTGAAATCGAAATCACAGAAGAAGGCGATCATGTCAAAATCGTCAACCGTCCGGCTGCAGCTGCCGCTGCGCCCCGCGCTCCGGAGCCTGTTGTCTACGCGGCTCCCGCTCCAGCTCCTGCCGCACCGGCCGCTCAGCCCGCAGCTCCGGCGCCCGCCGTCACCGCGAACACGCCTTCCGGAACTCAGGTCACAAGCCCGATGGTCGGAACTTTCTACCGCGCCCCGAGCCCCGGCGCCGACCCCTTTGTCGAAGTCGGCACTCAAGTCAAAAAGGGCGACACTCTGTGCATCATCGAAGCGATGAAGCTGCTTAACGAAATCGAGGCCGAAGTCAGCGGCACCGTTAAGGAAATTCTCGTTGACAACGCTTCTCCGGTTGAATTCGGTCAGCCGCTTTTCGTCATTGAATAACCAGAGAGATATCTATGTTCGGTAAGATCCTTATCGCAAACCGAGGAGAAATCGCGCTCCGTATTCAGCGGGCGTGTAAAGAAATGGGCATCAAAACCGTTATCGCCCATTCTCTTGCGGACACAGACGCAAAATATGTTCGGCTTGCCGATGAGTCCGTATGTATCGGACCGGCGCCTGTTCATCAGAGCTATCTGAATATGCCCGCGCTCATCAGCGCCGCTGAAGTCACCGATGCTGAAGCCATCCATCCGGGCTACGGATTCCTTTCTGAAAACGCCGATTTCGCTGAACGCGTGGAATCAAGCGGCTTCGTCTTTATCGGCCCGAGACCGGAAACCATCCGTCTGATGGGAGATAAAGTCTCCGCGAAGAAAGCGATGATCGAAGCGGGCGTGCCCTGCGTCCCCGGCTCCGGCGGCGCGCTCCCGGACGATCCTTCCGAAATTATCAAAATCGCTCGTCAGGTCGGCTACCCGGTCATTATTAAAGCCTCCGGCGGTGGCGGCGGACGCGGCATGAAGGTCGTCCACACGGAAGCGGCGCTCATCAATGCGGTCCAAACCACCAAACAGGAAGCAAAAGCCGCCTTCGGCAATGACACTGTCTATCTTGAGAAATTCCTCGAGAACCCGCGCCACATCGAAATTCAGGTACTTGCGGACTCTTTCCGCAATGCCATTTGGCTCGGAGAGCGCGACTGCTCCATGCAGAGACGCAATCAGAAAGTCATCGAAGAGGCGCCCGCTATCGGTATTCCCCGCCGCCTGGTCGAGAAAATCGGCGAGCGCTGCGCAGAGGGCTGCCGCAAGATCGGTTACCGCGGTGCCGGCACTTTCGAATTCCTATATGAAAACGGCGAGTTCTACTTTATCGAAATGAATACCCGTATTCAGGTCGAACATCCCGTAACTGAGCTGATTACGGGCGTGGATCTGGTGCAGGAACAAATTCGAATCGCCGCAGGTGAAAAGCTGCGCTATCGCCAGCGCGATATCCAGATTAAGGGACACGCGATCGAATGCCGTATCAACGCCGAAGATCCGTTTAAGTTCATTCCGAGTCCGGGCCGCATCACAACGCTGCATCAGGCGGGCGGCCCCGGTATCCGCGTGGACTCTCACGTCTATCCGGGCTACTTTGTTCCGCCTTACTACGACTCCATGATCGGCAAGCTGATCGCTTACGGCGACACTCGTGAACAGGCGATCGCCAGAATGCGCACCGCGCTTTCTGAAACGGTCATCGAGGGCATCACGACCAACCTTCCTCTTCATAAGGAAATGATGATCGATCAGAAATACATGCAGGGCGGCACCAGTATTCATTACCTCGAAGAAAAGCTTTCTCACCGGGCTTCCGTTCAAAGTTAAGGACTCATATGCTGCACGAGTTTTCTCTATTAGCCACAAAACAGATGGCGGAACCGCTCTCTGACTTTCTGATGGAGCACGGCGCTTATTCCGTCTCCATTGAAGACGCAGACGCCGACACCGATCAGGAAAAACCGATCTTCGGCGAACCGGGAACCGAACTTGATGACTTCGCGTGGGACCGCTCTCTTTTGAAAGTGCTCTGCCCTGACGACTTCAACATCAAAGCAGTCGTTGAACTCAGCGCACAGGAACTGGGTATTGAGACACCCACCATCGAAAACGTCGTTGAGGTCCCGAACAACGATTGGGTACGCATCACACAGGCGCAGTTCACGCCGACCCGAATCGCAGGCGACCTCTGGATCGTCCCCTCCTGGCATGAGCCCCCCAACCCGGATGCCGTCAACATTCGTCTGGATCCGGGTGTCGCGTTCGGCACGGGTACGCATCCGACAACGCGTCTTTGCCTGGAATGGCTTCATGATCATTCGCTCAGCGGCAAATCCGTTCTGGACTACGGCTGCGGCTCGGGCATTCTTGCGGTTGCCGCTAAAAAACTCGGCGCCTCCGAGGTGCTCGGTACGGACATTGATCCGCAGGCGATCGAAGCGGCCAACTATAATGCGGAAGTAAACCAAGCAGACGCGCACTTTTACCTGCCCGAACAAATGCCGGAAGGAAAGTTTGATGTTGTGGTGGCCAATATTCTCAGCAACCCGCTCAGAATCCTTGCACCTGCTCTGCTCGGCAGAGTAAAGTCCGGCGGTCATTTAGTGCTCTCCGGAATTCTGGAACGTCAGGCTGACGAGCTGATTGAAGTTTATCGCTCGTATCGCCCTGATTCTCCGCTCTCCGTATGGAAGAGCATGGACGGCTGGATCTGTCTGGCAGGACAGATCGCGTAAATACAAAGTGAGGATTTATGGAGCCAAAACTCAGCGACACTAATGTTTCTTACCATCTGCCTGACGAACCGTCTCTGACGCCGTTCGGCGAGCAGAAGTCCGACATTCCGAAAATTGTGCCGGCTGATTTTAAGGCTCCTCCGCGTGTGGTTCCCAAGCAGGAAGCAGGCGCGGTAAAGCCTGCGGCGGCAAACCCCGCTCCGGCACCCGCTGCGCCTCAGGCTGCGGCGCAGCAAAGCGCGGCACCGTCGAACACGTCCGGAACAACCTACAGCGCAAACGATCCTCGAGCCCTCATGGCTTCGCTCTCTAAAGACATTTCCGAGCTTTCTCAGCCGCGTAAAAAGGAAGAGGCGCCTGTCACTCCGAGCGAACCGGAAATCGGCGTTAAAGGAGCCGACGGCATCATGTATCCGCCGGAAGATGATCTTGGAGACCCCGAGGTTCCGCCCTCTTCCTCCGGTTTCTTCCGCTCTGTCATGCTGCTGATCTGTCTGTGCTGCGTCATTGTGGCCGCTTGGCAGGTCACACTTTTCCTTCAGCCGGAAATTCTTCAGAAAGAACCGTTCAACTCCATTTCGGAAAAGAGCTGCGACTATCTGTACTGTCCGCCTCTGAGAACGCCGGTTATTCTCAAAAGCGGCGTGGATGCTGAAGGCCCCAACAAGTGGATGCTTTCGATGCAGATTCAGAATCAGGACATGCGCTCACAGAAACTTCCGAACCTGCAGCTAACGCTCGAAGGTACGGACGGCGCAAAGACACAGAAGATTTTTGAACCGAGAGAATATAAAGTCGTTTCCGGAGAGAAAGCCATTAAGGGCGGCGGCACTATCGAAATTCAGGTACCGTTTGACTACACGGAAAGCAGACCGAAGTCTTTCAGAGTCAAAGTGTTGGAAGATTAAACATGGTGCAGAGCTACGCTCTTCACTAAAAGCCAGACCTCAGAGCCCTTTCGGATTGATAAGTCCTGAAGGGCTTTTCTTGTGAGCTTGGCGACGATCGTCTGACCCGAACATAAAACCTGAATCAAAGCGCCTGAGCCGTCAGCAAGATCGGTCAAAGCGGACACAGTGCCTTTGAGTCGGTTCTGCACCGACAGATGTGCGGGATTTTCCAGCGAGACCACAATGTCCTTTGCGGGGATCGTCATCGAAATCTTATCGCCGACCTTCAGGCCGTCAGCGCTGACCCAAAGCATGAGATCGCCTGAGCGCACCGCGGCAAGATTCCACTGTTCATCGATCGAATCCACAGCGCCTCTCAGAAGCGCGCCGGAATCTTCTCCGACTTTCACCGGAATATCAATGTTGGTCAGAACCGACTGTAGCTCTCCCGAGGATTTGATTTTGCCCTGCTCCATCACAACCAGATGATCGGCCAGACGCATAACCTCTTCGGCCGAATGCGTCACATAAAGCATCGGGATATTAAGACTCTCGCGAAGTCGCTCCAGCCAGGGAAGAATTTCATTTTTTCGTTTGAAATCGAGCGCCGCCAACGGTTCATCAAACAGCATAATTGCGGGCTCTGTCGCAACGGCGCGTGCAATCGCGGCGCGCTGTCTTTCGCCGCCTGAAAGCTCCGCAGGACGGCGATTCATGAGGTGACCGATTCCAAGCAGATCGATGGCTTCGTCCATTCGCCTGCGCGCATTCTCGCTCTTTGAGCGGCGCACGGCGAACTCGATATTCTGCTTTGCGGTCAAATGAGGAAAAAGGGATGCCTCCTGAAAGACGTACCCAAGCGGCCTGTCCCATGTCGGCAAAAAGATATTGCACACATCATCCTGCCAAAGCTGTCCGCTGATCCGAACTTGCCCGAGGGCTCTCTCCAGTCCGGCAACGCACCGCAGCACCGTTGTTTTGCCGGACCCCGACTCTCCGAATAGGACCGTGATTCCTTTATTCGGAAAGCTGAAAGAACAATCCAGCTCGAAACCGTCTGCACGCTTGAGAAGTAAAGATGCGCTACAATTTTCCGTCATAGCATTACACGCTCATTTTTGCGATTCAGAAGTGTCAGCCCGAGCAGTACGATAAAGCTGAAAGCTACCATCCCACCGGCAAGCCAATGCGCTTTCCCGTACTCCATAGCCTCGACGTAACTATAGATCTCGGTTGACACGACCTGAGTCTTTCCGGGAACATTCCCGCCGATCATTAGAACCACCCCAAATTCGCCGATCGTATGAGCAAATGTCAGAAGCGCTGCCGTCACAAAACCCGGACGCGCCAACGGTACGACAACATTCCAAAAGGCATCCCATGGACGAGCGCCTAATGTCGCCGCCACTTCCAGCGGCCTTTTTCCGATCGACTCAAACGCAGCCTGCAGCGGCTGGACGGCAAAAGGCATTGAGTAAACAATGCTGCCGATCACAAGTCCCGGAAAAGTAAACGTCAGAATGCCGATACCGAGCGCTTCCGTTAGCTTTCCCAAGGGACCGTTCGGTCCGAGTGCGACCAAAAGGTAAAAACCTAAAACACTAGGCGGTAATACAAGCGGAAGCGTCACAATCGAACTGACTGGCGCACGCCACTTTGAATTTGTGTGCGAGAGCCACCAGGCAACCGGCGTCGCGACAGCGATTAAAAATACCGTCGTGATCAGTGCGAGCTTGAGCGTCAGCCAGATCGGGAGAAGTTCTTCCGCTGTAAACATAATTACTGTTAATTATTCAAGACCGTAGCCATAGGAAAGGATAATGTCCCTGACCTTCGGGCTGGTTTCCATAAATTTCATAAATTCGGCAACATCCTTGTTGTCCTTACCGGGGTTCAGGACCACTACGTCCTGACGAATCGGCGCATACAGATCCGACGGGATAACCCAACCGGAACCGGATGTCATCTTACCGTCTTTATACACCTGGGAAAGCGCAACAAAACCGACATCTGCATTACTCGTCTTGGCAAACTGATAGGTCTTACCAATATTATCGCCTGTGACAAACTTGTCTTTAACCTTGTCAAGCATGCCCCACTTCTCAAGCGTTTGGTAAGCCGCCTCACCATAAGGCGCAAGCTTGGGATCGGCAACCGCAATCCTCTTCACCGCAGGCTCAAGGAGAAACTTCTTGCTCTCCTTTACGAAGTCAGGAGCAGCACTCCACAGCACCAACTTGCCGTAAGCATATGGTTTTGCGCTTCCCTTAACACCAAGACCCTCTTCTTCAATCTTCTTGGGTGTTTTAGCATCAGCGGCAAAAAGAACCTGGTAAGGTGCGCCGTTGCGGATCTGAGCAAAGAACTGACCAGTCGCGCCAAAAGAAGCAAGAACTTTATTTCCGGTTTCCTTTTCATATACAGCGGCAATATCTTTCATAGGAGCTGTGAAATTTGCAGCCACAGCAATATTGATATCTGCTGCCTGCGCAGAACCGCAAAAGATAAGCGCAGCGATGGAGATAAATGTGAAAGTTTTCATGGAAGCAAGTACAATAAGTAATAGAATATTTCGCTATTCTAATATGGAATAGCGAAAAAATACAACACTGCTAGTCTTAATTATGATGCTCAATATTTCGAACGCTTTATCTCAGAACGTTGTCGACAAGCGCGTGGACGTGCTTCGCAAAATCAAGCAGTGCGGGAGCATTTCTGAAGCCGCCCGAAGTGCCGGCATCAGTTATAAGGCCGCATGGCAGGCTATTGAAAATATGTCCGCGCTTGCGGGTGTTCCGCTCGTTGAAAAAATCGTCGGAGGCTCTTCCGGAGGCGGCGCGCGCCTGACGGAAGCCGGAGAATCCGTACTTGAAGCCGCGGCCGCTCTGAGCAAACTCAGAGACCAGCTCATTATCGATATTGAAAACAAAGGCAGCAGCGGACTTGCGGCGCTTGCCGCAAACACTCTGAAAATGAGTATCCGCAACATCATTCCCTGTGTTGTGGAAGATATGCACGGCGGAATGTCGATGACCAAGGTAAAACTCAAAATCTGCGAAGGAGAATACCTGCGGTCGAGCATCACGATAGAAAGCCGGGAACTGCTGGACCTTAAGACCGGGGACAAAATCTTAGCTTTATTTAAGGCCTCCGGCGCAACGATTAATTTGGACCCGGAAGCGGAACCCAAAAGCTGCTGCCTGAAAGGCCAAGTGGTACGACTTCCTCCCAAAGAAAAAGGAGGCGAAGTGACAATCCGCCTTCCCAATGGGTTTAATGTCGTTGGTTTTGCTCATAAATCCAATGGGTTATCTGTTGGTTCAGACGCCTACGCCCATATCCCCGAGCAAGCTGTTGTGCTCGCACTTTTTGGGTAATACGTCTTCATGACTCCTTTAATTCTTCAAAAAATTATCAGGGAAAATTCTAAGAAATAATCAAAGCGCCATACTTGTTTGTATAATCCTTAAAATAATATTATGAGGTTACGATCAGATACACCTCATCTGCTCGTCCTCACAACCGCTGTAAAGAGCGCTAAAAACTGCTCAATAGAACAAAGGAGTTGATCATATGTCTCAGGCCAGTAAATGGGGAACCTTTTGGCTTCTCGTCATTGGTGTCGTTGTCGGTATTCTTCTTACCGCCGCCACCGTCGGTGTCGTCCAGTGGGCGGGCACTGACAAGTTCTGTACCGGCTGGTGCCACTCTATGGACGGCGTAACTTACGCCTGGAAACAGGGCCAGCACGCCCGTACTCCCTCCGGCTATACCGCCGGCTGCTCCGACTGCCACCTGCTTAACGAAACCAACCGTCCGCTGACCCCGGTTGCCTACGTTGAACTGCTTTTCGCAAAAGCTAAAGCCGGTTCCATTTCCGGTTTCGGCGAACTTCGCGGCACTCTCAACACACCTCAGATGTGGCTCGAAAAACGTGCTGAACTCTCCAAGAGAGTGGTCGACACAATGACCGGCAACAACTTCAGAAACTGCCGCGGCTGCCACAATCTTGCTGAAATGTATGACGCTAAGAAACCGATGATTGCTGCAATGCACAAGGGCTTCATTGACAAACCCACCAACTGCGTCATGTGCCATAAGATCGCCGGCCATAACTACAAACAGGCTGATGAAATTATCAAAGAAACCGGCAAATGGCCTGATCCTGCTAAAGCTTGGGAAACCGCTGAAGCTAAGAAATAATTATGTTCCTAATCAAAAAACGGAGCGCGCAAGCTCCGTTTTTTGTTTGCATGAATTCTTCGCCGACAAAAAAAGCCCGCAGAGCGAATCTTGCGGGCTGATTTTTATGCGATGACTTAATTAGTCTTTCTTGGAACGATTGGCAAAGAAGATGTCCTTCTGAATCGTTTCTGTCGCGAGCGTGAAGACCTGGTTGGTCAGTTTTTTACACAGAGCTTCTGTTTCGGCAAGCATTTCAAGGTTGACCTTCTGCAGCAGAGCTGTCGCAGCCTCTTTGTCTGTCTTAACAAGAGCCATGTATTCTTCTTCCAGCTTGGCCTGTTTGGCGCTGAGCGCCTGTTCCTGTTCGGCAAACGCCTTCTTAACGAGCGGCGCATAAACTTCATAGTTCGTCATAACGAGTGTCTGAAGTTTGCGGAACTTCCAGTAGACAGAAGCGCTGTCAGCCTGATCCGTACCGATCTGATAGTGTTCCGGAACAGATTCGAGACCCTGATAGAACGGCATGAAGCAGGAGAGATCAGCCATACCGAAAGCGATATAGATCACATCGCCGATCGCATGCGGCATCCAAGGACGAACCTGAACCACATGCGCTTCGTATGTACGGAAAACGCTGACCGGACGCCACGGTTCTTTACCGTTAAGGCCGTTTGAATACGGATCGTGTTCGGAACCGTCAAAATGGTCTCTCATCACGCGCTTAGCGTCTTCAACGCTGAGTTTGCGTTCCGGCTTCATAAAAACTGCAAATTCTCTGCCGTCATCAACCGGCTGAATCACAGACGGATTAAAGAGCTTCTGAATCTGCCAGACGCGCGGGTCATTGTAAATACGGTCGCGCTCGTCATTGCGGGTGTAAGCGGCTGCAAAATCAAAGGGACCTTTGGCCGGATCATAGAAACCGTTCTTTTCAGCGAACTCAACCAATGTCGGGCTTGCGAGCTGATCCTGAGCTTCGGGATCATAGAAGCGCAGACGGCCCTGATTGCCGGAAGCAAAGTAAACATCATCACGGATGCGCTGAGCAAACCACTGATGGCCGGTACCTTAAAATCCTGGAGATTGAACCCATCAACTTCC
>ERZ777305.3661-NODE-3661-length-10137-cov-4.608312_pt1 | contig 10137 bp, 6 predicted proteins | sample MGYA00374965_ERZ777305 | MGnify/ENA primary metagenome ERZ777305 (study PRJEB29328, sample SAMD00013331) | mouse gut metagenome | study: EMG produced TPA metagenomics assembly of the Metagenome analysis of fecal microbiota from mouse which was promoted...
AATATTTACAGATAAAGAAGGAGAAGTTATTTTAAAAAAATATTCTGCAAGGTATACATTAAAATCTGAAAAATATATTAAAGATATAACACATAAGTATGCATGCGGTGTTCAGGCACTTTTACAAATTGCATATATGGAAAGGTTAATTGAATACTCCCCGGGGAATATTCAAGATACATACAATAAATTGTGGAATTACTGTAAAATAACACAATATGACGAATATAATGGAATTTCTTATGGAGAAGGAACTACAGACAATGCCGAGAATGGGTTTTTGAGGTATGCAAAAGAAGCAGGATATGTAAATACAGATTCCGCAGCTACAAATAATCCGACAGTCTTATGGATTACAGATAAATTATTAAGAAACTATCCGGTTTATATGGCGTATGGTATAAACGTTAATGGAAGCCGCTCGGGACATGCCATTTCAATACTGGGATACCGCAAGGCAAAAGCGTCCTCCGACGGAAAAACCTATGACTTTTTGCAGGTATATAATAGCTGGGATGACACCTACGCTTTTTTAAATTATTCTACAACAGACTTTACGGATTGCAGGGCAGTATGCTTTGATGTAAGAAAATAGAAGGGGGAGATAACAGTGAAAAAAATATATATTTTGATAGGAATGATTGTATTAATAATGATGACTGTAGGCTGTAAAAAAGAGCCAATTACCGATAATGTAAATAAACCAAGCATAGAAGGAAAAGTAATTGAAATAAGAGAAGATAATGAAATTCTAATTGAAGTAACAGATGGAGAAGGAATTTATAAAGAGGGAGATAGGGTTTTGATTGGATATATTGATTATCATTGGACGGGCATATATGTGGGGGCTAATCATACGTGTGCGCCAAAATTAAATGACTTGGTTGCAACAGGCTACTGGAAGGAAGAGGTTGAGGAAAAGGATGGATATGATTATATACCCGGAAGGAGTGTCTGGAAATACTTCATAGAGCTTAAGGGAAAAGTGCTTGAGGTAAGGGATAATAATGAGATACTGATAGAGGTTACAGAAAAAGGAAAGCAGTACAAAACCGGACAGGTTATTTTAGTCAACTATCGGATATATTTTCACAATACAGATTCAAAGGAAACAGGAAACAAAATACAGAAGGATGTACCAAAAAATAATGATAACATAGTATTTTACTATTATCAGGAAAATGTTGGAGAAAAGGATGGTTATACCTATATGTCAAATTTGGATGTTATGAAATGTTTAGATGGCAGTGAAGAATAACATATTTCCAAAAGCTATACATCCTACGAAATATGCGTATTCAGCCTGCGGTATTCACTGGGACTGCAGCCTTTAAGAGACCTGAACAGTCTGTTAAAGGTTGCAATGCTTGAAAAGCCTGACTGCATGGCAATCTCCGTAACCGACAGGCTGTCATTTAAAAGCAGCTCCTCTGCCGCCTTTATCCTTCTAAGGTTAAGATAATCGCAAAAGGTCTCCTTAGTGTATTCTGAAAATAATCTGGAAAAATGATATTTGCTGTAGCCTGCCATATTTGCCATAGCCTCAAGGCTTAAGCAGTCAGCATAGTTTACATCAATATAATCAAGGACAATATTAAGCTTTTGAATATATTCCTTTTTCTTGTAAACACGCACATCAGAAAATAAATCCTCGTTATGTGTCCTTCCGTATCCAAGTCTTGAAAATATTTCCAGCAAAATAGAATAAATCGTTATTTCGCTGTACTGTCTGTCAGTAAAATATTCTTCTTCCATTTCTATAAACTTATTTAAAATACCCTTATGTATCTGCGGGTGGCTTGAGCCGGTTATATAGAAGGGCTTAGACATAAGGGCCTGAATTGAAGCAAAGCCCTTTATTTTGCTTAAAAATGAAATATCTATAAGATAAATAAATCTTACGCCCGTATCGGGAGCATTCAAAGTGTGTATTTCACCGGGAGGTATAATAAGTATGTCGTGAGGAAGAAGATGGTAGCTGTTTGAGCCGGCGCATACGTCATAGTAATTTTCTATTGGGATAATAACCTCCATCGCTCTGTGCCAGTGAGGGGCATAACTCAAATTATGCGAATTTCTCCATATAAGGACAGTTGAATTTTCGCGAAACGCCACATGCTCCTGAGACGGGGAAGGAGAGGGATTTTCTTTTATACTCATGGTTTAATCAGTCCTTTTCTTAATATATTTATCTTAAACAGCTTAGAATTATTCTAACATTATTTATAGCAAAAAACAATTAATAAATAGCAAAATTTGAGAAGAATTAACAACAAAAAAAGTGTATTGTACAAAGTAATAAGAAACAGCATAAAAGTATGCATTAGAGGCAATAAGTATTTTAAAAGAAAAGGAGAGGCTTTAAAATGAGACAGAGGGTTAAAGAAATAATCGAAAAAATGACGCTGGAGGAAAAGGTTTCACAGCTTGTACATCAGGCAAGGGCAATAGAAAGGCTTGGAATTGATGAGTATAACTGGTGGAATGAAGCGCTGCACGGGGTGGCAAGGGCAGGTATAGCAACTGTATTTCCGCAGTCCATAGCCCTTGCGGCCTCCTTCGACGAAAATATGGTAATGGAGGTAGGAGACGCCATATCCACAGAGGCAAGGGCAAAATATAATATTCAGCAAAAATATGGCGACAAGGGCATTTATAAGGGACTTACATTCTATGCTCCAAATGTAAATATATTCCGTGACCCAAGGTGGGGACGGGGACATGAGACATACGGAGAGGACCCTTATCTTGCGTCAAGATTAGGCGTTGCATACATAAAGGGAATGCAGGGAGATGATGAAAAGTATTTAAAAACAGCGGCCTGCGCAAAGCATTATGCCGTTCACAGCGGACCGGAGAGTCAGAGGCATATGTTTGACGCCCATGCAACAGAGCAGGATTTAAGAGAAACATATCTTCCGGCATTTAAGGCATGCGTTAAGGAGGCAAAGGTAGAGGCAGTAATGGGCGCCTACAACAGATTTGAGGGAGAGCCATGCTGCGGCAGTAAAATGCTTCTGGTAGATATACTCAGAGACGAGTGGGGCTTTGAGGGAATGGTTGTATCAGACTTTATGGCATTGCTGGATTTTCACAGAGGACATAAGGTAACGGATAACCCTGTTGATACGGCTGCTATGGCGCTGATGAACGGATGTGATTTTAATTTAGGCTTTGTTTTCCCTAACCTTACGGAAGCCTTAAAGGAGGGCAAGGTTACTGAAGACAGAATAGACGAGGCTCTTGAGAGAGTATTGATGACAAGAATGAAGCTTGGAATCTTAGGCGAGGCAGATGATAATCCATATGATGATATTCCGTATTCAGTTGTGGACTCTGACGAAATGAAAAGGCTCAATGAAAAAGCGGCGGAAAAATGTATAGTGCTTCTTAAAAATAAGGATAACATACTGCCTCTTGATAAAAATAAAATTAAAACAATAGGCGTTATAGGCCCTAACGCAGATAACAGAAGGTCCCTTGACGGCAATTATGAGGGTACCTCGTCAAGGTATATAACAGTTCTTGAGGGAATACAGGATTATGTGGGGGATGATGTAAGAGTATTGTATTCAGAGGGCTGTCACTTCTTTAGAGACCAGATAAATCCTATGGCATTTAAGAATGACAGAATCGGGGAAATTAAGGAAATATGTGATGAAAGCGACGTTGTTATTGCAGTAATGGGACTTGACGGCACGTTAGAGGGCGAAGAAGGAGATACAGGAAGCGATTATGGTATGGGAGACAAACCGTATCTCAGCCTGCCGGGAATACAGCATGATATATTAAAAATTGCAAAGGAAAGCGGTAAGCCTGTGATACTTGTAAATATGACGGGAAGCGCCATGACATTAAACTGGGAGGCTGAAAATTTAGACGGAATTATTCAGGGCTGGTATCCCGGAGCAAGAGGTGGAAAGGCAATAGCAAGGTTATTATTCGGAGAAGCAAACTTTGAGGGAAGGCTGCCGGTTACATTTTATAAAACCATGGAAGAGCTGCCGGATTTTACAGACTACTCAATGAAAAACAGGACATACCGCTATATGAAAAATGAAGCGCTTTATCCTTTCGGCTATGGACTTTCATATACTGAGTTTGAATATGAAAACACAGCCTTTACAGTAGATAAGGACAATGTGATAATAAACACAACAGTTAAAAATACAGGTAAGACTGACGGAATAGAAACAGTTCAGGTATATGTGGGAGCAAGGGAGGAATGGGCGCCTAACCCTCAGCTTAAGAAGCTTGAAAAGGTAAGCTTAAAGGCAGGGGAAGCCAAGAGCCTTGAAATAAGCCTTGCAAGAGAAGCCTTTGAGGTGTTTAACGAAGCGGGAGAGACTGTAATATGCAAGGAATACGATGTATACGTGGGAGGCTCACAGCCTGATTTAAGGAGCGCGGCTCTTTTAGGAAGAAAACCGGCGCATATGGAGGTAAGGGAATGCTTTATATAGGTATTGATTTAGGAACATCATCAGTAAAGCTGCTGCTTATGGATAGTAACGGAAACGTTGTCAATACGGTTTCAGAGGAATATCCTATTTATTTTCCAAGACCCGGCTGGTCGGAGCAAAACCCGGAGGATTGGTATAAGGCTGTCATTGCAGGAATAAAAAAGCTTACATATGGAATTGATAAGGATGAGGTTGCGGGAATAAGCTTTGGAGGACAGATGCACGGACTTGTTATACTTGATGAAAATGACAATGTTATAAGACCGTGTATTTTGTGGAATGACGGAAGGACAAAAAAGGAATGTGATTATTTAAATAATGTAATAGGAAAAGAAAAGCTGTCGGATTATACGGCAAATATTGCGTTTGCAGGCTTTACTGCGCCGAAGCTTCTGTGGCTTAGGGAGAACGAGCCTGAAAGCTTTAAGGCAATTAAAAAGATAATGCTTCCAAAGGATTATATTGCATACATGATGACAGGAGTGTTTAGCACAGATGTGTCGGATGCGTCGGGAACACTTTTGTTTGACGTAAAAAACAGGCGGTGGTCGGAGGAAATGTGCAGTATTTGCGGTATAAGCAGGGAGATGCTTCCAAGGGTATATGAAAGCTATGAATGTACAGGTAAAATTCTGGAGCATGCGGCAGATGAAGCCGGAATAGGCAAAAACGTCAGGATTATCGCAGGAGCAGGAGATAACGCGGCGGCGGCAGTGGCAACAGGCACCATAGGAGACGGAATGTGCAATATTTCCCTTGGAACAAGCGGAACTATATTTATATCCTCAGATAAATTCGGCGTAGATGAAAATAATGCCCTTCACTCGTTTTGCGATGCTAACGGCAAATATCATCTTATGGGCTGTATGCTGAGCGCAGCGTCATGTAACAAGTGGTGGCTTAAGGATATTCTTGACACAGAGGAATATGAAGCTGAACAGGCAGAAATAAAAAACCTTGGAGAAAATCACGTTTATTTTCTTCCGTATCTTATGGGAGAAAGGTCGCCCCACAATAATCCTTATGCCAAGGGAACGTTTATAGGAATGACAATGGATACCACAAGGGCCCATATGACGCAGGCAGTTCTTGAGGGAGTAGCATTCGCCTTTAGGGATATGCTTGAGATAGCAAGAAGTCTTGGAATAAAGCCGGAAAGAACAAAAATATGCGGCGGAGGCGCAAAAAGCAGGCTTTGGATAAAAATACTTGCAAACGTGCTTAATTTAAAGATTGATATACTTGAAGCCGAGGAGGGACCGTCCCTTGGGGCAGCTATTCTGGCGGCGTCAGCCTGCGGCGGGTATAAGGATATAAAGGATGCGGCGGAAAAAATAATTAAGGTTTCTGAGACAGTGGAGCCGGAGCAGGAAATATCAGAAAAATATCAGCGACAATATGAAGTGTTTAAGAAAATATATCCTGCCTGTAAGGATGTATATGATATAATATAAATAAACGGAGGTAAAAAGAATGAATAATGTTCCAAAGGTAAAGGTAGGTATTGTAGCGGTAAGCAGAGACTGCTTTCCGGAAAGTCTTTCGGTAAACAGAAGAAAGGCGCTTGTGGAGGCATATAAGAAAAGGTATGAGGAGGACGCCATTTATGAATGTCCAATATGTATAGTGGAAAGTGAAATACATATGCTTGAGGCACTTGAAGATATAAAAAAGGCAGGCTGTAACGCCCTTTGCGTATATCTTGGCAACTTTGGACCGGAAATATCAGAAACCCTCCTTGCAAAGAATTTTGAAGGACCGAAGATGTTTGCGGCTGCGGCAGAGGAAAGTCAGGATGATTTAATTCAGGGAAGAGGAGACGCATACTGCGGAATGCTCAATGCAAGCTACAATTTAAGGCTTAGAAATATTAAGGCATATATTCCTGAGTATCCTGTAGGTGATGCTGATGATGTGGCGGACATGATTAATGAATTTATCCCTGTTGCAAGGGCTGTTATTGGACTGTCTGATTTAAAGATAATTTCATTCGGCCCAAGACCAATGAACTTTTTAGCGTGTAACGCGCCTATAAAGCAGCTTTATAATCTGGGAGTGGAAATTGAAGAAAATTCTGAGCTTGACCTTTTTGAAAGCTTTAATAAGCATGAGGGTGATGAAAGAATTTCACAGGTTGTTTCAGATATGGAAAGAGAGCTTGGGGAAGGAAATAAAAAGCCTGAAATATTAAACAGGCTGGCCCAGTACGAGCTTACACTCCTTGACTGGATTGAAGCTCATAAGGGCTGTAAAAAATATGTTGCAATAGCGGGAAAATGCTGGCCTGCATTTCAGACACAGTTTGGCTTCGTTCCATGCTATGTAAACAGCCGTCTTACGGGAAGGGGTATTCCTGTTTCCTGCGAGGTGGATATTTACGGAGCCTTAAGTGAATTTATAGGAGCGTGTATCAGCGAGGATGCGGTTACCCTCCTTGACATTAACAATTCCGTGCCAAAGGATATGTATAGTGAAGCTATAGAGGGTAAATATGATTATAAGCATACGGATGTGTTTATGGGCTTCCACTGTGGAAATACAAATTCATCAAAGCTGTCAAAATGCGAGATGAAAAATCAGATGATTATGGCAAGAAGCCTTCCTGAGGAGGTAACCAACGGAACGCTTGAGGGAGATATTGCTCCGGGAAATATTACCTTCTACAGATTACAGTCAACCTCAGACAATATATTAAGGGCTTATGTGGCTGAGGGAGAGGTGCTTCCTGTTGCAACCAAGTCCTTTGGAAGCATAGGCGTGTTTGCAATTAAGGAGATGGGCAGATTTTACAGATACGTTCTTATAGAGAAAAATTATCCTCATCACGGCGCCGTAGCCTTTGGACACTATGGAAAACCGTTATATGATTTATTCAAGCTTCTTGGGGTTGAGTATAATGAGATTGATTATAACAGAACGGAATCACAAAGATACGATTCTGAAAATCCCTTTGCATAGGATATAGAGGATTATTATGAAAAAAAAGATTTTTTTTGGGATTTTAGCGGGTTTGATAATTGCGGCTGTATTTATGCTTATAATTTTTCGCAGGCCGGATAAGGAATCAAAAAAGGAGGAGGAGACCATGGCGGAGGATTATTTTAAGACCTTAACACTTGCCGACAGCTATAAAAAAGAAAAGGCAAACAATGCCATTTACACGCAAAGATTTGGGGCAGACCCGGGCGTGATGGAATATGATGGAAGAATATATATTTATACAACAAACGACATAGTTGAATATGATTCCAACGGAAGCATTAAGGAAAATACATATGGAAAAATAAATACAATTAATTGTGTTTCGTCAGAGGATTTGGTCAACTGGACAGACCACGGAGCAATGAAGGTGGCAGGAGCAGACGGCGGAGCAAAATGGGCGTCAAATTCATGGGCGCCATGCGCAGCCCATAAGACCATAAACGGAAAGGAGGTATTTTATCTTTTTTTTGCAAATGGAGGAAACGGCATAGGCGTATTAACAGGCGACAGTCCTGCAGGGCCTTGGAGGGACCCTCTTGGAAAGCCTCTTATTACAAGGGATATTAAAAATTGTGAGGATGTGGTATGGCTTTTTGACCCTGCCGTTTTAATTGATGACGACGGAACAGGGTGGCTGTATTTTGGAGGAGGAATACCCGGTGAGGAATTTGCAAATCCTGATACGGCGAGAGTGGTAAGGCTTTCGGAAGATTTATTAAGCCTTGACGGAGAGGTACAAAAAATTGATGCGCCGTATTTATTTGAGGATTCGGGAATAAACAAAATAAACGGAAGATATTATTATTCATACTGCTCAAATTTTAGTACGGAGGGAAACAGCCTCGGACTTCATAGCGGCGCTATTCAGTATATGGTAAGCGACAGTCCTGCAGGCCCCTTTGAGTATGTGGGAGAGGTTTTTGAAAATCCGGGAGCATTTTTTTTACTGTCAGGAAATAATCATCATTCCATTTTTCAGTTTAACAATGAGTTTTATTTGGCTTATCACGCAAGAACTGTTGAGAAAGCAATGGGTATTTCAGGAAATTACAGAAGCACCCATATTGATAAGCTGGATTTTTCAGACGGTAAATTCCACAAGGCGGTAGGAACATATGAAGGAGTGAAACAGATAAAGAAATTCAATCCTTATAAGACGGTACAGGCGTCAACTATGTCAGATAACGGAGGAATAGAGGTAAATATCCATAACACCGGGGCATATGCCAAGGCAAAAGAAGGAAGCTGGATTAAGGTATCAGATGTGGATTTTAAGGAGGCTGCAAAGAGTGTTACAATAAGAGTACGGGCTCAGGAAAAAGCATATATAAAAATATCAGCCGGCAGCAGGGAAAGTGAAAAGGCGGTTTATATTGAGATTCCTGATACAGCCGGAGAATTTGCTGATATTACGGAAGCTGTAAGTGATTTTAACGGAACAAAAGACCTGTTCTTTGTTTTTTCCGGCAACGTAGATTTTTTAAGCTGGCGCTTTGAAACTGACGGGCTGGTGGTAGAAGAGCCTAAGCCCTTAAAGGAGGTTTATTCTGACAGGCTTACCATGGGAATGTGCCTTAATCCGTCAACCATAGGCGCAAAATATGAAAAATATGTAACGTCTAATTTTTCAAGCGTTACATGTGAAAATGAGATGAAAGCGGATAATGTGCTTGATAAAGGGTTGTGTCAGCAGAAGGTTTTAGAAAATCAGGCATATGTCGCAGTAAACTTTTCGGCATGCAGCAATATTGTTCAGTATTGTATAAAAAATAATTTAAAGATGAGATACCATACCTTGGTATGGCAAAATCAGACGCCGGACTGGTTTTTTTATAAGGATTACGATACGGATAAAGAGCTTGCCGATAAGGAATTAATGAAACAGCGCATGGAGAATTATATAAATCAGGTTATCTCATATTTTGACACGAATTATCCGGGGCTTATATATGCAGTTGATGTTGTAAATGAAGCTTTTAACGGTGAAGGAGAGTATAAGGTAAAGGAAACTGATAATAAGTGGTATGAGGTGCTTGGAAGCGATTATGTTTATTATGCTTTTCTGTATTCAAGAAAAGCTTTGGACAATTCCGCCACCATGAAGGAAACAGCTCTTGTATATAATGATTACAATATGCTGTTCAAAGAAAAGACAGTAGCAGAAGGCTTAGAAAACATATTTAAGGATAACGGGGCAAATGTTCATGATTATGTTGATGCAATAGGCTTTCAGGGCCATATAGACACAAACGTTAATGTATCCCAGTATACAAGAATAATGAAAATATATTCAGATTTGGGATATGAGGTACAGGTAACAGAGCTGGATATAGGCATTCCTAAGGTAAAGGTGGGAACAAAGCCGTCAAGGCAGCAGTATATTCTGCAGGGTGAATATGCAAGGACGCTGATGGAAAGCATAATGGATTTAAAGGAAGAAGGCTGCAATATAAGCTCTGTAACCTTGTGGGGAATAAATGATGCTAATTCATGGAGAAGCAATGTGGATGGGTTTAATGCGTATGGACTTCTCTGGATGGGAGATATGAGTCCAAAGCCTATGTTGCGGGGAGTGGCGTTGTGTGAGGATGTTTTGTGGGATTAGGTTTAGGGGGGAAATATTAATTTGTACAGGTGAAAAGAAAGTTCCTCGCATGTAGTCCGGGGCTTAAGAAAAAAGGGAGCTTGGAGC
>ERZ777305.3662-NODE-3662-length-10136-cov-2.697153_pt1 | contig 10136 bp, 12 predicted proteins | sample MGYA00374965_ERZ777305 | MGnify/ENA primary metagenome ERZ777305 (study PRJEB29328, sample SAMD00013331) | mouse gut metagenome | study: EMG produced TPA metagenomics assembly of the Metagenome analysis of fecal microbiota from mouse which was promoted...
CTATTTTTTTAGAAAATAGTGCAGAAAAATTAGGATTAGGAACAGGAATAATTGTTTCAGAAGATGGATATATACTAACTAATTGGCATGTAGCAGGAGATAAATATTCACAATGTTATATAACATTAGAAAGCGGAGAAGAATATACAGGAAATGTTTTATGGGCTAATCAAGACATTGACTTAGCGATTTTAAAAATTAATACTAAAGGACTTCAGTATGCAAAGCTAGGAAATTCTAATCAAGTAAAAGTAGGAGAAAATGTATATGCAATAGGAAATCCCATAGGGCATGACTTTTTAAGAACAGTTACAAAGGGAATAATAAGTGCAGTAAACAGAACAATAAAAATTGAAGAAGAAGAAAACATAAGTTATATGGAAGACTTAATACAAACAGATGCAGGAATAAACCCTGGAAATAGTGGTGGACCTTTAATTAATGTAGATGGAGAGGTAATTGGTATAAATTCAGTAAAAATAGCATCTGCAGAAGGAATTGGATTTGCTATACCAATAAATATAGTAAAACCAATTATAGAAAAATTTATTAATACAGGAAAATTTGAAGAAGCATCAATTGGAATATTTGCATATGATAAAGAAGCGGTAAAATATTTAGATTCTAATCTAAAATTAAATAGTGGAATATATGTAGTTGAAGTAATAAAAAATTCATCAGCAGAAAAATCAGGAATAAAAGAAAAAGATATAATATTAAAAATAGATGAAAACGAAATAAATACAATGGGACAATTAAGGCAATATATATATATGAAGAATCCAAAAGATAAAATTAGTTTACTAATACAAAGAAATGGAATACAATCTGTGGTAGATATAACATTAGAAAAAAGATAAGGCTTTAATTTGCAAATTAAAGCCTTATCTAATAAAATTTAATATTTAATTTAAACCATATAAATTACCATCTATTAAAAGTTTAGCTCTTTTAGCTGTCTTTTCATCAGAATTTAGAGCATCTTGTAAAAAATTTGGATGACTCAATAGAAAATCTTTCATTGTACCATCAGAATCTTCGATATATTTTTCAATCATTTTAAATTGAGATTCATTTATAATTCCTTTATTTAAAGCAAGTTCAAATAATGAAGTATCAATATTAGCAATAGCAAAAGATTTAATACCTAAATCTTCTAGACGCTTTTTACCACCTTGCATTCTATCAACTAAAACTAAACTCCAAACAAGTTCGCCACTTAAATCTTGTATTGCAGGAATCCATGAACGAATATAACTAGTGCCAAAGTTCATTAAATCTGCAATATGTAGAATTTTTTTACCACCAAGATTGTTTGCAACTTTGGTTTCTGAAAAATCGAAGTTACTACTTACAGCACTTAAATCCTTAAAAAGAGTTAAATGAGGTTTTTTTAGAATATAAGCTACTATAAAAGAGAATAACCAATCACGTCTTTCGCCACCTGCAATATAATCAATTTCTGTAACATCAATATTAGACTTAATAAAATCGATAGTTTCATTAATAATATCATTATAAATACGATTGTTATTATATTGATTTATTACTTTTTCAAACACCGCTTTAGGAAGTTCAACTTTTTTATCTAACATACTATCAATAAATTTTAATAATTCATTAGCATCATTTTCATTTCCATAAACAAAATGAGTATTTACATAGTATGGTCCAATTCGTCCGAGAAGTATACCAAAAAGGTTTATCATCAGGACATACTCTAATAGCATTTGTTTCAAATAAATAAGACATTAAATTACTCATACATATACATTCCTTTCTTAAGGTAATAATGTAAGCACATTTACATTAAACCATGTAAAATATAAACTTTAATAAAATTTACATTCTATATAATAAAACAAAAAACGAATAATGTCAATTTAAAGTATGTGAAAAAAATATGTACAAATAATGAATGCGTAGCATTTCCCTAAAAACGAAATAATAAAAATTTACTATGTAATGAGTTTGCAATAATAATCCACAAAAGTTTTCCACCTATGTGGAAAACTTTTGTGGATTATATGTGTATTGTAATAATTAAATACAAGATACAATTCAGAAACACTTGAAAAATAAGTAAAGAAAAAGTTTATAATAAAAATGTAAAATTAGGTTGTAATAATTCACAAAAAAATATTACAAAAGGTACAAAACTTGTAAAACAAGGAAAATTAAAATATGCGTAGAAAACTAGCTACGTAGTAATAAATACCAATTTTTATATAAACGAGTAGTTATATTCCAAAAGCTAATTTTTTTAACATTATTTTTAGCAACAATATCAACACTACCAACATTTTCACCATTAATACTATAACTAATGTTACCAACAATTTGCCCTTCATAAATAGGGGCAGAAATATTATTGTTTATATTAATACTTTGTTCAAGACTTTTTTCTTGCCCTTTTTTAATTACAGCACCACAAGAATCATTTAAAATAGCATCAACATTTTTTTCAACTCCTTTATTAACATTGATACTATCAACAATGTCGCCACTCTTACCAAATTCAAAATAAGAAAAATTATTAAAACCGTAATCCAATAACTTACTAGCCTCATCAAAGCGAATTTTAGGAGTAGGAGCCTTCATAACAACAGCAATTAGTGAAAGACTATTTCTAGTAGCACTTGCAGAAAGATTATAAAGAGCAAGAGAAGTTGAACCAGTTTTTAAACCAGTTGCACCCATATAATTTCTAATAAGTTTATTAGTATTATTAAGTTGAGATTTACCATCACGTAAAGTATCCATCCAAATAGTAGTATATTCAGTTATTTTGTGGTGTTTAACTAGTAATTCTTTTGACATTAAACTAATATCATAACACGATGTAAGATGGCCATCTTCATCAAGCCCATGGCAGTTTTTAAAAGTTGTGTCATTCATTCCCAATTCTTTAGCCCTTATATTCATACGATTAACAAAATTTTCTTCTGACCCTTCTAAATATTCTGCCATAGCAACAGTGCAATCATTAGCTGAAGCAACACAAATTGCCTTTAACATATCATTAACACTAAGATTTTCTCTTACGTCTAACCAAATTTGAGAACCACCCATAGAACTAGCATTTTCACTACAAGGTATTTTAGTATCTAGTGATATTTTTCCGTTCATCAAGAGCTTCCATAATAAGAAGAATAGTCATAATTTTAGTAACACTAGCAGGACGTAATCGTTCATGAATATTATATTCATATAATATTTTCCCAGTATTTTGTTCAATTAAAATACTAGCACCAGACTGCAAATTTAAATTATTAGAATTATTATCATCAGCAGAAGTGTATAACAATTCATCATCATTAGACCATACATAAGAATCCGCAAAACAACAAGTTGAAAAAGTAAAAGACATAATTATAAGCGTAATAATGACTCTAAATATATATTTACTATTAAAATGCATATAATACCTCCTAAATATAGATAATTAATAATATGCGCATTATATAAAAATAGAAGTATAAGATATTGCAAAATCTTACGGAAAATGATAAAATAAGAAAAATCAAAAAGGAGGAATAAAATTGATACTATTATTGAAAAATGGAAAAGTAATTGATTATGAATCAAAACTGAATGAAAACATGGACGTTTTAATTAAAGATGGAAAAATCCAAAAAGTAGAGAAAGAAATTAATGAAAGTGCAGACAAAGTAATTGACTGTACCAATTTATCTATTATACCAGGAATGATAGATATGCATTGTCATCTTAGAGAACCAGGATTTGAATATAAAGAAACAATAGAAACAGGAAGCAAGAGTGCTGTTAAAGGAGGGTTTACTACTATTTGTCCTATGCCAAATACAAAACCTACCCCAGATAGCACTATTGTTTTGGAAAAAATTATAAATGAAGCCAAGAGAGTAAATTTATGTAATGTATATCCATATGCAAGTGTAACAAAAGGTGAAAAAGGAGAAGAATTAGTAAACTTTGAAGAATTAAAAAAAGCTGGGGCAATAGCATTTTCAGATGATGGAATGCCAGTAGTAAATTCAAGAATAATGAGACAAGGAATGATAAATGCAGATAAAATTGGTAGTTTTGTATCATCACACTGTGAAGAAAAATCAGTATCAGCAGGAGCAATAAATGCAGGGAAAATTGCAGAACAACTAGGAGTAGAAGGAGTATTACCAGAAGCGGAAGAAATAATGGCAGCAAGAGAAATTGTAATTTCAGAAACAAACAATATTAGAGCACATATATGCCATATAAGTACAAAGACATCTGTAAACATGATAAGAGATGCAAAAAAACGTGGAGTAAAAGTAACATGTGAAACATGTCCACATTATTATAGCTTTACAGTAGAAGAAGTGTTAAAATCAGGAACAAATGCAAAAATGAATCCTCCATTAAGAGAAGAAAAAGATAAAGAAGCAATAATTAAAGGATTAAAAGATGGAACAATAGATGCAATAATAACAGATCATGCACCACATTCACAAGAAGAAAAAGAAAAAGACCTTGCATCAGCACCAAATGGAATAATAGGATTTGAAACAGCACTTGCAGCAACAATAACAAACCTAATAAATAAAAATTATATAGACTATTTAGATATGGTTAGACTAACATCATATAATCCAGCAAAACTACTAGGGCTAAACACAAAAGGTAGAATAAAAGAAGGATTTGATGCAGATATAACAATATTTAATCCTAACGAAACTTATACATACCAAAAAGAAGATATAGTATCAAAATCTAAAAATTCACCATTTATAGGAAAAACTTTAACAGGAAAAGTAATGTATACCATAGTAAATGGACAAGTAGTATATCAAATGTAAGGAGAACAAAATGAATGCAATAGATAATTTAATAGATAAAATAAAACAAATGAATAACCCAACAGTAATAGGAATTGATCCAAAATACGATATGGTACCAAATTGTATAAAAGAAAAATATGACCAAACATTAGAAGGAATGGCAAAAGCATGTACAGAATTTAATCTAAGATTAATAGATGCAGTATACGATATTATACCAGCAGTAAAATTGCAACTTGCATATTTTGAAAAATTAGGGGTTGCAGGAATTGAAAGCTTTAAAAAAACCTGTGAATATGCAAAACAAAAAGGTATGATAGTAATGTCAGACGCAAAAAGAGGAGATATAGGTTCAACATGTGCAGCATATTCAGCACCATATATAGGACGAGTAGAAATAAATGGAAAAGAAGAAAAAATTTATGATACAGACTTCATTACTCTAAATCCATATATGGGAACAGATAGTATACAACCATTTATAGAAGACTGTAAAAAATATGGTAAAGGTGCATTTGTAATAACAAAAACATCAAATAAATCTTCAGGAGAATTACAAGATTTAAAGCTAGAAAATGGAAAAACAGTATATGAAGAAGTTGCAACATTAGTAGAAAAATGGGGAGAAGATTTATATAGTAGTATATCTTCAGTAGTGGGAGCAACATATCCAGAGCAGCTAAAAAAATTAAGAAAACTAGCACCACATACATTCTTTTTAATACCAGGATATGGAGTGCAAGGTGGAAAAGCACAAGATATTGCATTAGGATTTGATGAAAACAAAATAGGAGGAATAGTAAACGCAACAAGAAGTTTAATGGGAGCATACAAATCAGAACAATTTAAAGAAGAAGAATTTGAAAAAGCAACAAGAGCAGAGGCAATTAGAATGAGAGATGAATTAAATGAAGCGATAGGATTATAAGAAATTAGATAAAATAATGACATTAAGAAAGGAAATAGTAAAATGAAAATAAATTGTAAATCAGAAATTGTAAAAATTGAACAATTAAAACAAGACTTATATAAATTCAGTATAAAAGCACAAGAAATTGTAAATCAAGCAAAACCTGGAAACTTCATTGAAGTAAAAGTACAAGACTCTATAGAACCACTACTTAGAAGACCAATAAGTATATTTAATATGTATGAAGAAACAGGAGTACTAGAATTTATATTTCAAGTAAAAGGAAAAGGAACAGAAATTTTAGCCAAGAGAAAAGAAGGAGAATATTTAGATATAATAGGACCTTTAGGATATGGAACATTTGATATAGAAGGACACAATAAAGTTGCAATAATAGGTGGAGGAATAGGAACATTCCCATTATATGAACTAGCTAAGCAATTAAAAAATAAAACAAATACACAAGTTAATACATATATAGGATTTAGAAATAAAGATTATGTTGTACTAGAAAAAGAATTTGAAAATGTATCTGATAAATTAACTATAACAACAGATGATGGAAGCTATAAAATAAAAGGATTTGCAATAGAAGAATTGAAGAAAGATATAATGGAAAATAAAGTAGATATGATTTATGCATGTGGACCATTACCAATGTTAAAAGCTATTCAAGCATATTCAATAGAACAAGGAATACCATGTCAGATATCATTAGAACAAAAAATGGCATGTGGAGTAGGAGCATGTTTGGGATGTGCAGTAAAAACTGCAAGTAGCCCTAAAGAAAATCCTGAATATTTGCATGTATGTAAAGCAGGACCAGTATTTTATGCAAAAGATGTAGAAATATAGGAGGGAATATGCCAGGATTTGTAATACATTTAGCAGTAGCAAATGAATATATAAGAAAACATCAAAACGAGATAAAACAAAAAGAAGACTTTTTAAAAGGAGTAATAGCTCCAGACTTTACTACAGACAAATCAAAAACACATTATGCAAAAGATAGTATAAATACAAATTTAAAATTATATCTTGAATCAAACATAGTAAATACAGATTACGAAAAGGGGTTCTTTTTACACTTAATAACAGACTGTATATTTTATCAAAAATATTTTAAAAATTTAACAACATCACTTTATAATGATTATGATGTACTAAATAAAACAATAATTGAAAAGTATAATGTAAAAGTACTAAAAGAAATTGAGCCATATGCTAAATATAAACAAGGAGAACCACAAATACTAAAAGAAGACAAAATTTATAAATTTATAGAAGAAGTTTCAAACCTAAAACTAGAAGAAGTAAAATTGAAGGTTGAAAATAATGAATCAATTATATAAAAATTGTAAGAAAGGAATAAAAAAATGAATACAAGTGTAAATTTAGCAGGAATAAAAATGAAAAATCCAGTAACAGTTGCATCAGGGACATTTGGATATGGAAGAGAATTTGCGGAATTAATAGACCTAAACAAATTAGGTGCAATTATAACAAAAGGAACATCACTAAAACCTTGGCCAGGAAATAAGCCACCAAGAGTATATGAAACAACAGCAGGAATGCTTAATTCGATTGGATTACAAAATCCAGGTGTAGAGTACTTTGCTAAATATGATTTACCATATTTAAGACAATTTGATACAAAAATAATAGTAAATGCATGTGGGCATACTGTTGAAGAGTATGTAGACGTTGCAAAAGTATTAAATACTTTAGATATAGATGGAGTAGAACTAAACTTATCATGCCCAAATGTAAAATCAGGTTGTATGGCATTTGGAACTACATATGAAGGAGTAAAACAAGTTACAAGTGAAGTAAGAAAAGTATTAGACAAGCCATTAATAGTAAAATTAACTCCAAATGTAACAAGTATTCAAGAACCAGCAAAAGGAGCAGAAGATGCAGGAGCAGACGGAGTATCATTAATAAATACCTTATTAGGTATGAGTATAGATATAAACACAAGAAAACCACATCTTGCAAATAATATGGGAGGTCTATCAGGACCAGCTGTAAAACCTGTAGGAGTAAGAATGGTATACCAAGTATCACAAACAGTAAAAATTCCAATATTAGGTTTAGGCGGAATAGTAACAGGTGAAGACGCAATAGAATATATGATTGCAGGAGCAACAGCAGTATCAATAGGAACAGGAAACTTTGTATCTCCAGATGTATCAATAAAAGCAATAGAAAGAATAGAAGAATATATGAAGAAAAATAATATAGAAGATATAAACCAAATAGTAGGAACTGTTCAGATGAATTAAATATGAAAAACATAGAACTATTAAAAACATAGTTCTATGTTTTTAACAATGGGAGAATAAGTAATGAGAAGAGAACAAGTAATTAATTACATAAAAGAAAATTACAATGTTTGTGCAGAATATTTATGGGAAGATACACCAGATGCAGCAATTTTTAGACACGAAAATAATAGAAAATGGTTTGCACTAATAATGGGCGTAAAAGGGCAAGAATTCTTAAATGTAAAAACAAAACCAGACTATTCAGAATTATTACGAAAATCTTATGAATATATAATTCCAGCATATCATATGAATAAGGAACACTGGAACACTATAATAATAAGCAAAAATGTAGATGAATCATTAGTATATGAGCTAATAGACCAAAGCTATGAAATAACAATGAAAAAGAAAAAATAGAACTGGGGGAAGGAATAAATATGCAAGAAATAATAGAAAAAATAGATGAATTTAATAAGGAAAGAGACTGGGACCAATTTCATTCACCAGAAAATTTAGCTAAATCAATAGTAATAGAAGCGGGAGAACTATTAGAATGTTTTCAATGGGATAGTGAAAATTACAATAAAGAAGAAGTATGTGAAGAATTAGCAGATGTATTTACATACTGCATTCAAATGGCAATGAAACTAGATGTAGACCCTAAAGAAATAATACTAAAAAAATTAGAAAAAACAAAGAAAAAATATCCAGTAGAAAAAGCAAAAGGAACAAGTATAAAATATAATAAGTTATAAAAATCAATAAAATCCTTGCAATTAAAACAGATGTTTATTAAAATAATAAGTGTAATTTTTAAAATAAATTTTAGAAAAAAGTTGATCTTTTTATCAAAATCTTTTATAATAAGATTGATAAAAGATTTTTACAAAATAAATGAAAAATTATATAATGCACAAAGAAGAAGGAATTATAAAATGGAAAAAACAGTTTGTGAATTGTTTGCAGGAGTTGGAGGTTTCAGAATTGGATTAGAAAAATCTGATGCTAGTTGGAATACAGTTTGGGCTAATCAATGGGAACCTGGGAAAAAAACTCAACATGCATTTGATTGTTATGTATCACACTTTGGAAGAAAAGAAAATTATATAAATGAAGATATTGCAAATATAGATAAATCTACTATACCAAATCATAATTTATTAGTTGGAGGATTTCCTTGCCAAGACTATTCAGTTGCTAGAACAGGAGCTAAAGGAATGGAAGGAAAAAAAGGTGTACTTTGGTGGCAAATAAAAGATATATTAGAAAAAAAACAACCCAAATTTGTGCTTTTAGAAAATGTGGATAGATTATTAAAATCTCCATCAGACCAAAGAGGTAGAGATTTTGGAATAATGCTAGCTTGTTTTAATAACTTGGGCTATAGTGTTGAATGGAGAGTAATAAATGCAGCAGAATATGGATTTGCACAAAGAAGAAGAAGAATATTTATATTTGCATGTAAAAATGACACAAATTATTATAGAAATATAGAAAATATAGAGTTAGAAAATATAATACATCAAAATCGGTTTTTTTATAAAACAATTTGATATAGAAAACAATACAACAGGTAAAATGTATAATTTTGAATATGAAGATATCTATGATGTTTCAGAACACTTCAAAATGGATTTTAAGAATTCTGGAGTGATGAGAAATGGTATTATATATACAGAAGAAATAAATCCAATACAAGTAAACCCAACTACGTTAAATCAGATTATTCAAAAAGATGAAGTCGATGAAAAATATTTATTAGTTGATAAAGAAAATCTAAAAAAATGGACTATCTTAAAAGGTGCTAAAGATATTATAAGAAAACAAGGTACACCACATGAATATCACTTTAGAGAAGGAGCAATAGCATTTCCAGATTCTTTAGAGAAACCAGCTAGAACAATGTTAACAAGTGAAGGAAGTTTAAATAGAAGTACACATGTTATACAAGACCCTAAAAATAAATGTTACAGATTATTAACACCTATAGAAACAGAAAGAATAAATGGATTTCCAGACAATTGGACAAATACAGGTATGCCACAAAACTTTAGATATTTTTGTATGGGCAACGCATTAGTTGTAGGACTTATTGAAAAAATGGGATTAATATTAAATGAAATTTTTAAAGAAGAAGGTAATTAAAGACCTTCTTCT
>ERZ777305.3667-NODE-3667-length-10130-cov-3.071365_pt1 | contig 10130 bp, 4 predicted proteins | sample MGYA00374965_ERZ777305 | MGnify/ENA primary metagenome ERZ777305 (study PRJEB29328, sample SAMD00013331) | mouse gut metagenome | study: EMG produced TPA metagenomics assembly of the Metagenome analysis of fecal microbiota from mouse which was promoted...
GTAGATCTCGGTCCAGTCCGAACCGCTTCGCGATATGGTGTAAGCCGTATACTTGCCGTCGTTGGACGGTGATATGCCGGTGAGAGCCACTGTGCCGTCATCGCTCAGTTTATTGGGGTCAAGAAATACCTCGGCTTCAGTGCCGAGCTCTTTTGTACGATACAGGATGGACTGATTCTGCAGCCCGTCGTTTTCGTAAAAGTAGTACCAGCCGTCCTGTTTGTAAGGCATGCCGCTCTTCTTGTAATTGAAAAGGTCGGTAAGGCGTTCGCGCAATTTGTTGCGGAAGGGTATTGACGACAGGTAGTCGTCAGTAAGCTTACGCTGTGCCTCAACCCATTCAAGGGTCTCGGCGGAGGTGTCGTTTTCAAGCGGCCGATAAGGGTCGGCCACTTGAATGCCGAAATATTCGTCTACTGTCTGCGACGTGGGGGCTTCGGGATATTTTACCGCCGACGCGCACGATGCCAATAATGTCATAGCCGTAACAGATGATAGCAATAATTTCATAATGATCGGTTTTAAGGATTTATAGGTTCTTGCCGTGGCAATTCTTGAATTTCTTTCCGGAACCGCAGGGGCAGGGATCGTTACGGCCTACTTTGGGGGCGTTTACGATCGGTTGCGGCCGATGTTGCTCGCCTTGCTGTGCTGATGCGGCCTGACGTTGTGCGTCGGCTCCGGGGTACTGCTCCTTGCTTGCACGGTAGCGGCTGTAGTCGTTAGGCCGGTCGGGCATGGCCTCACGCATCTGCGGCTGACGGGGAGCCTGACGTTCGGAGCTCAGCTGGGCGTCGGATGCACGCGGGGCCTGAGGTTGCGGAATGAATATCTGACCTCTCATTAGAGCCGATACGGCTTTCACGTTGAGGGTATTCATAGCGTTCTCGAAGAGGTGGAATGACTCTACCTTATATATTACGAGCGGGTCTTTCTGCTCGTATGACGCATTCTGTACCGACTGGCGCAGCTGGTCGAGTTCGCGCAGGTGCTCTTTCCATACCTCGTCGATTGTGACGAGCATGATGGCCTTGTGCCATTCCTTAAGTATGGAACGGCATTGTGTATCGTATGCCTCGCGTATGTCGCAGGGCAGATTGAACACGCGCTTTCCGTCGGTTATAGGTACGAGCACACGCCCTTTGGCGTCTTTGCTCTCCACCAGCTCCGTTATGCCGGGGCGGGTTATCTCTATTATGCGGTCGCTCTTGCGGCGGAACGCTTCGTTGACGGCGGCAAGAGTGCGGTCAAATACTTCCTGACGCGGCATGGTGCGGTACTCCTCTTCGGTAAACGGCAGCTCGACGGCAAATACCTTGAGCATCTCCATCGACAGGTCGGGGTAGTCGTTTGGCGAGTCGTAGGTCGACACGATGTTCTCGACCGTGTCATAAAGCATGTTGTTTATATCGATGCCTATGCGCTCGCCCATAAGAGCATGATGGCGGCGTCCGTATATGTACTGACGCTGTTTGTTCATGACGTCATCGTATTCGAGCAGACGCTTACGTATGCCGAAGTTGTTTTCTTCAACACGTTTCTGTGCGTTCTCGATAGCGCGGTTTACCATCTTGGCCTCGATCATCTCGCCCTCTTTGACTCCGAGGGTGTCAAGCATCTTGGTCACACGGTCGCCGGCAAACAAGCGCATCAGCTGGTCTTCAAACGACAGGAAGAACACTGACGAACCCGGGTCGCCCTGACGTCCCGAACGTCCTCGCAGCTGGCGGTCGACACGACGTGATTCATGACGCTCCGTACCTATGATGGCAAGACCTCCGGCCTCTTTTACTTCCGGCGGCAGTTTGATGTCGGTACCGCGGCCGGCCATGTTGGTGGCTATTGTCACGGTGCCTTTTTTACCTGCCTGCGCCACAATGTCGGCCTCTTTCTGATGCAGCTTGGCATTAAGTACGTTGTGGGGGATGCGGCGCAGAGTCAACACAAGTACCGGACGGCCCTGCTCGACGAGGCTTACTATCTCTTCGATGACAGCGGCATACTTCTCTTTCTTGGTGCGGTATACGCGGTCGTTCATGTCAATACGTGCCACCGGCTTGTTGGTCGGTATTGTCACTACGTCAAGTTTGTAGATGTCCCAGAACTCTCCGGCTTCAGTCTCGGCGGTACCTGTCATACCGGCAAGTTTGTGGTACATGCGGAAGTAGTTCTGGAGGGTGATGGTGGCGAACGTCTGGGTGGCGGCCTCTACCTTGACACCCTCTTTGGCTTCGATGGCTTGATGCAGACCGTCGGAGTAGCGGCGCCCCTCCATTATACGGCCGGTCTGTTCGTCTACGATTTTAATTTTGTTATCGTCGATTACGTATTCGACATCTTTCTCAAACAGAGTATAAGCCTTAAGAAGCTGGGTCACTGTATGTACGCGCTCCGCTTTTATGGCGTAGTTCTGCATGAGGTCGTCTTTCTTTTCCTGACGCTCGGCGGCCGACAACGACTCGTTGCCTTCGACTTCGGAGAGTTGCGACGCTATGTCGGGAAGTACGAAAAATTGTGGATCCTGACTGCGGCCTGTAAGTTCGTCGATGCCTTTGTCGGTAAGCTCGACCGAACGGTTCTTCTCGTCAATGACGAAGTAGAGCGGCTCTACGGCTTTGGGCATCTCGCGGCTGTTGTCCTGAAGATAGAATGCCTCCGTCTCAAGCAGCAGCGGCTTTATGCCTTCCTGTGACAGATATTTGATCAATGCTCCGTTTTTGGGCAGACCTTTGTAGGCGCGGAAGAGCTGCAGCGCGCCCTCTTTCTTTACCTCCTTGTCGGTGCTTGCTATCTTCTCCTTGGCGTCGAGCAACAGTTTGGCCACGAGCTTGCGCTGTGCCTCATATACTTTCTCGACGTTGAACTTGTATTCGTTGAACAGCTGGTCTTCGCCTTTAGGCACAGGACCTGATATGATGAGCGGCGTACGGGCATCGTCGATGAGCACCGAGTCGACCTCGTCGACTATGGCGTAGTAGTGCTTGCGCTGCACCATGTCCTGCGGCGACATGGCCATGTTGTCGCGAAGATAGTCGAAGCCGAACTCGTTGTTGGTACCGAACGTGATGTCGCATGCGTAGGCTTTGCGGCGCTCTACCGAGTTGGGCTGATGTTTGTCTATGCAGTCCACGGTCTGTCCGTGGAACATGTACAGCGGGCCCATCCACTCGGAGTCACGCTTCGACAGGTAGTCGTTGACAGTCACTACATGTACGCCGCGGCCTGTGAGCGAACGGAGAAATACGGGAAGTGTGGCAACAAGTGTCTTACCTTCACCGGTGGCCATCTCGGCGATTTTGCCCTGATGCAGCACAATGCCGCCTATGAGCTGTACGTCGTAGTGTACCATGTCCCAAGTTATCTCGTTGCCGCCGGCTACCCACCGGTTCTTGTACAGAGCCTTGTCGCCGTCTATGCTTACGAAGTCTTTGCCGGCTGCGGCTAGGTCGCGGTCCATCTGTGTGGCTGTTACCTCCACAATTTCGTTGGCTGCGAAGCGGGCGGCAGTCTCACGCATGGCTGCGAATACGGTCGGCAACACACGGTCGAGCTCTTTTTCGTATATGTCGAGAATGTTTTTCTCACGGTTGTCTATGTCATCCCACAGCGGCTGACGTTCGTCAAACGGGAGTTCCTCGATTTTTGCTTTGAGTTCGGCTATGGCTGTGGTATCGGACTCTGTAGCCGCCTTGAGCTCGGCCTTGATTTTAGTTATGGTTTCGCGCAACTCGTCGTTGGACAACGCTTTCATTTCAGGCCCGAGAGCGTTTATCTTGTCTACGATAGGCTGTATCTCTTTCAGGTCGCGTTGCGATTTGTTGCCGAAAAGTTTATTTAAAATAGAAGTAAATGACATTTTTATTATGTTGTTATTTTGATGTTACGGTATTTGTTTTCTTGTCGAGATGCATTGGAGGGAGTTGCGATGCATTGGGCGAACGTATGCGGAGCAGTCGGGCCACGGTCGGAGCTATGGACCGGGCGTCGATCTCGCCTGTTATGCGTGTCGGAGTAAGTTGCGGCGACAGCAGGAAGACGGGGGCGGTCATCAGGCCCGAACGTACGGTTGACCGGTGCTCTTTCTGTGATGTCGGCTCTACTTCCACAATTTCCCAGCCGGGATTTACCTCGATAAGTATATCGCCGGCATAGTCTACCTGTGTGTTGCGTTTTAGAGCGTCGGAGTTGATGCCGGCTTTTCCCGCCTGTATGTCGTCGATTGTCCATGCACGGCTCACTCCGCTCATGCGTTCGAGAAAGTCGGCGGCGTCAACTCGCAGTTTCTTTGGGTCAAGACCCTTTTCTTTTATGAGTTTGTGGTTAAGATATATCTGTCCTTTATGATAACCCGCTATCCATTCTCCGTTGCCGTACTGGGGGATGAAGAACATGTTCAGTAGCGATATGGCACGGCGCACCGAAAACTCGCCGTTGGGTATGCTCCATTTCTCGTCGTCGCGCTTGTCGTTGGCGGGCGCGGGTGTGCCGGCAACCATGATGAACGTGTTGTCAAGACCGACTTTGCCGTCTATTTCCTTGAACAGACGTCCGAGGTCGGCGTCAAGACGCAGGTAGCTGTCCATCGTCTCTATGCGGCTGTCGGCGTCTTTCGCTCCGGCGAAGGGGGCGAGTGTGTAGCCGAGGTTAAGCATGTCGATGGCGTCATGGGCGCCGAGTTGCAGGCTTTTGAGGTATTCCGAGGCTATGTCGGTAATTTCGGTGTTGACCGGGGCCGATGTCTTGTAATTGCGGTAGCGGTTTACGTCGTTGTGCTGAAACAGGTAGCGGAACGGGTAAAACTTTTTATAAGCCGGGAGGTCGGGATAGCGCTCCGGTGCGAGCAACGGACGCCATGTGAGGGTGTCGAGCCGTACCGTGAGCGGTTTGGAGTAGTTGCGCGACTGCATGGTCGGGGGCACATCCTTGTAGTGGGTCGTAGTGGCCCATTTGCCGGTGGCGTCGTTGATCCAGAAAGCGCTGTTGCCGGCATGCCCTGACAGGACTATGGCCTGAGGCGCGGACGGCGCTACCGAATGTACGGCTCCGAAACCTCCGCCGTCGATGCGCACCTCGTCGGCGAGTGTGCTTACTCTGATAGGCTTCGGCGAGTAGGTCTCGTCGGTGTAGTTGCCTATTTTCGACGGGTCGAGCACTATAGGGTAGCTGCGTTTGTTTTCCGGATCATAAACCATGGCGGCGGGTATGCCGTTGACCGCCGGGGCCGAGCCTGTGTATATCATGGCCGTGGCGGCTGTGGCGTCGACTGCCGTGCCGTAGTTGACGTTGTCAAACATGACTCCGTCTTTCATAAGACGTTTGAAGCCGTTTTCTCCGAAATATCCTTTAAGAAGATCGAGGTAGTCCTCGCGCAGGCCGTCGATCATTATTCCCACCACGAGCTTCGGACGTGGTGCAGGGGCTTGGGCCACAACGGTGAAAGTCACCATTGAAGCTATCAAGGCGGTTATGATACGTCCGGTCAGTCGCGGGTCGTTTTTGCGTCGCATCGTGTGATGTATAAATATCGTGCTGTCAATATGGCGTCGGTCAGGATAAGCGGTATAAACGCCGGGTTTATCGACTGTCCTGACAACGGCCACATCAGGGTTAACAAAATTAATGCAACAAAGTTAACAATTCCGTACAATATTACCAACCGACGACACTTTTTTATGAATATACACGCCGGTACTACAAGGCATAGCGGATTGAGCCAGAGCAGAAGTATGTTGGGCGATGTGGCCTCGTGAACCGATACGAATACAAGAAATGCTATGACGCAGCCTGCCGTTCCGTAGAGCGTGAAGACAACGAAGTCGTACCACCGTGTGATTTTTCGGCGTTTTAAGTCGTGGAGCGTCACGGCTATGGTTATTACCAGCAGTGCCATGGCTGCGGCAATCGGGGTCAGATACCATGGAGTGGGCGAGGAGGGTCCTCCGTCAGGGCTCCCTTCGGCTATTATGCGTGTGTCGGCCACAAGGGGCATTTCGGCCTCCGGGCCGTTTATAACAGCCGTTTTCATCATTTCCGAGAGCATCAACGGGGCAAAAGCTTTCTCGCGGTCGCTTATCGGATAGTCAATGCCGCTTCCCAACGCGAGGTCAATGCCGAACTGGTACCACGGGTATCCTTTGTGATAATACCGCATGGCATCGCGAAACGACCATCCTTCGGTTCCGGCGGGAGCTTTCAGCGTAACGGTGTCGCCCAGCGCCCGCTCGATCATTGACAACGGACGTGTGGAGCAGTTGTCTTTGACATAATTGTAGCGATACACGCGGTTTTCGGGCCGGAGATTCTTGTCAAGCAAGGCTATGAGCTTGTCGGCCTGCCCGGGAGTCAGATTAAGCGGTTGTTCGGTCACCGACCGGCCTTGACGCCGGTAGTCCTCCAAGAAGTATTCAAACGGGTATGCGGCCACCATATAGTCGGTCTCGCCCTTCACGAAGCGGTACACGAAGTTGGGGGCATTGAAGTCGAAAATGCCGTAATTGACCGCCATGTCCGCATCGCCGCTCCTGACACGCAGTGCGGTGTGGCCGCACAATTCATAGATGTCGCGTCCCGGCGAGCAAGTGATCAGACTCACCTGCACCGACGGCGCTTCGGCCTCTGCCGTGCTGTCGGCCGTTTCTGTCGCGGCCGCCTGCACCGACAGCAACACCGCCGCCACTACCCAAAATATCAAATTAACAGGTTTAAATATGATTGTCCGTTTCATTATAATTAAATGCTTCCAAATTTGTCACACTATCGAGAATGATAATCCCTGATGCTATATTAGTTAGGATAATGAAAAGTGCCTCCTGAAATGTCGTAGAACCGTTCAAAAAAGTTTTTAAGACGGTGTAATACATTTTTCTTCTTCTCGGCTCGCTTGGCTCCGGCATTGCCAAACAGTCCCATCGGGGGCAGTATGTCGGCTATGGCGGTGCCGCTGTCACGCACTTCGCCGTCGCGGAATGCCTGACTGACAAATGCGATAGCCTTGTCGCGTTTGAGATTTTCCTCTGAAATGATGTTCTCTATTTCTTTGCGCTGGGTCTGTCTGACATACTCGTGCCATTGGTCGTGAACATCATTCTCCGGCGTATGGCGGTTGATGAACTCGCGGATAAGTTCCTCCTTGTTGCGCAGGTCGGGCGTTGCCTCCACGCTCTTCATTACCTTAATAATGATTTCGCGGTCATTATTTTCATCACCGGTGAGCTGCCCGACGAGAAACAGGATGTAGTCAATGTTGATTTCAACAGTCTTCATCAGTTCCATCTCAAACACGAGGTCGTCGTTGATATTGACTGCCTCACCTCCTTTAGGACGGTATTTTTCGTGCATCTCGTTGTAGAAGCCGCGATAATCGAGAAAGTCGCCGTTAAGATCGATTATCTCGTTGCCTTCGAACTCGTCGAATGTCTGCAATATGTTGAGGGAGCGTAGTATGGTGCCGAAAAGTTTGATAAACTCCTTTTCGGCTTTCTCGCCTACGATATGTAGACCACGAGGGTCACCCGACAAAGGAAACTTTTCGAGCAATTCCTTGATTAGTTCAACCCATCCGGTGTGATGGGTGCCGTCGGCATCATCATAGCCTTTATAATAGTTTTCGAATGTTTTCAAAAGGATAAGACCTCCGGCATCCTTGTTGCCAAACAACTGGAGACAGTCGTTGGTGGCTTTCTCAAGATTACGGAAGCATACGATGTTGCCATGGCTCTTTATGGAGTTGAGTATGCGGTTGGTACGCGAGTAGGCTTGCAGCAAGCCATGATATCGCAGATTCTTGTCAACCCAAAGGGTGTTGAGTGTTGTGGCATCGAAACCGGTGAGGAACATATTGACCACTATTAGCAGATCAATCTCACGGTTCTTTACGCGGAGCGACAGGTCTTTGTAGTAGTTCTGAAATTTGTCGGCGCTCGTGTCGTAGCTCGTGCCGAACATTTCGTTATAGTCCCTGATGCACTCATCAAGAAATTCACGGCTGCTCTGGTCGAGTCCTTCGGTATCTTCGGGAGTTTCGTCGTCGATGTCCACGTTGGGGGCGTAGCTGAAAATAGTGGCGATTTTCAGCCGCTTGTCGGGCTGCAACTGCTCCATCTGCTTTTTCAGCTCCGTATAGTAGAGCTTTACAAATGGGATAGAGGCTACAGCGAAGATTGCGTTGAAGCCTTGCATCCTCATTTTTGTTTTAATCTCCTTGATTTTGGAGCGGTCGCGGGCGGTGGCTACTTCGCCGACATTGACCAGTTTCGAGAAGTCATAGTGACGAGAGTCGCGACGGGTTTTCTGCGCGAAGTGTTCCAGAATGTAGCTGCTCACTTTGGCTATGCGCTCCGGTGCTTGTAGTGCCCGCTCGCGGTCGATGTTGTTTACCTCCTCGTTGGCAATCTCATCCTCTTCGCGCATGGTGCGGATGTAGTCCACCTTGAACGGGAGCACATTGCCGTCACGTATTGCATCGACTATGGTATAGCTGTGGAGCTGGTCGCCGAATGCACCTTCAGTCGTGGTGAATTCTACATTCTTTACGCTGCCGGCGTTCTGAGGAAATATCGGTGTGCCGGTAAAGCCGAACATGTGATATTTCTTGAATTTCTTGACGATGGCTTTGTGCATGTCGCCAAATTGTGAGCGATGGCACTCATCGAATATAAGCACCACATGCTGACCGTAGACAGCGTGCTGTGGATTTCGGGCAATGAAGATGGTGAGCTTCTGAATGGTGGTGATTATTATATGTGCATTATCATCGTTGATTTGCTTGGTGAGTACCGCAGTTGAGCCGTTGGAGTTGGCCGCACCTTTCTCAAATCGGTCATACTCTTTCATAGTCTGGTAGTCAAGGTCTTTGCGGTCGACAACAAAAAACACTTTGTCAACGTCGGGCAGTCGTGATGCCAGCCGTGCTGTCTTGAACGAGGTCAGCGTCTTGCCCGATCCGGTGGTGTGCCATATATAGCCGCCACCCTCGCGTTTGCCCCATGACCGGGCATTACTCGACACTTTAAGGCGTTGCAATATCTTCTCGGTGGCCGCTATCTGATAGGGACGCATAACCATCAATATTTCCTCTGAAGTGAAGATGCAATATTTTGTCAGTACATTCAGCAGGGTATGCTTGGCAAGAAATGTCTGCGTGAAGTCCACAAGGTCATATATCGGCTCGTTGTCAAGCCGCGCCCAATAGGATGTAAACTCAAATGAGTTTGACGTCTGCTTCTTGCCCTTTCCTTTCCCATTGTTCTGTTCCTTAATATGGGCATCGCGGGTAGTATTGCTGTAATATTTTGTGATTGTGCCATTGGATATAATGAATATCTGCACAAACTCGTAGAGTCCGCAGCCGGCCCAAAACGAGTCACGCTGGTAGCGGTTTATTTGGTTGAATGCATCTTTGATGCTCACGCTACGACGTTTCAGTTCCACATGGACGAGAGGCAGGCCGTTTACAAGAATCGTTACATCGTAGCGGTTCTCGTAAGCCCCACCCTCCGGCACATACTGGTTAATGACTTGCAGGTGGTTATTGTGGATATTTGTTTTATCAATGATGGTGATGTTGGCCGTCGAGCCATCCTCGCGAACAATCGCTTTGCGGTTATCCTCCTGAATGGTGCGTGTCTTCTCCACAATGCCGTGGTTAGGGTTTCCGAGATGTTCGGCAAAGAACGAGTTCCATTCGCTATCGGTGAACTGTATGTCGTTTAGCCGTTCAATTTGTCGGCGGAGATTGGCAATGAGGTCGGCCTCGCTTGTGATGTTGACACGCTCGTAGGCTTGGCGTTCGAGCTGACGGATAAAATCAGCTTCCATCTCAGCCTCGCTCTGATATTGGGCGGAACTGCGGTAGCCCGGTTCAAACTCGGCAACGATGGTCGATTCCGGATTCTCCGATACCACTTCGTAGGGACATGCCTTTGGCATGTCACATTTCATATTGTATTTATCTTTAATTATATTCATTTATTAAAACAATCATCTACCCATTGGACTACATTATTTTCAATATACTCGGCGATTCTGTTTCCATCATATGTGCCGCGAATCACATGGTCATGATAACGCGACTGCCATCCGAATTCAGAGTCAATACTCTTGGCATATTTTGTCACCGTCCCTTTAAGCGA
>ERZ777305.3669-NODE-3669-length-10129-cov-2.859837_pt1 | contig 10129 bp, 13 predicted proteins | sample MGYA00374965_ERZ777305 | MGnify/ENA primary metagenome ERZ777305 (study PRJEB29328, sample SAMD00013331) | mouse gut metagenome | study: EMG produced TPA metagenomics assembly of the Metagenome analysis of fecal microbiota from mouse which was promoted...
AATTCCCGCAAGAGATAGATCATCTTTGTGACATCATTACTGCTCTTGGAACAGCTATCTCTGCTGGTTGCGCTTGGCTTGCTCTTTCTATTAGCAAACAATTGGTTCAGTGTAAAAATTCCAATATTGCAGAGGAGATTTCTTCTGAGAACACGACGGCTAAGATTGCCGGAATTGAACCTATTATTGATGCAAGCAAAAGGAGTAACAAATAAAGTTTGTCTTCTGAAGAAAGGGACTGCCCAATACAAATTTTCGTTATTTGCGGCCACGCCTTTAGACAATAGTAAAAAGGAATAAAGACTGTAGTTAAGGTGATTACAACCGTCCTGAAAAATGCGGAATCCGTCATAAAATTTATCTGCTATAAGACGAGCGTCAACGGCACAAACGGGCTGTGGAAAAGAAAATTCTTTTCCACTTGCCGTCAATTCATAAGTTGTTCGCATCATCTTTCCTTGAGATCAGTTTTGTTTTTATCGGGGGAATGAGTCTTTGTTTTTTTACGCAGCCCCTGCTTGATTAAAATGCTCCGGCCTTTGTTCAGGCTGAGGAGCGAGGTCCCGCAAATGATTCAATAGTTCAGCCGGCTCAACACCTCTTTGATCAGCGGCCTTTCGCAAAATCCAATCGTTGACCTCGCACTCAAACCAAGCCACCCAGCGGGATGAATACTTAATTGGTTTTGGAAAGCTTTCTTCCGCTTTAATTAGTCGGTTGAACGTGGAGAGAGAAATCCCCAGACGTTCTGCAACCTGTTCTGCCCTTAGCTGAGAGTAAACATTAGGCATTTTTTCGCTCCCCACGATTCGAGTGTATGTTCCACAACTCAGCCCAATCGTAACTAGGGTTGAGCTCTTCGCAGGTGACCTTTCCTTCTGTGAATTTTTCAATCTTTGCGCAATGAGCAACAGGAATGTTGCGATCGTGCCGTAACCAACCATAAACATTTGCAGGCAAAATTTTCAAATACTTAGATAAGGCGTACGGAGTTTTTGCATCGGGTAAAAGAAAGTACTCACATAACTTCATAAAACTGCCTTCTATAAGTTCAAACCGATAACCATAACTAATACTATCATTGTAGCAATTATATTATAAAAAATGTGTTGCTACTACATAAAAGAATTGCAAATAGACTCTTGATTTTTTTCTTCTGCTAATAATTAGGGTTCCTGCTGGAGCAAGCCATGAAAGAAGATATCAGGGAAAACAGACTACAAAATCTTTTGTTTCTTATTGAGCAATACAAAACGATTGCAAACCTTAATCACGCGCTTGGAAGGAAACGTAAAGACGGGACCTTAAGTCAAATAAAAAACAAGGCAAAAGTCCCTTCCACTGGAAAATCTCGCACGATGGGGACCGCTTTGGCAAGAGATATAGAGGCTCATTTACGGTTACCACCTGGATGGATGGACAAGTTTCACAAAGAAATACAGCCATTACGTCCCGATTTAGAAAATATCCAGTCTCCGGTCATAACTCCATTAAATGAGAGTAATGCAGAGTCAATACCCTTGTTCGAGATCGTTGCTACTGAGTTTGAATCGCAATTGAATACTAAATTAAAAGGAGAAATTCAATTGACAAACTTTTTAGTAAACGCAATGAAGCAGTCTGAAAAAGCAGAACTCGTCGGATACCTAACGTCAGATAACGCAATGTATAAGACAATGCCGCGAAACTCGATAGCCATTGTTGATAGAGCGATTAATTCTTTTATCGGGGACGGAATCTATCTTATTCAGACAAACGGAAAACCAAAATTCAGAAATATTTCTGAATTGATTGATGGACGTCTTGTTATTAAAAGCGACCTTTTAGAAGAGATCGTGGACAGTAAAGAACCAATTGAATTTATAGGAAAAGTAAAGATGCTTTGGGAATGTAAGCCTGTATAGAAACACACCTCCACCTTGGCCACATCCAACCTAACGCCTGAATAAAAGTTTCTGTTTCCTGCATCCAACACGTTGCTTCGTGACTTTGTCCATAATTAAAAATCTATTATCTAACGTAAGAGATTTTTTTTCGTATAAAAATCTTGCCCTGTCTGCGATAGATTCTAAATCCTGAATCTCACACTGATCTTTTTCCACCTTTAGTGAACTAGCAAGGTTAACCAGTTCTGATGAACTGAGATTGGATATTCCAATCGTATGCAGTGGAGCTGCTTGCACATTAGACAGAAATAAAAACACAGATAAGACTAAAACTCGATTCATATCTCAACTCCTCATTTTAATTAATTATAACAATTCGTTGAAATAGTAGCAAAGTTACAATATTATTAATAGCAAAGATACTATATCAACTGAAATTTGAGAATTTGACTATGTTTAGATCTGGATTGTCCTTCTCTTTGAAGGCTTACAGCATCACACCCGAGGAATTCACGCAAGATTTCATGCGCTTGCCGGATGCCCAGTTAATTTGCCTTTTTAAATTAAGGCTTGGCTATTCTCTAAAAGGCTCAGCCCTGAGTGAAGATGACATTGAGGGGCTTTATCCGCAGTACACAAATGAGCAAAAGAAAACCTTAGAGAAAGTTCTTTCCAAATTCTTTATTTTTGAGAATGGTCTGTATGTTGACCAGCGCATAGAAAATACACTCCTCGCTCAACGGGAAGCTGAAGAAAAATTTGAAGTCGCAGTCGAACAGGAGGTTTCAAAACGTCTTGCACGGCGGAAAGCTGGATTAGCCAGCGCCGAAGCAAAAAAATTGCGTGCAGAGCAACAATCTGTCAACAAAACTCCAACAGACGAGCAACAAAACTTCAACAAACTTTCAACAAGCGAACAACAAAGCTGTAACAACTTAACAACAAACTCTCAACAAAACTCCAACAGACGAGCAACAAAACTTCAACAAATTGACAACAAACACTCAACAAACCTCCAACAAACGAACAACGAAACTTCAACAAACGAGCAACAAAACATCAACGAACTTTCAACAAACACTCAACAAACTGTCAACAAACCGGTTTCAATTGATGAAGAAAAAACACCAAAAGCCTTCAATGACGGCACTTCTGAGAATTTGAACAAACCCGCCGGTGAAATTCCAGTCATCTGTACGCACGCACGCGCGTCCGAATCCGATTCTGATTCGGATAAATTTATTAATAAAAATATAAATACAACTAAATCGGTATCGGGATCTGTATCGGATAAAAAACAAGTTGAACAACTTTTCGCGCGAGAAAATCGCGAGTGTTCGATTGATGAATTTTTAACGATTCTGCAATTTTTCGGTCTGGACGAAAAAAGTCTGCAAAGCTGGACGAACCGTAAAGCAGAAAATCGGCAGGCAATAGCCGATCTCACCCGAGATTTTAAAAACTTTGATTTAGAAACTTTTCAGGCGGTTTTCTCTCGTTGCCAAGCGGCTAAGGACAAAGAAAATAAACCGCTTAGCTCAGCTGTCGCATTTGTCATCAAATCGCTCCAGAGAGAATCTGCTGCGCTGAGAAACCGAAGCAATGCCAAACCCAAAGCTCCGAAGAAATTCTCAGAACGCGATTATTACGAAGGCACTGTGAAACTGCCGGACGGGACGCTTAGAGCCGCTCCAAAACAAGGGCCTCAGCGAGACTACACAAAAGGTTTAATCCAACTACCTGACGGAACTTGGAAAATCGATCCGAACTACAAGAAGTAGAGGTAGCGCATGAATATATTCACCCCAAGAGAACAAATTGATGAGAATCGATTCGTGGCAGAGTGCTGCGAAAAACATGGTTGGTTTGCGTCAGCAATCCGTGATCAAAATGATCAAAAAGTCGCATTCGGTCGCCGGTTTTTATCGGCTGGCTGTCCTGTTTGCAAAGAGGAAAGCCGAATCCGAAAACTTTTTGGCGAGAGTCAAATTCCTCGCCGTTTCGAAGAGAGGAACTTCGAAAATTATGTGGTGTCCTCGGATAAGCAGAGGCTGGCGCTCGAATGCTGCCAAAGTTTTGCAGACAATTTCACGAACTCTCTGGCAGAAGGCAGGGGACTTCTGTTGATCGGCACGTGCGGGACAGGAAAAACACATTTGGCTTGCGCAACCCTTTCGCAGGTCATTCGAGCTGGACACTCAGGATTTTTCACGTCGGTTGACAAACTATTGTGCAAAATCAAGTCCACTTGGGCAGGAACCGGAACAACTCAGGAGGAGATGATTCGTCGGTTCACGTTCGTCGATTTACTCGTTATTGACGAAATCGGTGCATATAGAAGCGCCTCCGCTAGAGAGAGGGACCTGCTGTTTGAAGTGATCAACGAACGATACGAGTCAATGCGTCCGACGATTTTTATTTCAAACCTGAACCTCACTGGAGCGGACTCAATTGAAGAGTATCTCGAGGAAAGATCATTCGATCGTATCTGTGAATCTTCTCAGATTGTTGTGTTCAATTGGCCGAGTTATAGGAGGAAATTCCTGTGAACCCGAGATATTTAAATGAAAAGCTTAAAAAAATGCCGGAACAAAACATCCGTCCCGGCATGGTTCGACGCTATTGCTTAATCAAAAGCAAGAGCGCCGCTGCTCCAATGATCGCAAAGGAAACCGAACCTTCAAAGTTGACAACAAAGTCAGCATTGACGGATAATTCCCTTAACACGATAAGGAGCAGAAGTAGTCGTATTTTCTTGAGAGTTTGCACGACTAATCTCCTTATTAATCAGGGGCTCTTCCCGCACCGGCAAGTGCGGGTTGAGTCCCGTGTTTTTCATCCCTCCAGAAATTTAGAAGTTCTCATTTCTGGCGGGGCCTATGCTTCAAAAAGAAGCAATTCCAATAAAGAGATCGCGGGGAATTCTACCCGTCTTTTGCAAAGAAAAATGCCGGAACAAAACAACCGTCCCGGCATCGCACAACGCTATTGCTTAATCAAAAGCAATAGCGCCGCTGCTCCAATGATCGCAAAGGAAATTGAGCCTTCAAAGTTGACAACAAAGTCAGCATTGACGGATAATTCCCTCAACACGATAAGGAGCAGAAGTAGTCGTGTTGTTTTGAGTGTTGGCACGACAAATCTCCTTATTAATCAGGGACTCTTCCCGCACCGGCAAGTGCGGGTTGAGTCCCGTGTTTTTCTTCCCTCCAGAAATTTAGAAGTTCTCATTTCTGGCGGGGCCTATGCTTCAGAAAGAAGCAATTCCAATAAAGAGATTGCGGGGAATTCTACCCGTCTTTTGCAAAGAAAAATGCCGGAACAAAACAACCGTCCCGGCATCGCACAACGCTATTGCTTAATCAAAAGCAATAGCGCCGCTGCTCCAATGATCGCAAAGGAAATTGAGCCTTCAAAGTTGACAACAAAGTCAGCATTGACGGATAATTCCCTCAACACGATAAGGAGCAGAAGTAGTCGTGTTGTTTTGAGTGTTGGCACGACAAATCTCCTTATTAATCAGGGACTCTTCCCGCACCGGCAAGTGCGGGTTGAGTCCCGTGTTTTTCTTCCCTCCAGAAATTTAGAAGTTCTCATTTCTGGCGGGGCCTATGCTTCAGAAAGAAGCAATTCCAATAAAGAGATTGCGGGAAATTCTACCTTCGGCTCGACTGTTATCAGCAGTTGGACCGTTGCCGTTTTACGGGGCCAAAATAAACACCCGTACCGCCTTTCATTCTTAAAAAGAAATCCCCGGCGAGAATCCTTTACCGGCAACGATCCAATCTGTTTTAAGCAAGCAAGGAAATCACTTGAAGATAGGCAGGTGCCGATTATTCTGCTCTGCGATTCTATCCGATTTCAGGAGGCGATATGTCTCGTTTAAACCTCGCTCACCATCGGGTAAAAATCGATTGGGCAAGGGTATCTGAAAATGATCTCAGTTCTTTGCCGCAGCCTTATGAACTTGTTTCAGTCGCCGTTAAATCCGACAGTGACGTCGGTTTCAAAACAACCAAAGGTTACTGGAATTGGACATTTTTTGATGATGTCTGCTTCACTATTGACTGCCTAACCCATAAAGGATTTTCCGAATATGCCTCGCGCAATGTGGTTGCGTGGGAGCCTCTTGAAACAACATCCACAGGAGAAAACGAATGATTGAAGTTGATCTCGAATCAAAATTTCATCCGCAGCTTTTAGAGATCATCCAAAGCGCTCTAAAGAATCACGCAGACCTGGACTCCATTCTGAGAGCCGCTTATGAGAGTCGCAATGCGAACGACATTGTTTTTGCGATCTCTGCCGAACAGAGTGTGACCAACAAACAATTAGCAATTGTCGCAGGCAGAGAACACCTTCGGGAGACACGCCAGTACGAGCCCGGAGTTTGGAACGATTGGCCGGACGTTATTCCACCTCGTCTGAACACAGAACCATTCATAGACGGAAAACCTCTGGAATGTGACTACTGGCTGCTTAGGTTGAAAAACGGTCGCTTTGTGACAGGCAAACTGACGAGTCAAAAAAATTGGATTCAAATTCCCGAGTTCATGATTCAGGCGTTTCGAGAGTTTTCTCCTCCCCCTAGTGAGCAATGGCTTGAAAGCCAAACGGAACCAGCTTCTGACGATTGGAACGCTTTTCCTCGATTCAAACCGGAAACTGAAGAAACATTCGAAGTTCTGCTGTCTGACGGCAGACAAAGAGCTGTTACTTGGCACAGCACTCATATCTGGACCTTTTATGCAAAAGAAATCGTTGCGTTTAAAAAAATCAAATAACTGTTCAATGTTCAAGGAGCAAAAATGAAAATCTTATCTGTAATCAATGAAAAAGGCGGTGTCGGTAAAACGTTTGTCACAACGCAGCTTGGGTATTTTTGTCGATACAAACTGGGAAATCGTGTTCTCGTGGTCGATCTGGATCAACAGAACAACACCGGAGAAATCCTGTCTCAATCGGGCCTATGCTCACTGAACCCCGCCTCCAGCGGTCAAATTTTGCGTGACGGTGAATCAATTTCAACTGATTCTGAATTCCTAGTGGTTCCAGGCGATGACACTCTGTTGGAGTTGGAAAGTCTCAATGAAGAAGCACGAGTTGCGATGAACCTTAACAACGCGCTTGAAACCGTTGCAGACAACTTTGATCTGTGCATTATCGACTGCCCGCCGAGCGCTGATGTGCGTCAGCTGGCGGCCCTTTCGGTGTCAACTAATTATTTAATCCCATTCCAGGCAAAAGCAGAAAGCATCAGTGGTGTTGACAAAACCATGACACGAGCCTCCATTATTTCTCAGGAGATCAACACTGAACTGGAGCTTGTCGGTTTGCTTCTCTCCATGGTCAAAATGCAGGGCATCCAGAAAGAAAATTTTGAACAAATTATGAAGAGCACGGGGAATCTTCTCCTAAAGAAATTCGACCCAAGAACGAAGGAAGAGAAGGATTTCTGCTTCATTCCAGAGCGCAGCGAGTTCACAGCCGCGCAGCAGTTTCACCGACCTGTTTTTTTCTCCGAAGGCGGGAAACCGAGAAAAGAAGCGGCGGAACTGGCAAGAGTATGGATTTCACTTGTTCACAAACTAGGCCTTCCGATTCATAAACCGTTACGAATTGGACAGAACCCGGAAACTAAAAAATTGTTTGAGATAAAGGGAGAAAATGAATGAATTTAGAAGCGTTAAAACGAAACAGTTCAAATTTCACTCACCGAGTAGTGAACTCAGAACTGACGATTCAGGAAATTGAACTCAAAAAAATCATTCCTGACCCAAACCAGCCGAGAAAGGAGTTCGATCCTGAGCAGCTGTCAGAGCTTGCAGAAAGCATCAAAGAGCACGGTTTGATTCAGCCGATCGTGCTCAGAAAAATCACCGCTGACCAATACGTCGTCATTGCCGGGGAACGGCGGTTAAGAGCAGTTTCGCTCAACGGCTCAAACACGATCAAAGCAATCGTTAAGAACAATACCGACGAAAAAGAACTTGGCTATTTGCAGGTAGCAGAAAACCTTAAACGAGCGGACCTGAACGTCAATGAATTAGCTGAATTTGTGTGCGGCAGAATCGAATTAGGCGAGTCCCAAACATATATTGCTAAAAACTTAGGGATAAGAAAAGAACAGATTTCAAAGTTGGCTGCTTGGGCAGAAATGCCTCCCTGTATTAGAGAAGCTGTAAGTTCTAAAAAAATTAACAGCATCCAGACGGCATATCTCCTATTTAAGAATTTTCTGACACATCCCGAGGAAACTCAGCAGTTCATTGAATCAAAGGAAACCATCACTCAATCGGACGCAAACAGCTTTGATCCAAGCCGCAAGCCGGCTGAGGAAGAGTCTCCTGTCGAAGAAATACAGGAGCAAAGGCAAGAAGAACAAGGAGCCATAGAAGAGTCTTCTCTGGAGACCGAAGAGACCACGAAAACAGAAACCGGGTCCGATACCGACATTGATTTTGAAGATGACTCTGAGACAGAGAGCAAGGTTGAAGCGGATCCTCAGGATGATAACAACGCTGATGATAGTTCTGAAGTTGGTTCTGACGACGAGGCTTTTAACGATGAAGAAAAGACCACAGAGACTGAACCGCTTGAGAATTTCGGGTCAGAAGAATTTTCAAACGATGTGGAAAAGGCCACAGATGATTTTTTGGAAGCAAATGAACCGAACTTGCTTTTCAAAAAACCCCTTATTCTTTGCTTGGTTGAGGGGCGCGAATGTGAACTTTTATATAAGAGGAAATCTTCTTTTGGAGTCTTCGTGAAATGGGACGACGGTGTTGAAGAAGAAATTCCCGCCGAAGATGTCCAAATAAATCGCATTATTGAAGCTTAATTATTGGGCGGCAATTAGCCGCCCCATTTCGCACCAAAAGTACACATGAGAGAACGAAAAGAATCTGTTTCCTGTTGGGTGTCCAAAAAAGAAAAGCTCAGACTCCAAGAGTTGGCTTACTCAAAGGGAATGTCGCTGAGTGCCTATGTCAAATTCGTTTTGGAGGAGCCTCTGGATAGGGATTGGAGTCCGAAGCTGAAAGTTTCCGATGAAATCGAAGAGAAGACGCGTCCAATCAAAATCTGCACGACTGAAAGCGAAGCTGCGGTTTTGAAGAGAGTTTCCTTGCAGCGAGGCCAGAACGTTCAAACCGTTGTCATAGCTGCCATCAGAGAGTTTTTGCTGAGAAAACCGCAGATTGATGAGAAGACAAAGAAGCAGATAGTTGACAGTACTTTGGCCATCAACAAAGTCGGAACAAATCTGAACCAAGTTGCCAGAGTGCTGAACGCACAGAACAAAGGCGGTCCAATCACTTCTGAGGCTATCGATGCCGCTGTGAGATCAATCGAGGGCGTAAACAGAAAGGTTCTCAATCACATGAAATTTATTGAAACCCTTCTGAAGGAACATTATTATCGATCCAAGATTGGCGAACGAGAAAAATCATGAAATACATCACCGGCATTCACGCATTGAATTTAAGGTGCAGTTTAGAGACTTGCGGTGACTGGCACCAACCGGGAATCCAGTGGAAAAATTTGACGATCAGAGAGTCGGACGACTCTGTTTTTGGAGATTACGGCATAGAGGATAACAGCCTCGTGCCGGATCATCCGGGTACGCACAAGGTAGCAAACCACATTAGAGCATTACTCGATCTTGTCTCAGAAGGCAACTTTGGTTATGCCCAGGGCATGAACAAAGACTTCATTTGCAACGACATATACACTGAAGAAGTTTTTTCTAAATTGCTGTTGCTGAAAAAATCTCATATATGGAAAAAAATTAAAGATTTCATAGGCAAAGAATATGGCGTTGCATGGCTGAGGTTTTTAAAGGAGCATGAAAATGAATAATGAAACCGATAAATGGCAGTTACTTCACGGAAGGTTTATTCATAGTTTTCTTTTGCTTCTTAACAAGCAAACAGATCAATTTGTTTTAAAGGGAGGGACTGCTTTATCGATTTGCTATGGCTTGAATCGTTTTTCCGAAGACATCGATTTAGACGGCAGAAAGCAGGACATCAAAGAGATTGTCAGGCGTTTCTCCACACAGCACAACATTAAATTTAGAATCGCAAAAGATACGCCGACAGTGAAACGGTGTCTTATGGACTACGGGAATCCTTTGCACCCGTTAAAAATTGAAGTTTCCTACAGAAATAGAGACCTCGATATTAGCGAAGCGGCGAAGGACTGGACGAAAATTAACGGGATCAACGTTTACACAATCGATG
>ERZ777305.3671-NODE-3671-length-10122-cov-3.278335_pt1 | contig 10122 bp, 8 predicted proteins | sample MGYA00374965_ERZ777305 | MGnify/ENA primary metagenome ERZ777305 (study PRJEB29328, sample SAMD00013331) | mouse gut metagenome | study: EMG produced TPA metagenomics assembly of the Metagenome analysis of fecal microbiota from mouse which was promoted...
GGAGGACTGACGGCTGCAGAGCTCTGTGAGCTGTGCGGGGAGGATAAAGCGGGGATTTCGAGGATTCTTTCAGAACTGGAACAAGGGGGAATCCTGTGCTATGATTTCCCGGAAGGAAAGAAACGGTACCGGGCCAAGGCCCGGCTGACAGAATATGGAAAAGCATATGCCAAGGAAGTGACAGAGCGGATTCTGGAAGTGACGAAGCTGGCAGGGCGGGGGATTCGGGAGGAAGAGCGGGAGATTTTTTACCGGGTGCTCTCTGTGATTGCAGATAACCTGGATCGGATTGAAGCGGATTGAGAGAAAAAGAGAGGAGACTGTAACAGGCATGAAAAAAGGGAAACAGATTTACTGCAGGATTTTTCAGACGGGATTGAAGCTGGCGCTGCCGTTTCTTCCGTACCGGAAACCAAAGATTGTGGGAAGTGTGAAAATGCTCCCGGAGATTTTGCAGAAACACCGGTGCGAAAGCCTGCTTTTGATCACGGATCCGGGGATTGCGAAGCTTGGGCTCATCAATCCGCTGAAAAGTGTTCTCTTAGAGAACGGCATCCGCTGCACGGTCTATGACCGGACGGTAGCCAATCCTACCACGGCGAACGTGGAAGAGGCGCTTAAGCTTTACCATTCTGCCGGATGCAGCGCGCTTATCGGTTTCGGAGGCGGTTCCAGTATAGATTGCGCAAAGGCTGTAGGGGCGTGCATTGCCAGGCCGGGGAAGCCCCTGGAGAAAATGAAAGGAATCCTGAAAGTAGGCAGACGTCTGCCTCTTCTCATTGCCGTTCCCACCACGGCGGGGACAGGAAGTGAGACCACCCTTGCAGCGGTGATTACCGACGCTGTAACCCGGCATAAGTATGCCGTCAATGACTTCCCTTTGATTCCCAGGTATGCAGTGCTGGATCCGAAAGTAACTTTGAGCCTGCCGCCCTTTGTGACGGCCACCACAGGCATGGATGCCCTGACCCATGCGGTGGAGGCATACATCGGCAATTCCACCACGTACGGAACCAGAAAAGATGCCCTCATGGCGGTGCAGATGATATTTGAAAACCTGGATTTGGCTTATGACGACGGGAGCAGCAGGAAGGCCCGCAGGGAAATGCTGAAGGCATCTTTTTATGCCGGCTGTGCCTTCACTAAATCTTATGTAGGCTATGTCCATGCAGTGGCCCATTCCCTGGGCGGAGAGTACAATGTTCCCCACGGGCTGGCAAATGCCGTGCTGCTTCCTTTTGTTTTGGAGGCTTACGGCACTAAAATACATAAGAAGCTGTACGATCTGGCATTGGCGGCCGGGGTTGCGGATAAAGATATGAGTTATGAGGAGGCAGCAGGCCATTTCATTGCCGCCATCCGGGAGATGAAGCGGCGCTTCGGCATCGGGGACAAAATCCCGGAAATCCGGGAGGAGGATATTTCTAAGTTGGCCCGGTACGCGGATCGGGAGGCTAATCCTTTGTATCCCGTGCCTGTGCTTATGGATGCCAAAGAACTGGAGCGGTTTTATTATCTTTTGAGGGAGTGAAGATTATGACAGAGACAGAAATTCAAAAAATCCTGGATTCTCAGCGGGACTTTTTCCGTTCCGGATCCACCCTGGATGTGAAGGGCCGGCAGGAATCCCTGGCCCGGCTGAAAAAAGGGATTCTCAAATACGAGGGAAAAATTCACGAAGCCCTGGAAACGGATCTGGGAAAGAGCAGCTTTGAAAGCTATATGTGCGAGACAGGGATGGTTTTAAGCGAGATCACTTATATGCAGCGACATCTGGGCGGTTTTGCCAGGGAGCGCCGGGTACCCACGCCCCTGGCCCAGTTTCATTCCAGAAGCTTCCAAAAGCCCTCTCCCTATGGGCAGGTGCTGATTATGAGCCCCTGGAATTATCCGTTTCTTCTGACCTTGGATCCGCTGGTGGATGCCCTGGCGGCGGGCAATACTGTGATTTTAAAGCCCAGCGCTTATTCCCCGCATACCAGCAGCGTAATAAAAGACCTGATCGGCGAATGCTTCCCCAAGGAGCATGTGGCAGTGGTGACAGGGGGACGGGCGGAGAATACCAGCCTCCTTTCCTGCAGATTTGACCTGATCTTTTTTACAGGCAGCCAGAGTGTGGGCCGGGAAGTGATGCGCCGGGCGGCGGAGCATTTAACGCCCGTGATCCTGGAATTGGGCGGGAAGAGCCCCTGTATTGTGGAGAAGAGCGCGGATCTGTCCCTGGCCGCCAGGCGGATTGTGTTCGGCAAATTCCTCAACTGCGGCCAGACCTGTGTGGCCCCGGACTATATTTACTGCGACAGAGCCGTAAAGGAGGACCTGGTAAAGGAGCTGAAACGCCAGATCCGGAAGCAGTACGGGGAATTTCCCCTGGAGAATCCCAATTACGGGAAAATTATAAATGAAAAGCACTTTGACCGGCTGTGCAGCCTGATCGAGGAAAAGAAAACTGCCTGGGGAGGGAGGAGCTGCCGGGAAACTCTTAAGATAGAGCCCACTGTTCTTAACAATGCCGCCTGGGAGGACCGGGTGATGCAGGAGGAGATTTTCGGCCCCATCCTTCCCGTCCTGGCGTATGATTCCCTGCAAGGAGCCCTGGAAGAGATAAACGCCCGGCCTCACCCCCTGGCCCTGTACCTATTTACCAGGAGCAAAAAGGCCGCAGCCCGGGTTACTTCCTGCTGCGGGTTCGGCGGCGGCTGCATCAACGATACCATCATTCATCTGGCTACCAGCGGGATGGGGTTCGGAGGCTTCGGAGAGAGCGGCATGGGAGCTTATCACGGGAAGGCCGGCTTTGACGCCTTTTCCCATACAAAAAGCATTGTGGATAAAAAGATGTGGCTGGATCTTCCCATGCGCTACCAGCCTTACAGAGCTTTGTATGAAAAATTGATCCGGTTTTTCCTGCGGTAAATCCTAGCAAAGAACATATTTTTTAAATTCGGCACCAAAACAGCATTTCTTACAGAGTGCGTATGAAGCCGGATATGATACACAGCAGTCATTTTCATTTGCTTTTAAACAAATATATTTATACCCGCCTAAAATTTATAGGGATAAGTCTTGCAGAAATTACCCTTGCGACAGAACGGGATCATTATATGTCAGCAAAAGAAGCAAAGGATTTTGCTAAGACGCGCTAGAAAACTGCTCGGCAGCGCTCAGAATCCATTGTTTGCAAGAGTCATCATCGCGCCGATTATATCAGTGAAGCCTCCAAATGTCCCGTACTGCCGGTGAAGTTTCCGGTGCCGTAAAATGAAACAGAGCAGAGAATCAGGGCTTGCCAACCGGCAGAAAACTCTTTATACTACAAAGAAGAGAAAAAGGCAGGAGGATTTGCCCATGAGCTATGCAGATCAGATATTTATTCATATGTGCCGGGACATTCTGGAGAACGGCACCAGCACGGAGGGTGAGAAAGTGCGCCCCAAGTGGGAGGACGGAAGCGCGGCCTACACCATCAAGCGGTTCGGGGTAGTGAACCGCTATGATTTGACAAAGGAATTTCCGGCGCTTACCCTGCGGAAGACGGCGCTGAAAAGCTGCATGGACGAGATTCTCTGGATTTACCAGAAGAAATCCAGCAATATCCACGATCTAAACAGTCATATCTGGGACGAATGGGCGGATGAGACGGGATCCATCGGAAAGGCCTACGGCTACCAGATTGGCGTGAAGAGCCGTTACAGGGAAGGCATGATGGATCAGATGGACCGGGTCCTTTACGATCTCAGGCACAATCCTTACAGCCGCCGGATAATGACAAATACTTATGTATTTGAAGATTTAAGCGAAATGCACCTGTATCCCTGCGCCTACGGTGTCACCTACAATGTGACGAAGCAGCCGGGGGAGAAGAAGCTGCGGCTGAATATGGTATTGAACCAGCGCTCCCAGGATGTGCTGGCGGCCAATAACTGGAATGTGTGCCAGTACGCCATTCTGCTGATGATGGTAGCCCAGGTTTCCGGCATGGTACCGGGAGAGCTGCTTCATGTGATTGCAGACGCCCATATTTACGACCGGCATGTGGATATTATCAAAGAGCTGATTGCCCGTCCGCCCTACGAAGCTCCCAAGGTGCGCTTAAACCCGGAGATTACGGATTTCTACGGCTTTACCACGGCCGATCTGCTGGTGGAGAACTATGTGACAGGACCTCAGATCAAAGACATTCCCATTGCGGTTTAGATAGGGAGAAAGGAAGGCAGACTATGAATCTGATTGTAGCGGTGGACAAGAACTGGGCCATCGGCCTGAAAAATAAACTGTTGGTGAGCATCCCGGAGGATATGAAGTTTTTCCGGACTGAGACAGCCGGCAAAGTGGTGGTGATGGGGCGCAAAACCCTGGAGAGCTTTCCGGGGGGAATTCCTTTAAAGAACCGAATCAATATTGTTCTCACGGGAAACCGTGATTATGAGGCCAAGGGGGCTTTGGTGCTTCACACGGTGGAGGACGTCCTGCAGGAGCTTAAGAAGTATCCTTCCCAGGAGGTGTATATCATCGGCGGTGAGAGCATTTACCGGCAGTTTCTTCCCTACTGCGATACGGCCCATGTGACGAAGATTGATTATGCCTATGAGGCGGACACTTACTTCCCCAATCTGGACGAGATGCCGGAGTGGAGGGTGACAGCTTCCAGCGGAGAGAAAACGTATTACGATCTGGAGTTTGAGTTTTTTAAGTATGAAAAGGCCTGACAAGTTTTCCGGCATCTGAAATCAGAACTTGACATCATTTTTAAAAAGTATAATAATGAGAAAAAACATACAAGGGGAGTGACGTTATGTTAGACATTAAATTTATCAAAACCGAAAATCCAAAGCCCATTCCCGGGCCGGAGAATCCGCTGGTATTTGGTACTATTTTTACGGATCATATGTTTGTGATGGATTATACGCAAGGGAAAGGCTGGCACGATCCCAGAATTGAGCCCTATGCGCCCATCAGCCTGGAGCCTGCCGCTATGGTATTCCACTACGGACAGGAGATGTTCGAGGGGCTGAAAGCGTATAAGACGGAGGACGGGCGTGTCCTTATGTTCCGGCCGGACAAGAACATTGAGCGGGCCAACAATTCCAACCGCCGTCTGATGATCCCGGAGATTCCGGCAGAGGATTTCCTCCAGGCCATGAAGGAACTGGTAAAAACCGAGCAGGCCTGGATTCCCACCAAAGAGGGAACTTCCCTGTATATCCGTCCCTTCGTAATTGCTACGGATCCCTTCCTGGGTGTCCGGCCGTCTTATACCTATAAATTTATCATTATCCTCTCTCCGGTGGGAGCCTACTATCCGGAAGGGCTTGATCCGGTCAAAATCTGGATTGAGGATGAGTATGTGCGGGCAGTCCGCGGCGGCATCGGCGAGGCCAAGACGGGCGGCAACTATGTGGCGTCCCTGGCGGCCCAGATGAAAGCCCACGAGGAGGGCTACTCCCAGGTACTCTGGCTGGACGGCGTGGAGCGCAAATACATTGAAGAAGTGGGAGCTATGAATATCTTCTTTAAGATCAACGGAACTGTGGTAACTCCCCAGTTAAACGGCAGCATCCTTCCGGGGGTTACCAGAAGGACCTGCGTGGAGCTGTGCAAGGCCTGGGGTCTTCCTGTGGAGGAGCGCAAAGTTTCCGTGGAGGAGCTTGAGAGAGCAGCCCGGACAGGCACGCTGGAAGAGGTGTGGGGGTCCGGAACGGCGGCTGTAATCTCACCTGTAGGCCATCTGCGCTACGAGGACGAAGTTTTCCAGATCGGAGACGGCGGCATCGGAGAGCTGAGCCAGAAGCTCTACGATACGGTAACCGGTATCCAGCTGGGAAAAATCGAGGATACCTTCGGCTGGACTGTGGAAGTGAAATAAATTCTAAAAAGTAAAATGCAGGGGGATTTTCCCCCTGCAGTATTTAAGTCTAAAGAAACCATTCGGTCTGTACAATTCCATTTAAAACCCTAAAGAACAGTTATAGAAGTTTTGCTTAGAACTTGCAAGGAATAGAGAAAAAACGTATAATCAAAAAAAGCCTTTCAATTAAGGAGTTATTGAAAGATAAGAGGAAAGAAAATGAGTAAACAGATTAATATAACCAGGAGTGAGTTTCAACTTAGTTGGAAAAATCACTATTCTTTATATAAAAGGACAAATTCTGTAGTTTCTCCAAGAACCAGAAGACTTCTTTTGTTTTACTCTGTTGAATGCGGATTAAAAAGTTTGATTATGAAGGAGATTGGGAAAAATACATATGAAGAATTAAAAAAGTATAGTGAAGATAATCAAAAAGGTGTGCATGGTCATGATTTGAAAGCAATGACAAAAGAAGTAGGAATTGAACATAAGTATCCGCTAAAAGGGATACATCTGAAAGAGGGTCAAGTAGTTACTTCAGAACGATATAATGAGTTATGGCGTTATGGAGCATCTGTAATGGATGAGAAAGAAGAAATAAAAACGGAGAAAACATTGCAGGGAATTGCACAGTGGATTGAACAGAGACTATAGTAGGAGGATTTGGAATGATACGTTTTTTTACTTGGCATGATGTAGAAGTAGTTTTTGAGGAAAAACGTTCTTTTTGGCCGGTTAGTTGGAATGATGTAAAGGTTTATAGTGATAGTGTTGTAATTTATTATAAAGAAGGTTTGAATGTTATAGAAGATAGCAAGCAGTATTTGAAAGAGAATTTTACTAAAAACTATAATGTTCAAGAAAATAGAATTTTAATTGATTTTACTAAAAATAATTTGGAAGTGATATTTGAAGAAGATGAAGAGGGCTGTAAAAAAGAAAAACAGAGAGTTCCTCTTTTTAAAGATATTTATCTGAGTGATAATAGAAATAGTTCTGACATGGGAGAATTTTCTGGAGCTAGAATCTTAGCATTTCATTCTTATAAAGGAGGAGTAGGGAGGACTTTATCTTTGATTTCTCTACTTAGGGAATGTACAATGTTATATCCAGATAAAAAAATTTTGGTCATTGATGCAGATTTGGAAGCGCCAGGGCTGACCTGGATGTTAGAAGGACGGGGATATGCTTCTGTTAGCTACTTAGATATGTTATCTGTTATGAATTTTTGTGAAAATACAGAAAATATTGTAGGAAAACTTGCGGATTTAATAAAGCAGTCAACGGTAAGAGTTATAACGGATAAAATAGAAGCAGAACAATATTTTGTTCCGGTATATAGAAATAAAGAACAAGTTTTGGATATTTTTTCCAATCCGGAGCGTATTTTGATTACAAAAGAGAATAAATATTATATAACAGAAACTATTTCAAGACTAGGAGCGGCACTAGGAGCGGATTTAGTTTTGATGGATTTACGAGCAGGAATAACGGAGTATTCAGCGCCGTTTCTATTTGATCCGCGGGTGGAGAAATACTTTATAACATCTACGTCATTGCAGTCTATAAAAGGGCTGAATCAAATTTTGGAACAAGTTTATAAAAAGACAAATTCGGATCTTCTAAAATCAAAAATTTTACTTACAATGATACCTAAAGATATGTCAGAAGAAAGGATATTGAAAATAGAAGATCAAATTTTGCAAAATATTGAAATGTTTTTTGACAAAGAATCCTCAACATTTCTTCGTGAGAATTACATTATTCCTATTGGATTTGAAGATGGTCTGATACATGTGGGAGATTTCCCTTCTGTTTGTGAAATGCTTCAAAACCAAAAAATAACAGGAACAATGAAAACTTTGGCAAATGAATTATTTGTTACGGAGAAGAAAAATGGGTGTGAATTTCAGGAATGTGAAGTCAGAGATATTCTTAAAAGATTGAATATGATTGCAGAAGAAGAAGTAACAGCAGAAGGAAACGATAGTGCAAACATATTGGTTACGTCCTCGATTAGAGAAATTGCAAAAAATTTCAAGAGCGGAGTACCGCGGATAGTTGTTGCTGGAGCAAAGGGAGCAGGAAAAACATATATTTATAAGCAATTATTGGCCGCTAAGTCATGGACGAATTTTGAGGAATTGGTTGAAGGGAATGTTGGAGAAAAGTCTCAAAACGCGCTGATTGTTCCTTTGTTAGCTTCAGTAAACCTAAAAAGTATGAAGCCTTTTGTATCTGAATGTATTAATAATGTAAATTCCGAATTAGAAAGTGTGATATTAAGGAATACATTTTTGAATGATAATTTTAGAAATCTACAAAGATATTTGGAACAAAAAGACTCTGTAACACGAAGTCAATGGATAGAGAATTGGAAGGAGGCAATTTTATATATATTTGGCGGAAAATTTCATGAATTGTCGGAATTGGATGGATTTTTACAGAAGAAGGGTAAAAAGATTGTTTTAATTGTTGATGGATTGGAAGATCTTTGTGCTGATGCACAGCTGGCAAAATCCGAGAATTGGAAATATGCTATTCGAGCATTATGCCAAGACATCATTAATGATTTGGATAATTTGGATTTTGGTAATATAGGAATTATAATCTTTGCGCGTAAAGATATGCTCAATGAAGCAATAGAGACAAATTATGAGCAATTCCGTAATATTTATCTTAAATATGAGTTGAATTGGAATCAAACAGAGGCGCTTAGACTCGCTCTTTGGCTGGCCAATAAAGCATATCCGGATTTAGCAGATGGTATTGATATTTTAAATGCAGCAAGGGTAGTTTTAGTTGAGAAACTGACGCGGCTTTGGGGATTAAAATTAGGAAAAGAAGATTCAAAAGAAGCATTTTCAGATCGGTGGATTATGGCGGCGTTATCTGATTTCACAGGGCAGTTACAAGCTAGGGATATAGTACGATTTTTGAAATATGCAACAAATTCTTATGCAGATATGAAAATTGCGTATCCGGATCGTCTGATTATGCCTTTGGAGATTAGAAATGCAATTACATTTTGTTCAGGAGATAAATTGAGCGAAATAAAATCTGAAATGAAAAATATTTATGAGATATTGGAAAAATTTATGAAGATGGAGACGAAGACACTCCCTTTGACACTGGATAAAATTGATTTGACAGGCGAACAAATATCCCGATTAGAGGGACAGGGTTTTTTAAAGATTTCTGAGAAAAAGTATTATCTTCCGGAAATTATCCGATTGGCACTGGGATTTAAGTATGAAAGTGGAGCAAGACCCAAAGTATTATCCTTATTGGTGAAATGATTTGCTGTAGACGAATGGGATGGGAAAGAGAAGAGTAAAATGGCAAAGAAATTTTTTGTAGGTATGTTTATAGCGGTTTGGCTATTAGGCGCATGCAGCCCGCAAAAAAACAGTCCGGCGGCAGAACCAGTGGCGGAAAACCGGGAGACGCAGGAGGATTCCTTGCTTCGGCAGACGAGAACTCCGGGAGACTCCCTGAGAACGAAATTGGAAGAAGCGGAAAAGCAGGCGGGAATGGAAGAACCGGAGGCTTCTTCGGAGGCGGATTCTTGGGAAGAGGAGAAGGATGCAGGAGAGGAGCAGCCGGAATTGCAGTTTCCCGAGAATTTATCCGGTGAAAACGAGGAACAGACGGCCGTTTATACCCAGGGTTACAGTGAGAACGGTCTGTATTTTGTGGATTGTGTCCGCCTCTATGCCAGAGGAGACAGCCTGTATCGTCTGGAGGAGCAGTTAGAATTATACCTGCGGCATGAGGAACTGGGTATGGTTGTAGAGCCGGGGGAGCTGGAAGAGATGCTGGACATGGTAGAAGAGCTTTTCCAGGGAATGATGGACGAGTATGGGGAGAGCGAAGGCGTTTCCACAAAGCTTCGGAGGCAGGACAGCCAGTATTTGATGGATATTGTCTGCGAAGTAACAGAAGAGACAGCCCAAGGGATAGTGGACTTGGGGTTTCTGGACATAGAGGATACTTGGGAGCTTCTGTCTTTCCAGAAAATGTGCGAAATGCTGGAGGAAGAGAATTATACCAAGGCAAAGTGAAAGCCGTAAAATAGGCGTGCACAAGGTCTTCGTTTATGTTATACTTATTGGGCTATTATAGTTCAAGAAGGTATTATAATCCGAACGCCGAAAGGAAAGGGTCTCCGCCTCTTAAATGCCTCCTAATTGTTTGGACGGGGAGGCCCTTTCTTTCCGGCTGACAGCTATAGTACTGATGTATAGGAATCGGCAGCGTTCAGAATCGGGCAA
>ERZ777305.3674-NODE-3674-length-10116-cov-2.897426_pt1 | contig 10116 bp, 7 predicted proteins | sample MGYA00374965_ERZ777305 | MGnify/ENA primary metagenome ERZ777305 (study PRJEB29328, sample SAMD00013331) | mouse gut metagenome | study: EMG produced TPA metagenomics assembly of the Metagenome analysis of fecal microbiota from mouse which was promoted...
GCTATTTGTTCTTGTTTAGGCTTCAGGCAAATGAATTCATTGATTTCTTTTGTGATGGAATTGCTTACAGGTACAATTCGCCAGTCTCGTATCCGTTTCAGCGTAGTGAGTTTCTGTAGCATGCGGGCCAGCACGCCGATGTCGCAATTGTAAGTGGTCAGCACGGACGAAACCTGATAGTCCAAACTGCTTTCGTCCAGCATTTGCAGGCCTTCCAGCACGGCTTCCGTATACCCTTTGCGTGTCCCGATGGATGTTTGCAGTACTATCTCGTCGCAAGCATCCAGCGACACTTGTATGGTTCCCCGGTAACCGATGTCGGTAAGTGCGGCAATCCTTTCGCTGTTCATGGGCATCTTGGTTGATATATATTCGGGGGCGATATCCAGTTCGACTAACTTCTTTAAGACGGATTGCCAGTCTTTGTGCAAAAACACTTCCCCTCCAATCAGGTTCACCTGCCGCACTTGTATTTGGGCAGCTTCGTCTATCAGTTCCATGATGCGTCCGGTGGGCAACGGTGTGTCTGCTATCGTGCTTGTGTCGGCATAGCAATATCGGCAATGTGTGATGCATCGGTTTGTCAGCATGAATGTGACTATTGCCGGTCCGGTGTAGAGCCGTCGGGTTTTCAAGTCCAGTTTTTTCCAGATGAAGCTGTCGGCATCCAGACGGTCGAACCGTAGATTCCCTTCGGCTTTTTCCGCCTCAATCAGCACCCGTTTAGGGAAGTAGATTCTTCCTTGCTGCGAATTGGTGTAGATGGGTTGCGGGTTCTCAATGAATTCGGCCACCCATTTTTCTATTGTCCGGGGGCTTTTGCAGAAATAGTCGCAAAGCAGCGGAAGAGTTTCCCTTATAGTCCGGTTGTGGGTGAAAAAGCTTAGCAAGGCTGCTTGCAGCGGGTGTATGAAAGTCTGCCAGTTGCGGGAACAGTCTTGGTCTGTCCCGCCTCTGGAGAATAGCACTACCCGATGTATGTCATGCCTTAAGTGATAGTGCGGGTTGAGCAGATATACTTTATCAAGGTTTATCATTGTCTTCAGAGGTTGTTTCCTTTTGGCCGGTGTTGTTGATTCCCGACAAATAACATCCTAATCCGCAATTCTTCACAGGTTCCGTGTCGGTTCCTCCTTGCACGTCCATCAGTTCGTTGATGTCCAGCAATTCTTCTTCCTGATTTTTCCGGTCGCATTTTTCGACAGTCTTTTTTGATTCTTTCTGTTCCATGTTGCATATCTATTTAAGTTATCTTAATTCCTTTCTTTGAACAACTGCATGACAGGCGAGAATATCCTGTCGAGCACACTTCTGCTCGATGTGATGATTTCCGCTTGTCCGCTCATGCCTATCTCATAATCCGGTTTTTTCCCCTTGGTGGTAATCATTCCGTCCGGGAATTCCACCTCCACCGCATAGCTTTTGTTGTAGGGGACAAAGGAGATGGAGGTGATTTTCCCTGATAACGTGCCATACGTATGTGCTGGATACTTGTTCAGCGCGATGTCCACCTTGTCGCCGGCGGTTATTTCAGATACCTCGTTTTCCGATAGTCTGATGTGTCCTACCGGGTTTCCTTTTTTCTGCGAGACAACGGTGCATAGCGTGTCGCCTTCGTTTATCTTCCGGTTCATGCTCCAGCTCTTTCCCCAGATGACGGTTCCTTTGTTGCGGCTTTTCAGCAAGTTGTTGCTGTCCCATGTTCTCAGGCTGTTGACCATATTCTCGTAGGCTATCTCCAGTGCCCTGTGGTGTTGGGCCATCTCCATTTTATGGTCGATTTCCAAGTCGAACATTTCCCGCTTTATTTTCAGCAGGTCCAGTTCGTCCGCCTTTCCGCTCCGGGCGAGTATTTCCAATTCCTTGTCCAGATACTTTTTCTTTTGCGGATAGAGGTCGAACTCCCGATACATCAGGCAGGCCCTTACGGCTTGTGTGAATTGTTCGTATGCCGGGGTCATTTCTCCCATAATCAGGTCGAAGGGATAATCTTGCAGGTAGCCGATGTCCATGGTGCGGTAATACTCCTCTACATTGGTCAGTACCTGGCAGAATCTTTTCACGTCTTTCAGCGAAGCCGTGTTTTTCAGTATTCCCAGCGTGTCGTTTTCTTTGACCTGCGACCGGTTTTCCACGAAGAACCTTTCTATCATGCCGGCACGGTTCGCCGTAATCCACTCCACGCTTCCCGTGTCGTCTATGCGTATGTGCTTTTTCACGGTGTCGGGATACTGGAACAAGGCTGCTCCTGCCACCAGCAATGCCACCAGCCCATATACGATGTAGCTTCCCGTATGTATCAGCCAGTCGGGCATGTCGCCCAGCATGTCGTTGCTGTCTCGGCTGTATATTTCCACTTTCTTCGTGTCCGGTTTATAAATCTCTTCCATATCTCGGTCTGTCATGCACTGAGTTCCAGTTGGTTTTTAACTAATCGGAAGTAGTCTCCTTGTTTGGCTATCAGTTCTTCGTGCGTGCCTTTTTCTGTGATTTCGCCTTCTTTCAGGACAACAATCTGGTCGGCGTTTCTTACGGTGCTGAGCCGGTGTGCCACGATGATTACCGTCTTGTTCTTGAAGAACAAGTCCAGGTTGTGCTGTATGGTCTTTTCGTTGTCGGTGTCGAGCGCGTTGGTGGCTTCGTCAAAGAACAGATAGTCCGGGTTGCGGTAGATGGCGCGTGCTATCAGCAGGCGTTGCTTCTGCCCTTGGCTCAGTCCTTGTCCGGTGTTGCCTATTTTCGTGTTGTATTTCAGCGGCAGCGATTCAATGAAGTCGCGTATGTTTGCCATTTCCACGGCATAGAGCATCCGTTCCTTGTCGATGGCCTCGCCGTCGGGAGCGATGTTTCCGGCTATGGTGTCGCCGAATATGAATCCTTCCTGCATCACCACTCCGCAATGCTTGCGCCATTCCTTGAAGCTGATGCGCTGTAGCGGGCGGTTTCCTATCCTGATGTCTCCTCCGGTGGGCGGATAAAAGCCCAGCATCAGTTTCACCAGTGTTGTCTTTCCGCTTCCGCTGAGGCCTACGATGGCTGTAGTCTTTCTTGCCGGAATGTGCAGTGAAAGGTTCTTGATGACCTGCCTTGATTTTTCCGATCCGTAGGAGAACAGCACATTCTGTAGCCGTATGTCTTCATTTCCCGTGATGTCCGCTTCCGGGCTGTTGTTGTCTGCCTCTTCGTCCGGTTTTCCGTGTATTTCGCCCAGGCGTTCCAGGCTTAGCCTGGCATCCTGTGTGCTCTGCATGAATGCCACGAACTGGCTGACGGGGCCTTGCATCTGCCCGATGATGTACTGTATGGAGAGCATGATGCCCAGCGTGATGTCTCCTTGCAGCACGGCAGTGGCCGACAGCACGGTGATAAGTATGTTCTTCACTTCGTTGATGAGCACGGCGCCCACTTGCTGCCATTGTCCCAGATTGAGCGAGCTCATGTTGATGCGGAACAAGGCAGCCTGGATATTTTCCCATTCCCACCGCTTTTGCTGCTCGCATCCCAGCAGCTTGATGTCCTGCATGCCGTAAATCAGCTGCATCAGGTTGTTCTGGTTCAACGACATCTGCTCGAAGTTCTTCCGGTTCAGGTCGGCCCGTTTGCGCATGAAGAGCCTCACCCAGCCTATGTAGAGCAGGCTGAACAGGGCGAATACGAGGAATATCTTCCAGCTGTAGACGGCAAGCACCACCCCGAAGATGGCCACGGTGATGGCAGCGAAGAGTATTTGCAGCACCGATTGTGTCAGGAAACTCTCTATCTGGTTGTGGTCTTCGATTCGTCTTATCAGGTCGCCTGCCAGCTTGCTGTCGAAGAACTTCATGGGCAGGCGCATCAGCTTGGAGAGGAAGTCGGAGATGAGCGACACGTTGACCCTCGTGCTGATGTGCAGCAAGATGCAGCGGCGGATTACCTCGATGAGGGTGCGGCTGAACACCAGCATCAGCTGTGCCGCCAGTATCAGCCAGATGAAGTTCAGGTTCCGGTGACCTATACCTTGGTCTACGATGGTCTGTGTCAGGAAGGGGAACACCAGTTGCAGGATGCTTCCTGCCAGCAGGCCCACCACCAGCTGCACCAAGGCTTTCCGGTAGGGGCGCACGTAGTGCAGCAGATACCAGAGCGAGAGTTTCTCGTACTTGATGGGTTCCGCCTCATAGAACTGCGGGGTGACGTCAATCAGCAGTGCGATACCTTTCTCCATGCCTCCTTGCCGGGTGCTGATCCAGCAGTTTTTCAGTTCCGCTTCTTCGTATTTCAGCAGTCCGTAGGCAGGGTCGGCAATGTAGAAGAAGGTTTTCCCTCTTTTTTTCTCCACTTTGTATAGCACCACGAAGTGCTCCTGGTTCCAGTGCAGTATGCACGGCAGTTTGGCTTGCGATTTCAGCCTTTCGATGGTGGTGCGGATGCCGGTGGCGCGCAGCCCTATGCTTGCTGCCGCTTCGCTGATGCCCAGCAGGTTCACTCCGGTGCGCTGGATGAACGATTGCTCCCGCAGTTGCTGCACGGAGAACGTCTTTCCGTAGTGCCGGGCTATCATGCGCAGGCAGGTGGGGCCGCAGTCCATGCCGTCTAGTTGCTTGTAGAATGGGAATTTCTTCATCGTTTCTGTTTTTTGGTGTCTATGTATTGTATCAGCCGGTCTGCCACCTCGTCCAGCCGTTGGTTCTCCTGTTCATAGAGGCTGCACAGGGTCTTTTGCTGCTCCACAAGGCATTCCCGATTGCCCAGCATGTCCATTATGCGTCGGCTCAGCGTGTGCGGTGTCATGCGGCGTATCTCCCTTGGCGGCAGCACCAAGGCAGGCACGTGGGCAAAGACGCATTCGGTCTGTATGTTCCAGTCGTCTGCCACCAGTGCCAGGTCGCATAGGGGCAGCAGTGCCTGCAAGTCTTGCGGACGGTAGACGGCAATGTTGTCGGGCAGTGCAAACAGCTTTTCGTCTGCTTTCCCTTGGTTGGTCAGCACTACGAACTGGTGGTCCGGGTGGTCTGCACTGTGCCTCCTGATGGCTTGGTATGCCTGTTCTGCGTTGTCTGTGCAGCCGTTCCCTTTCTCCAGTATGCCGATGATGACTGTTGCCGCACGTCTCTCTTTTATCTCCTCCAGTTTTTCGATGAAGTTGGCTTCCCTTGCTCCTTTCGACAGGGGCGTGTAGGGCGAAGGAGGCAGATAGAGCGTTTCGGCATCCAGTTTGCCGTTTTGCGCCTCTTCCTGCGTGGTCACAAAGAGGTAGTCTATCCCGTGCCGGCGATAGAGTGCCGCACGCTCCTGCAACAGGAGGTCGAGCAGCGTCAGGTCGGGGACAAACCAGTGCAGGTCGTCGGGATATAGCACTCGTCCGATGCCTTTTTTCAGCAGTCCGGAGGTGAAGACGGAATCGGAACTGTCCGTATAGTACACTTCATTTCCTTTCCTGCTTATCAGGCATGCCAATCGGACGGTGACTCTTACCCTGCCGGTCTCCTGCCGTATGTCGAAGAGCAGACTGTACATTTGTGCGGCAGTTGTTTAGTTGTTGTCCAACTTTAATCCTAATGCCGAATAGAGCGTGGCTCCATTGTAGTGGTACGTGCTCTGATATTTGTCGTAAAGGATGTCGGTGCCCAGCTCATAACGGAAATAAGCAAGGTACTCGAAGAATGTGGAACGCGACAAATCCAGTTTCCTGGCAAACTCTTCGGGGGTGCCTGTGCACCGGTGCTGAATCATGAAGTCCATGCGCAGCACTTTCTTTAGGTCGATTCGTTTCATGATGCTTCTGTATTTTGAGTTATTATTCATTGATTCCTATTTATGGAAGTTGCCTTCCAAGTGTCTGTTGCCCGGCCCTGTCAGTTCCAGCAGGTATGTTCCCGATGGCAAGTTGCTGATTGGAATGAGGATGTTGGCAGTGGCCGTTTCAGGAATCATTTGCTGATACTGCGTTTCTCCGGTGGTCGGGCAGATGATGCGGATTGTGATATCGCAATCCGGTTTATCGTTTTGGATGTGGATGAAATTGCCGGAAAGGTAGGCGGAGATAGGGATGGTGGGGAGGCTGCGCTCTATTCCGATATTGTCCCATAATCCTTTCATGTCAATAAATTCATTTGTTTCTTCAATTTGAGAAAACACAATCTCACGAGTAGAAGAAAAAACATTCGGAATAAATAGAAGATAAGATGTAATACCTGCTATTAATACTACTTGGCATACAATTTTTCTTTTCATACAATATTCTAATATTTAATTTGATTGCTGCAAAGTTAAAGTATAATTAGCTAATATTCGTAGACGTAGTAAGGACTTAATATAGACATAAAATAGGAGGTAATAAGTTGTTTTATAGCTTATTACCTCCTTTGTGAAAACCTAAAAATGGACAGTGGCTTCCTCAGAAATCCCAAATCCATAAATCTAAGGTCTGATTTTCACTGAATTTATTTGTTTGTTGTAGTATGTGTTCTTTCAGACGATATTTTTGTTTAGACACAGAAGCTGGAGAGATGCCTAAAGCAGTTGCAATATTGGTATTATTCATGCTGAGTTTTATAAGGCAACACAGATGCACTTCATATTCCGTCAACAAAGGAAGTTTTTTTTGTAGTCGGTCTGTAAAATGGTCGAATATGTCATTGACAGATTCTTCAATATCTTTCCATTGTGTAGTATCTACGTATTTGGGGGTAGTAATTAGGTTGTGTAGTATCTTGGTGTTTTTTACCAATTTTTTGGATAAAGTTCTTTCTCTGTCGTGTAGACGTTGACTCTCTTCTGTTAGTTTATTTAATTTTTTTAGTTCCTCTGATTGTGTGTTGAGAGAAAATATGTATTGTTCTATATTCTTTTGAAGCTTTTTGTTCTCTATGATTAGCATTTCATTCTGTTTTTGTACATTGGAATATGTTTTGTTGAGTTCTTCAAGTTGTGCTTGCATTCCTTTGTTGGTTTCTATTTGTATTGCAAGTTCTTGCATTTTCGACTGGTTTTGTCTGATTAAAATTTTATTTTCATTTATCTGTATTATGCTGTGGCGTATCTCTTCCTCTTTTTTTTGTATGATTCGCTCTTTTTTCATCAACTTACGCTGATAGGTATAGATAAGAAATGTTATCGTACAAATCAATAAAATGATAACTATGAGGGTGTTACGGGTATTTCTATCTTTTTCTATCTTTAATTGATTCTTTTCGTTGATGAGTTTCTGCTGGTTGTATTTCTCTTGCATTTCGGCTAATTCTTGATTCTTATGCGAATTGTATACAGAATCTAATCCGTTGAGTAAACTGTCGCAAAACGATATGGCTTCTTTATATTTATGTTCTTTTTTGCTCAGTTTATAGAGGGAATTATAAGCAGAGGTCGCTGTTAAAATATTACTTTTGTTGGGTGATGTAGCTTTAATTAGGTGATAATATGCGGAATCTGTTTGACCAATATTGCTATAAATGTTGCCGATAGCTAAATGCACTTGTTCTTTAATAGCTCCCTTACTGTTGTTAATAGCCTGTTTGGCATAATATATTGCTTTTTTATAATCTTTTATTTGCATATAAACTCCAGATAGTTCGTTTGACGCGGCTGCTACTTTGGGAAAATTGTGTTGTTTTTGAGCATTTTCAATAGCTTTTTGGTAGAAATCAATAGCAGAGTTATATTGCTTAAGTTCTGTATAAGTTCTGCCGAGATAGATTTGTGAAGCTATGATATATTTAGGAGTGCTGGCTTGAAGTGCATATTGGTATGCTTTGTTGAAAGCATTAAGTGCATATTCATTATAAGAATGGAGTACATATATGCTCCCTAATTCTGCATTAATAAGATGGCATAATTGATAGTCATTTGCCATTTTTTCATATTCTGTAGCTTTAAGGAAAAATTCTTGCGCTTTTTCTATATCTTTATTGTTATGGTAGATTCCTCCCCTCAAATACAGCACCAATGCTTTCCGTTGTGCATCCTCCTGCTTCATAAAGTAGTCATATGCAATGTTGGCTAATGAATCATTTTGCTCTATATACATCTTATATTTTGCTTGAGTCATCAACAATGCCCAAGTGGCATGTTCCAATTTCTGCGCAGCATCCGGCATTTCCATATTCTGTAATATATGCAATGCGCTGTCTGGGTACTCATACATGATAGCTTCTGCATGTATCAGCTCCGGCAGTGATATGGAAGAGTGTTTTTTTGAAGAACAAGCGGTGAAAAATAAGAGAATAGCTGATGCTACTATGACTGTAGTAAAATAGACATTTTTCATTGCGTATTGTTATAAATATGATGGAATATGATGCAAATATAAAACATTTTTCTAATTGCCGTCAAAACAGGATAATTCTGCTAACGAATTTTTGCATCAACCGTTCCCGCTCATTTGCCGTAAGGGTAGTATACTTAGTGTAATAATATTTTTAGAATTGGTTTGATATTGTTAGAAGTCCCAAATCCATAAATCTAATGCTTGATTTCGCCCCGATGTTTCGTTTTGCTGTGCAATGTGTTCCTTTAACCGATATTTTTGTTTGGAGACCGAGGCGGGAGAAATACCCAAGGCTGTTGCCATATTGGTATTATTCATATTGAGTTTTATCAGGCAACAAAGGTGTATTTCGTATTCGGTTAGGGTGGGCAGTTTTGTTGATAGTCTTTTTGTGAAGTTATCGAATATGGAGTTGATGGCTTCTTCTATATTTCTCCACTGTGTGACATCAACATATTTGGGGGCTATGACCAGCTCGTTTAGTACTTTGGTGTTTTTAACTAATTGTTTGGATAGTATTCGTTCCCTGTCGTGCAACCGTTGGTTTTCTTCGGTCAATTCATTCAGCCTTTTCAGTTCTTCCGATTGTGCGTTGAGCGAGGTAGAGTATTGTTCTATGTTTCTTTGCAGAGTATGGTTTTCATGGGCCAGTGCCTCGTTTTGTTGTTGTATTTCAGCGTATGTTCTGTTTAGTTCCTCTAATTGTTCCTGCATGTCTTTGTTAGCTTCTATTTGGGTGGTAAGTTCCTGCATCATCGATTGGTTATGCTTGATTACAATTTCATTTTCACTTATTTGCATCATGCTTTGGCGTATCCCTTCTTCTTTCTTTTGTATGATGCGTTCTTTCCTCATCAGTTTATGTTGATAGTTGTATATAAGAATTGCTATGACACAAATTAGTACAATCAATATTATCAGTGCATTTCGGGTATTTTTGTCTTTTTCTATCTTTAGTTGATTCTTTTCGTTGATAAGTTTTTGTTGATTGTACTTTTCTTGCATTTCGGCTAATTCCTGTTCCTTATGGGAATCAAAAATAGAATCGAATCCATTCAAGAATTTGTCATTGTAAAATATAGCTTCTTGGTATTTTTTCTCTCTTTTACTTAATTCATATAAAGCATGGTAAGCTGCATTCACCGTATTGACACTTGCTTTATGACCTACAACTTGATTTAAATAATAATATGCGGAATCTATGGGACCTATTTCTCTGTAAATATTCCCGATTACCAAATTTATTTGTCCTTTAGATACTCCTATATTGCTACTGTTAATAGCCTGTTTTGAATAGTATAAAGCTTTTTTATAATCCTTGATTTCAATATAAATACCAGCAAGTTCATTAGAAGCAATTGCTACACTTCTTGTTATATGTTTTTCTTTGGCAATTTCAATGGCTTTTTGATAATATTCAATTGATTGATTGAACCTTTCCAATTGACCGTAAGTCCTACCAAGATAAATTAAAGAAGCAATGATATACTTACAGTTTTGTGATTGAAGTGCATATTGGTATGATTTATTAAATGCTTCAATAGCATACTCTTTATAAAAACGGAGTATGTATATACATCCTAATTCTGCATAGATTAAATGGCACAGTTGATAGTCATTAGTTTTCTCTGCATACGTTGTTGCTCTTAGAAGAGAATTTTGTGCCTCTTCTATATTTCTGTTATCATGAAAAATTTCTCCTTTTAGATACAGCACTAATGCCTTTCGTTGTGCATCCTCTTGTTCCATAAAGTAATTGTACGCGATATTGGCTAAAGAGTCATTCTGCTCTATATACATCTTATACTTTGCTTGCGTCATCAACAATGCCCAAGTGGCATGTTCCAATTTCTGCGCAGCATCCGGCATTT
>ERZ777305.3675-NODE-3675-length-10111-cov-3.667462_pt1 | contig 10111 bp, 8 predicted proteins | sample MGYA00374965_ERZ777305 | MGnify/ENA primary metagenome ERZ777305 (study PRJEB29328, sample SAMD00013331) | mouse gut metagenome | study: EMG produced TPA metagenomics assembly of the Metagenome analysis of fecal microbiota from mouse which was promoted...
TGCGGAAGATGGGACTTGAACCCACACGATGTAACCATCACAAGATCCTTAGTCTCAATGGTTCGGGCTTTTAATAATCTTGCCTGCAACCACCCCCGCAAAATACCATAAAATAAAGGCTTTTGAACTTTTATAAAAAAGTCTTGCCTGTATATTTAGTATTTCTTACAGGTAAGATTATAGCACATACACGCTATAAATACAAGCAAAAAATTCGGCAAGATTGTTTTTATTTTCCAACAAGACCAATTACCCATGGAACCAATTTAAAAATGATTGTACAGAATTGCCCGTCAAATTGCACAAAAAAACACTGTTTTCAACCCTCTATAGGCTTCATACAGTGCTTTTTATGCTATTTTTTTGTGCAATTTTACCACAACTTTTTTAAGCAATTTTACGTTTCTTGTTCTTCAATACTTTTCAGCAGGTCTAAGCTATGCAATAGCTTAACGGCATCCCGAACCCCTGCCAAATAACTTAGGTCAAGACTTCTATGCTCTATTGTTTGAATACAAGCTATATAGTCATTAACAATAAGCCTATCAGCTTTGGCAAGGTTTAAAGCTGTATACCGTTCTTCTAAATCACTTAAATCTTTTTCATCTTGCTGTAAAGTTTCATCTTCTAAAATAAGTTTGTCTTTACTTCTGTCTATCATGTGTCCTAGATGTGTTTCAAGCAGTTCTTCAATAAATGCGTCCATATGTTCCCCTTTCTTGTATTTGCTTATGTAACATAACCAGTATAGACAAATATTTGTTAATATGCAAGCGTTTTATTTTGCTTGATAATAGGAACAATAGGAAAGGGGGCGATTTTATGATAAGTTATGAGCCGTTGTGGCGTACCATGAAAGAAAATAACATAACAACTTATACGCTTATCTATAAGCACAATTTCAGCCCCTACACAATCACGAATCTAAAACGCAACAAATCTATAACAATGAACACATTAGAAAAGCTATGTAAAATCCTTAATTGTCAGGCTGAAAGCATAGTTATCTTTACTGAAGATGAATAAAAGCACAGTCAAGGCAGAATAACAAAGTGCGTTATTCTACCTTTTTCAATTATTTATTCATACTAAAAATGTCAAGACAGAAAAGAGTATTTTCAGATATAAAGAATCTGAAAATCTTCCTTTTCAATCTTGACATTTGCCGAGGTTATCTATCTCTATCATGTGTATGTGTGCGTTCGTGTGTATGCTCTTTTTGGTCTTTATAGGCTTGTTGAATATCTTTTCTTTCTTGCATAGGTAATGTAGGATTAACAATTTCAGGATAAGGCTTTGGACTATTTGTTAAATGCGCTTGAAAACATTCCCTTTCATATTGCGCTTGTGTTAGTGCTTTTTCTTTGCAATAATTTTCTCTAATAGAAACATATCTGTTAAATTCTTTTTGTCTTTTTTCTTCTCTTTCTATATCCTTTTCCCTGTCGCTTAAATCTCTCTCTTTGCTTGTTAAACTTTTTTCTTTTTGTTGTAGTTCTCTTTTTTGTTTATCAAGTTCTTTCTGTCTTTCTAAGTTCTGTTTTTTCTGTTCTTTTAATTTTTCTTCTTTTCTTGTTAAGCGTTCTTCTCTTTCAGAAACTTCTTTTTCTTTCTCTTTTAATCTCTCAGCTTTTGCTTGTAGTTTTATCTCTTTAACAGACATATTGCGCCCTTGTTCTTTTGTAATTCCATTGATAATGTTTATCTCTCTATCGGGCATACGTTCCCTTAAATAGCGTTGTAAATCATCGTGAAAAGTTGTCAAATCGTTTCTTGTCAAAACTTCTTTTGCACATACTTTTTCTTCTTGTTCGTGTTGTGGGTTTCTATCATCAGATACAGGAATAAAAGAATAATGCATATGCGGTTGTTTTTCATCCATGTGAACAAAAGCCCCTACGCAATTATTAGCACCATATCTATCATTTAAAAAATCAGTTGTATGTATAAAAAATTCTCTTTCATTTCCGTTGTAGTCTTTAGGTAAAGTAATAACCCAATCGCACATTGTTTTTACATCAGCACGCCCCAAATTATAAAGTTCACCTAATCTATTTTTATATATCTCTTGTGTGCTTTCTTCTCTTTCCATAAGATTGTAATTTTCTTTTGTTCTTGTTTTGTCTATATCTTCATTTGAACGGTTGCAATCTTTCTCATTTTTACGGTTGTAATGATTAAGTAAATGCCCCGTTTGAGTGTTCGTATATTTTGCTACGTGAGCCATTATAGCACCGCCTTTCTTTATAATTTCATCAGTGCCATAATTTTCCCTCTTGCTTAATTTTACATCACACCAAAAGCCAAAATCAAGAGAACGCCAGGGTTGGTATAGCGAGTTATACCAACGTTGTTGGTAACTCGCAAGGGGTTGCACCCCTTAACCCCCTTTTAAGGCTTTACAGCCATAGACAAAAATAGCACATATGCCGGAAACGGCATATGCGCTATTTATCTATTTAATCGAAAAAAGAATCGTTATCATCAACAGGGAATCCAAATTCATCTACTTGAAGTTTAGCTTCTTCTTGTTTTTTTGGTTCTTCTTTAGGTTGCTTATCTTTACTCTCTTTTTCTATTTTTGCATTTATTTCATTTAAAATCTTTTCAGACGCTTTTAATTCTTCTTCACATTCAGCTTGATTCAAATATTTAGGAACATAGCTTTTATCAGAAACAACAGTATAGTTATGACCGCTTTTCTTATAACAATAAGTGCATTTTTTTGTTTGTATATATATTAGATTATCTTTATTATACTTTGGCGTTTTTTGTTTCTTTGGTTCTCTTCTTACAGTATCTAAAATAATAATGCCCTCTTCTTCCACCCATCGAGCCATAATATCGGATAAACATATATGAATCCTTTTTTCCTCTTTTTCAGCTTTCTTTTTTGCCATAATAGGCACAGCATAATTTGTCATTTTATTGACTTCTTCATACTTCATAACATTAACATCATCATTGAAATTATACTCAGTAATATAATTATAATCAGCTTTATAATATTGTTTAAATCTTCTATATAGTTGATTCTTATCTTCACCTTTTGGACATAGCGCATTTGCTAATTGATATGGCTCTATATTAGCCGTTACAATCAACAACTTACAAAACATCAATTTATTTTTGAATCTACTTGCAACAGGAGTAGCAGTATCATTATCAGTCAAATTTAAAAGCTCTTTCCATCCCATTGTATCAACGCCTAAATCATCAATAATAGTTGCTTCTTGCCCCATGAAGAATTGTGAGGGGTCTTTTGCACCAGCTACATTATATGTAAGTTTTAGGCTTTCACAAATCTTTTTAGCAAGTGATGTTTTACAAGCCCTAGACGCACCAGTGATATATATACAAGTCATATTTCTTTCTGTCTTTTGTTGCAACTCTCTTTCGTATCTATTCATTGCAACAGTAATAGCTTTACCATGTGTAAGTTCTTCTTCACTTGTTAGCATTTTAGACATATTCAGCTTGTTTATTTTTCCGTTTTCTATTGCGTCCATTATCTCTTTGCGTCTTTCCATTAGCAGGCTTTTTCTAGTTGTTTCTTGATATTCTTTTACTCTTTTTTGTACTAATTCAGAAAAATTAATATCAGCACTACAAACAACTTCATCAACAGCATATTGAGCCTTTTCGACATTTAGAGCGTGAGTAGCATATACAATAGCTTTCTCATAAACATATTCTAAATCTCTAACCATTGACCAACCTACATTAAGCCACTTTGCTATATCTTCTCTTTTGCGCCCCTTATTGGCAGGTAATTGTAACCACACATGATAATGTGGCGTTTTAAGTGTTCCTGCTATATGTTCACTATTTTCTTCTTGTTCAACATATGAATATTTATCCCTATCGTGCAATACATAACACCAACTAGCTATCTTTTCATCAGCCCTCAACTTTTTCAAGGTCTTATTTAATTCTTCTTCAATCACATTTGAAGCGTGATTATATATTACGCAACTTTTTACTTTATCCGTTGCGGTTTGTTTTTTTCTTCTTTTTGGCATAAAAAAATCTCCTTTCATCCTAATTTTTTATTGGACATAAAGGAGCATAAACATATACACGCTAATTCGATAGACATATCATCTATTGACAATTTATTCTATTTATTATATTATAGATATAACAAACGAGTTGTTTATACACTCTATATGTTTTATGTCTATGCTCTAAGCCGTTCGCCAAACGGCTTTTTTTATGTCTATAGATAAATTTTATAACACATTTTTCTTTTTGGCAAGATATAGCAAAGTTGTATCTTATACTCATAATGTTAATTGTTCTAATTCTTACGAATTAGAACCTTTTTTCTTGCTCTTGTATTGGCTTGTGTTCTATCGAACACTACGCCCTCATATAGACGTATTCAGAGGGCTTCTAGCCCTCTTCATCCGCCCATATTCGTAAGTTAATTTTACTTCTTATCTTTCGCCCCCGTCGCATTTTACAAGCCGTTATGGGGAATTAAACGCTCTAAAAATTCCCCATAACTGAATTAAAATTCCCCATAAACGAGCAAAAATTCCCCATAACTGAACAAAAATTCCCCATAAACGAGCAAAAATTCCCCATAAAAAACGGGGGCTTGACCGCCTAAGGGCGGTAGCGTGCGCCCCTCAAAGTCAAGTGGGGCGCACGCTGTACCCCTTGATTTTACAGGCTTTTTTGCTATTTATACAATTATTTTCTGGTATACATTTCAAAATCAAAAACATAAAAAATTCCCCATAAAACAATAATATAAAAAAAGCTATTAGGTTTTTTGGGGAATTTTTACACTTATAATTATAAAATAGCACATATGTGCCGGTGGCACATATGCGCTATTTATAGCAATAAGTAAGAAACACAAAAAGCACTCTTTCGAGCGCTTTTCAGACTGGACTATTTTTTCATCTTTCCACGCCGTTTCGGTGTAGGCTTTTCCTGTGCAAATTTTCTTTGTGGGTTGTAAGAACTTTCTACAAAAAGACTAACGCCTAAATCTCTTAGATATTGCTCTGTAACAGCTATACTACTATGGTCTAAGATTTTAGACAGCGTATATATGTCTTTTTCTTGCTTATAGTAGTTTTTGGCGAATGTGTGACGGAATAAATGTATGCTTGTCTTTTCTATCCCTAAACGCCTATTATATTTACGCACATAATCTTTCATAGTGTCATTATCCATACGCCCTTTGTCACCTTTGCAGAACAAATAATCATCATCATTCAACTCAAAAAGGGCAATATACTTTTTAAGGATTTTGAGTATATCATTCAAGTAAAGCGTCAGCCCTTGATTGTTCTTTGTTTCATTCACAATAAGCATATTCTCTTTCTCAATAATGTCCTGCACTCTAATTTCTAAAGCACTGTTAAGGCGTAGGGCAGTAGCACAAATCAAATTAATAAATACCCATGTCTGATACTGAACCTCTGTGCAATCTTCTGGCTTCTTTAATATTTGCTCTAATTCGTAATCAGTGTAGCAGACTTTTATTTTTTTCTGATACTTAGGAATCTTTATCCTAAATTCATCAGTATAATGATTATCTTGCAACCAATAGATAAATGCCCGAACGCTTCTGCAGTATGTAGCAATAGTAACATCACTTTTGCGGTCATCTTCCTGCAAATCTTCAACAAAAAAATCATAAAGGTCAAGACTGATAAAATCAGTATAGCCGTTTTCTATTTCATTGCACTTAATGAAATAATCAATATGCATTTTATAGGTTGCTAGAGTGCTTTCTTTTGTGTTCTCTGCCCGTTTGTCTTGATAATAATACTTTAATGCTTCTGAAATCTTAATTGCGCCCTCTTGCATTTTGCCTGTCCTTCTTCTTTTCATAGTTTTTCGCCTGTCCTTTCTCTCTGAAATTAACAGGCAAGACTATTATAAAATATGCAAGGTCTTTTTACAATAAAAAAATCCCTTAAATCCAAAAAACCTTGAATTTAAGGGATTCATGCGGAAGATGGGACTTGAACCCACACGATGTAACCATCACAAGATCCTTAGTCTCAATGGTTCGGGCTTTTAATAATCTTGCCTGCAACCACCCCCGCAAAATACCATAAAATAAAGGCTTTTGAACTTTTATAAAAAAGTCTTGCCTGTATATTTAGTATTTCTTACAGGTAAGATTATAGCACATACACGCTATAAATACAAGCAAAAAATTCGGCAAGATTGTTTTTATTTTCCAACAAGACCAATTACCCATGGAACCAATTTAAAAATGATTGTACAGAATTGCCCGTCAAATTGCACAAAAAAACACTGTTTTCAACCCTCTATAGGCTTCATACAGTGCTTTTTATGCTATTTTTTTGTGCAATTTTACCACAACTTTTTTAAGCAATTTTACGTTTCTTGTTCTTCAATACTTTTCAGCAGGTCTAAGCTATGCAATAGCTTAACGGCATCCCGAACCCCTGCCAAATAACTTAGGTCAAGACTTCTATGCTCTATTGTTTGAATACAAGCTATATAGTCATTAACAATAAGCCTATCAGCTTTGGCAAGGTTTAAAGCTGTATACCGTTCTTCTAAATCACTTAAATCTTTTTCATCTTGCTGTAAAGTTTCATCTTCTAAAATAAGTTTGTCTTTACTTCTGTCTATCATGTGTCCTAGATGTGTTTCAAGCAGTTCTTCAATAAATGCGTCCATATGTTCCCCTTTCTCATTCAATTATTTATAGTTACATTTGTAATTATAGATACATATTACAGGATATTCAAGCCCCATTTTAATATTGATAATAAAAATATCAAATAGTGTAAGGAGGGCTTGATATGTTGAGTTATGCGCCTTTATGGGAGACAATGGAAAAACAGAACATAAGCACATATACGCTAATAAATAAGCATGGCATAAATCCACGCACCATTAACAATCTGAAACACGATAAATCAATCACTATGTTCACATTGGAGCGGTTATGTCACATTCTACATTGCACGCCCAACGACATAGTAAAATTCACAGAAGAATAAAGCACAGTCAAGGCAGAATAACAAAGTGCGTTATTCTACCTTTTTCAATTTTATTCACATATTGAAAATGTCAAGACAGAAAAGAGTATTTTTATTGAGAAATGCATTCAATAAAAATCTTCCTTTTCAATCTTGACATTTGCGCCAGTTATTTCAGATAATGATTTACTGTTACGCTTAATCTATTATGACCGAGGGCTTGACTAACTATGTATATATCGTCTTTTAAGCCCCTAAAAGCCGTTTTTTTATCACCTCTAGCATAATATACCTCATAGCCTTTTTTATCTCTTGTAGGGTAGTTTAAAGCGTATTGAGAGGCTTTTTCTTTATCATCAGATACAAGGTTATATAACTCTTGTGCGTATTCTCTTCTATATGCGTGTATATCCGCAGCATTATGTATTTTATCGAACAAATGTTCTTCATTGTCTTTTGTGCTAATAAATTCTTTTACAGCATCTTTGTATTGAGGAAGCACAGGAGCAACACGGTCACGACCGCCCTTGCTACCTTGAAAACTTACCCAAAGATTACCTTTGCTGTCAGCAAAGAAATCTTTGCGTGTTAGTTTTTCCAAGTCAGCACGTCGTCCGCCTGTTGCTTTTGCTATATTCACCAAATCCCTGTTCTTTTCTTCCGAAAAATGCTTTTGTCTTTCTGTATCTTGTCTACTTCTTGTTATTTTGTCTATTGTTCTTGCTTCCTTGAACTTGTAATCTATTTCTTTACTATACAGTTTACCGAGGGCCGCTTTTTCAGCCTTTAAGGTATACAGACTTTTGCCTTGTTCTTCTCTATATTGCAAATATTCTTTTGCGTATTTTTCTATTTTATTAAGGCTTGCGTATTTGTTTACGCCTTTATTTTCTAAGCACCAGTCTATAAAATGTCCGCAATGTTCCATATAGGTTCTATATGTGTTATAACTATGTATTGTATCAACTCTAACATTAACAGCACTTAAATCTTTACCTTGCGCTTTTCTTTCTTCTCTTGCTTCATTTTTTGCGCTGTGCCTACTCTCACCTATACGCATTTTATTACCTAAATTAGTTTTTAATTGTTCTTTTAATGTCTTGATTAAATCATTCCTTTCTTTATAATTTTTTATCAGCCCCCTACTCGCAAATAGGAGACTAACATATTTTTGTTAAGCTAGTTTTGGGATTTTTTAAAAGTTTCCCGTTCTTTTTGTTTTGCCATTTTCAGCTATTGGCTTGCTTTTAATTTCCTAATTTTTCCGTATAAAAAAACAACTACCATTTGCCTAGTTGTTAATAAAATAATTATTATATCCTATTTTTTAGTAACTCTACGATAAACTATTAATGTTATGTATAATAACAATTCCTCACACTTACAAATTATTTATTTCAATTCGTTAATCTCCGAAACCGAATACATACTTTCTATCACTTAGTATGCGAAAAGCCCTTAACTTTAGAAAACACTAGGGTTTTATATTTACTTATGGACACATGTTTTTATGTGTACCGATTTACTTTATATTTTAATTTTATCAAACAAATGTTCTAAATGTCAAGACATCGGCGTTTATAAATACAAAAACTTACGTTTTTATACTTATAACCCGATGTCTAGTCAACTTTTTTGGCATAAAAAAGCAAGGGCAGTTACGCCCTTGCTAATTAATATTCATCCTCTGTAATATTTTCAAATTCCTTCAATAACTTTTCTTCTTTTTCCTTTTTCTCTTTTTCTTCTTTTGCTTTTTGTGCTTCAAGCAGTCTATGTATTTTTTCAAATTCTTTTATATTTTCCTTACACTCATATTCATTTAAGTGTGGAGGAACAACACATTTTTTATAAATAAATTTAGGCTTTTCAATATCAGCACAAGGATATTGATAATAATATTCACAATCAGTAGTATAAATATGACCTAATACCGACTTGCCGATTTCAACTTGTTTTGTCTTTTTTGGTTTTTCTTCATCTTGCGTAGTAGCAAAAAAGTCATTACCGTCCACATCATCTAAGGTATACCAAAAATCATCTTCTTCATTTTCACCCCACTCTTTCAAATTGAATGGGTCAAAATATGATACACCATCATCAGAAATATAATCAAATTGTGGGCTTTCTTTTGTTCCCCTATTCTTTTGATAAAAGACAGTATCTTTATCAAAATCTCTTATAATAATTTTATTTATTCTTCTTAGGAACGCTTGCCAATCTCTCGGATATTCTTCTTGTATATTTTGATATTGTTCACTCAACTTCCAGTTAGAGCATATAAAGGCTTTTGTAAAACCTAATTGACGTTTACCATAGAGCGCACGTCCTTCAGTAGGATAACCGTCAAGAAAGTCAAGCATATCTTCAAGTTTAAAGGTATTCCTAAATTCTTCAAAGATAACTACGTCTTGCGCAACATAGGAACTAAAACCGTAATCATCTTTTTTGATACGACAAACATTTTCATAGCCGAACCCGTCCATAATACCCCTTGTTTTACCTGTTCCAGTCACACCCTCAATATAGGTAACTTCAACATTACGCCATTCAGAACCAAATTTTTTAGCAAAAAAATCTTGACGTATTTTATCTATTGAATTAGCATATTTCAAATATTGTGCGTTACTCTCATATATTTCAGCGTTAGACTTACCCGACTTTATAAGTTCCTTCAACTCGATTAAATCATTTCTTTGACCTTGTGATTCTTCGGGACATTCCCCAAACTCATATTGCATACCTTCTTGTCTTGTATCTTCTTTTTCAGAGCCTTCATATTTACCCTCTTTATAGATATAATCTCTATTTTGTTTACAAGTTCCAGTGCAATATTCGAGATGTGCGCCAGGGAATACTTTTAATATGCTACTTCCATTTATCCCATTTGGATGCTTAAGAAACATGTGCCAATGCCTTTTACCTGTTTCTTTACCCACCTCTTCACAGTAGCAAAAATATTCAACAGCAGGCCACCTTTTTTTAATTATATTTTTTAAGTTATCAAAATCTATACCAATTTCATCTATGTTATTTATTGTTATTTGCCATTTGCGCCCTTTTAATTGCGCTACACTTTTTTTACTTTTTTTATCAGCCATAAAAAAAATCTCCTTTCATTTATCTAT
>ERZ777305.3676-NODE-3676-length-10111-cov-3.049423_pt1 | contig 10111 bp, 9 predicted proteins | sample MGYA00374965_ERZ777305 | MGnify/ENA primary metagenome ERZ777305 (study PRJEB29328, sample SAMD00013331) | mouse gut metagenome | study: EMG produced TPA metagenomics assembly of the Metagenome analysis of fecal microbiota from mouse which was promoted...
CCTCCTAACCTAAAAACTGCATTAACTGCTGCTTGTTTTCCTTGGCAGACTGGGCCGCCTTCTGGAAAAACTGTTTGACCTGCTGATCAGTCGCCTGGTTTGCATAGTCAGTCATTTTGCAGTGGGTCGTGTCATAGCCGCCGATTAAATGGCGCAGGTTCTGAACGTCCAGCTCGGATAATTCGGATCTCATACGGAATCCCTCCTTTTCCATCGATACGAAAGTCTTTCCCGCATATCCTGCGGTGCTTCCGGATGCCAAGCATCAAAGATAGTATCTAAAAAAGGAGGGATTCTTATACCTGCTTTGCCGCATTTCCTGCGGTTTCTATTTTTTTACCACAAAATTATAAGCACATTCGATATTTTGTTTAACCGGCCAGCCAGTTATACAGTTCCTCATATTTTTTAGCAGAGCTTGCCCAGGAGAAATCCACTGCCATGGCCCGGTCGATGATCTTGTTCCACTCACGCTTTTTGTCATAATAAATGCGCTCCGCATAGCGGACGGTGTTCAGCATCTCGTGGGCATTGTAATTGGTAAAGCTGAAACCGGTTCCCCGGTTCTCATACTCATTGTACGGCTCCACCGTATCTTTCAGGCCGCCCGTCTCCCTTACAATAGGTACCGTTCCGTAGCGTAGGCTCATAAGCTGGCTCAAACCGCAGGGCTCAAAGAGCGACGGCATCAGGAAAGCATCGCAGGAACCGTAAATCTTATGGGACATGGCCTCGGAGTAGAAAATATTTGCGGACACTTTGCCCTGGTATTTCCAGGCAAAATGGCGGAACATATTCTCATACCGCTCCTCCCCGGTTCCCAGCACTACAAGCTGCACCGCATCCTGGCACAGCTCATCCATCACATAAGCGATGAGATCAAAACCTTTCTGGTCTGTGAGGCGGGAAACAATTCCAATCATCATCTTCTTGGCATCCACTTCCAGCCCGAGTTCCTCCTGCAGAGCCAGTTTGTTCTTTACCTTTTCCTTGCGGAAATTCACTGCATTGTAATTTCTGAACAGGAATTTGTCCGTCTCGGGATTGTACTCATGGTAATCAATTCCGTTTACAATGCCCCTAAGGGAATTGGAGCGGGCACACATAAGCCCGTCCAGATGCTCTCCGTAGTAGGGCATCTTAATCTCCTCTGCATAAGTCTCACTCACGGTGGTTACTGCATCCGAATACACGATGCCGCCCTTTAAGTAATTGGCATCGCCGTACGCTTCCAGCTTATCCGGTGCAAAATAGGATGCCGAAAGTCCCGTAATGTCCTTCACCGTCTTCATATCCCACACCCCCTGGAACTTCAGGTTGTGAATGGTCATAATTGTCTTAATCCCCTGGAAAAATGGATTATTCTGGAAAGAATCATTCAAAAATACCGGCACAAGTCCCGTCTGCCAGTCGTGACAGTGAATAATGTCCGGCCGGAAATCCAGGGACGGCAGAGCAGAGATTGCCGCCTTTGAGAAAAATGCAAATTTCTCAATATCTTCATAAATATTTCCGTAGGGTTTTGGTCCGGAAAAATAATATTCATTGTCTACAAAATAGAACTTGATCCCCTCATATTCCAGTTCCAAAATGCCTACGTACTGGCTGCGCCATGCCAGATTCATATAAAAGTGCGTGACATACTGCATCTGATCCCGCCACTCCTGCTTCATGCACAAGTACTTGGGAACCATCACCCGGATATCAAAATACTCCTTGTCAAAATATTTGGGCAGCGAGCCAGCCACATCTGCAAGACCTCCGGTCTTAATAAAAGGAACCGCCTCAGAGGTAACAAATAAAATCTTTTTCACCGTATTTCCTCCCCGCTATCAGTTTGTAATCATTATAACGCATTTGGACGGTTTTTAAAAGATATATTTGTGCAAATTTTCAAATTTTAAGACACTTTCGACTTATGCTCCAGCCGTATCTTATCCGAAATCAGTGCAATGAACTCGGAATTTGTGGGTTTTCCCTTTCCGTTACTCACCGTGTACCCGAAAAGCTCGTCGATGGTATCCATCTTTCCCCGGCTCCAGGCCACCTCGATAGCATGGCGGATGGCCCGTTCCACCCGGCTGGGCGTGGTCTGGTGACTTTTGGCAATGGTGGGATACAAGATCTTGGTAATAGAATTCAGCATGTCCATGTCTTCCACAGACATCATAATGGCGTCTCTTAAGTACTGATATCCCTTGATATGAGCGGGAACTCCGATTTCGTGAATCATATTGGTCACGTCCGTTTCCAAATCCCGGGTCTCGTAGCTGTGCCGGCGCTCCGCGGCATTTCCCACCCGGACGGGGCTTAACTTCCGATCCCCCTTGCTTTGGATGCTCCGCAGTCTGCCCAGAAGCATCTCATTGTTAAAGGGCTTCATCATATAATAATTTGCCCCCAGGGCAAAAGCATCCTCTGTCACATCTTCCTGGCCCACTGCCGAAATAACGATAAAAGCCGGCATCTTTTTCAATGTCTTGTCCTCCCGGACTTTTTCCAGGACCCCGAGCCCGTCCATCTTGGGCATAATCAGGTCCAGAAGCACCACGTCCGGCGTACTCCGGCGTATCATTTCAACGGCTTCCTCGCCGTTTCCGGCCGTTCCCACGATCTCCATCCCGCTCTCATTCCGGATCATAACATTTAACATCTCTACAATTCTCTCATTGTCATCTGCGATTGCTACATTCAGCTTCTCCATAACGTCCTCCAAACATCGTATTTCCCCGCATACGTGTCTTCTTTCTTTTTTGATATTTGATAATCTTATTATAGGCGTGAGGACTTTCGGCCTGCAATTCCCATTCGCTCTCCATTTCCAGACACTAGCAGACACATTTCGACGCAATGTCTTAAGAGTCTACATGTTCCAGCATATTTTCAATAAATACTCCAAATCCCTTTGTGGAATCCTGTACAAACACATGGGTCACAGCCCCCACAATCTTTCCGTTCTGCAAAATGGGACTTCCGCTCATGCCCTGTACAATGCCCCCCGTCAATTCCAAAAGCTCGGGATCCGTAACCCGGAGGATGATTCCCTTATTCACGTCTGCCTCGTTCCTGTTTACTTCCAGGATCTCCACCCGGTAATCCCGCATCCGTCCGCTGACGGAGCTGCGGATCCACGCCTCTCCCAATTCAATCTCCTGCTTGTAGCCCACCTGCATTTCTTCCAGAGAAATTTTCTCACAGAGCCGTTCCGATCCGGTTCCGAAGATGCCGGCCGGCGTGTTCTCGCTGATCTCCCCGCAGACCAGCTCGTTCCGGTAGCGGATCATGCCGGACAGCTCACCCGGAGTTCCCTTCTCCCCGCGCTTGATATCCACAATATTCGTATCGTAGAGAGAGCCTTTGTGGAGCTCCAAAAGGCTCCCCGTATCCACATCGTTAATGCCGTGGCCCAGGGCTCCGAATTCCCCTTTTTTCGTGAGAAAGGTCAGGGTTCCGATTCCCTGGGTGTTGTCCCGCACCCAGATACCCAGCTTGTACTCGCCCTGCCCGGTCTGTACCGGCTCCAGTTTCACTTGGATCCGCTCGCCCTTTCGCACCAAATCCAGTACAACCTGATTGCCTCCCGCCTGATTGATGCGTTCAATCAGCTCCTCCTTGTCCCAGATCTCCTCACCATTGACGGCCTGGATGTAATCGCCTCCTTGTACAATGCGCAGGGCCGGCTCATAGTTCAGCCCGTCCGCTCCTGTCACCTTTCCGGTTCCCACGATCAGAATTCCATTGGTCTCCATATAAATGCCGATGGGAATGCCGCCCGGAATTACATAGGCAGGCTTTAAGACCTCCACCCGGGCTTCCTTTAAGGGAAAAATACCCAGATACTTGTAAGAAATGGTGTAGTTCTCCTGGGCATAGGCATTGACCGATGCCTCTGTCACACCCGGCCCGATCTCCTCCGTCACAAAAAATCCCGGGCTGCTGGGGCGCGGTTCCCCCTGGGTCTGCGTATACGTATCCGGGATCTGATCCCGCACCTCCATATAGTGAAAAGCGCCTAGTCCCAGCAGGCCTGCTGCAAGCAGTCCGGTCAGGAAGCGGCGGTATCGTTTTCTAACATCCATGTTTCCACATCCTCTGCGTAAAATCGTAGGTCCGGGCCTCTTTGGGGCCACAGACAAAAAAGGATGTAGCTCATTCTCTACATCCTTTCTTAGTATGCGGAATCTTTTCTTTTCTAATCTAACATTTTTTGGCTTCTGCCAGACGCTTCATCTCTTCTGCATTTTTAATCACTGCATCGGTGATGGCCGCGCCTCCCAGAATTCGGGCCAGTTCCTCAATACTTTCTTTCTCATTAAGCCTTCGCACCTGGGTCTTCGTCTCTCCCTCTTTTACCTGTTTTTCAATTCGAAAATGGCTGTCAGCCATAGCTGCAATCTGCGCCAAATGAGTGATGCAGATCACCTGTCTGTTTTTTCCGATCAGCATCATTTTTTCCGAAACCTTCTGGGCCGTCCTGCCGCTGATCCCCGTGTCGATCTCATCAAAAATCACCGTGTCAATATCGTCCTTATCCGCAAGCACCGTTTTTACAGCCAGCATAATCCGGGACAGCTCGCCGCCGGAAGCAATCTTCATCAAGGGACGAAGCGGCTCGCCGGGGTTGGTGGAAATGAAAAATTCTGCGTCGTCCAGGCCGCCTGCTGTAAAATCTCCCAGGGTATCAAAACGCATCTCAAAAGCTACATTGAGAAAATTCAAGTCCACCAGATGCTCCCGGACAGCGCTTGAGAGCATCTCCCCATAACGCTTCCTTATCTCCGTAGCCTTCGTGCAAAGCTTTGTCAAACGTTTCTTTGACTCCTGCATTTCCTGTTCCATTCCTGCCAGGTAAGCGTCGTAATCCTCCAAAGCCGCCAGCCGCTCCTGCTGGCTCTCCTGGTACTTAATCACCAGATCCAGCGTTTTCCCGTACTTCGCTTTCAGGTGATTCAGAACATTCAGGCGCTCCTCCGCTTCCTGAAATTCTTCCTCGGAAAATTCCAGGGTGGTAAGATATTCCGCCATATCCCGGTTGAAATCATTTAAAAGGCTGTCCACATCCGCCAGCTGATCCGCCAGGCCTTGAAGCCCCTCATCCCAGGAAGTGACGCCTTGCAGCTCTCGCAGGGCCTGTCCGATGGCTGTCCCCGCAGACTGGGGATCTTCGTATCCGGTCAGCCTATAGGCCGTTCCTGCAGATTCCAGAATCCGCCGGGCATTGGTCATCTTCCGGTAACGCTGCTCCAGCTCCTCGTCCTCTCCCGGAACCAGCTCTGCCTTTTCAATCTCTTCCAGCTCAAATTTCAGAAGGGACACTTCCCGCAGACGGCTCTCCTCGTCCATCCGGGCTTCCAGGAAGCGCTTTTCCAAGCTGCGGTATGTACCGAAGACAGAGGCCAGCTCCTCTTTCACCGGAGCGATCTCTTCCTTGGCAAACTCGTCCAGAATTTCCAGATGCTTTTTTTTGTTTAATAGGGATTGATGTTCCTGCTGGCCGTGCATATCAATCAAGGCAGAGGCCGTTTCCTTAAGCTGTCCCAGAGTGACAGTCTCTCCGTTGATCTTATTGATGCTCTTTCCGCCCAGAATTTTTCTGGAAATAATCACCTGCCCGTCCTCCGGGACCACGCCCAGTTCCAGGAGATGTTCCTGCTGCCGCTTCCGGTCCGCCTGGAAGACCAGCTCTACCAGTCCGTAATCCGCGCCCTCCCGCAGCATTTCCCGGGAAATCTTTCCTCCCAAGGCCAGTCCTACGGAACCGATCACCATAGATTTTCCGGCTCCCGTCTCTCCCGTGAGAATATTCAGTCCTCCCGCAAAATCAATCTCCGCCTCCTGAATCAGGGCCAGGTTTTTTACATGTAAATGACTTAACATAAAATTGATTACCTCTTTTGCAGAAGCTTCTGCAGCTTTTCCATAACCACAAACGTCTCATCCACCGAGCGGACTGCACAGAAAATGGTATCATCTCCAGCAATGCAGCCTACAATCTCCCGCCATTGCATGGCGTCCAAGGCCGCCCCCACCGCCATGGCCATCCCGGCCACAGTCTTGATCACCAGAATATTTTGAGCCATATCCATGGACAGAAAGCCCTGCCGCAGGATACCGATATATTTCTCGCCCATATGGCCGTTATGTCCCTGTATCACCACGTAGCGCTGCCGGCCGTCCACTGTAAGCTTTGTCAGCTTCAGTTCCCGGATGTCCCTGGAGACCGTGGCCTGCGTCACCCGAAATCCGGACTCATTCAGTTTGTCCGCCAGCTCCTCCTGCGTCTCGATGGCATACCGGCCGATAAGTTCAATGATTTTCGCGTGGCGTTCCCGCTTCATAGTGTGCCTCCTATTCCAGTTCCGCAGAAATGTGTACAGCACACTTCCCTTAGAAAGACTTTCGGCCGCAGTATTCTGCATCCGTAATTTTTTCTATGTGCTGTCCGGGCTCCTGCTGATTTTAATTCCCGTGCATTTTGTTCCGCAGAACTTCCAGAAAACTGATTCTGCTGATCTTTAGGATGTTTACGGTCTTCTCCGATTTTTCAATCTCTACATAATCTCCCGTGGCCATGGATACAGAACCGCCCCCGTCAAAGGAGGCAAAGGCCTCCTCGCTCTGGGCCCTTCGTCCCGGTCCCAGGCGGATGGTCACCCGGTCCTCTCCGGAAAGTACAATGCTCCGGGCTGCCAGGGTATGAGGACAGATGGGCGTGACCACAATCATGGATGCCATGGGCGATACTATGGGTCCCCCTGCGGAAAGGCTGTATCCGGTGGACCCGGTGGGCGTGGATACAATCATCCCGTCCGCACCGTACCGGTTCAAGGATTCCCCGTTCACGGAAATCTCATAGTCTATCATGCGCAGATCCCCCGCACGGTTCACTACAATATCATTCAGGGCAATGTCCTGCACGGTTTCCCCGCCATTCCGGTACACCCTTCCCTCCAGCATCATCCGGGGTTCTATAGTATACTGCTCTGCCATCAGGCTGTCCAGGGCGTCTCCCACGCCAGCTTTCTCAATCTCCGCCAGATACCCCAGAGTTCCCAGGTTGATGCCCAGAAGAGGAATCCTGCGGTTTACCGTGTCCCGGGCCGCCTGAATCAGAGTCCCGTCCCCGCCCAGCACCAGAATACACTCGGTCCCGTCCGGGATCCACGCCTCGTCCGTATAACGGAAATCCCCGGTTCCCGGCTCCGCTCCCTTTCTCTGGTACTCCCGGACGGTACACGTCTTGCCGTGCTTCCGCAGATAATCGTAAATTCGGCGGGTAGTCTCCAGATCTTTATCTTTTTCACTGTTTGTAATGACGTAAAATTTATCCATAAGCCTTCACTTCGCTTTTATGCCAGCGTTTCATGAGCAGCATCCACAAGTGCCGAAGGGTCTATTTCCGCCGGAATCCTTGCCCGGATCTCCTCCCAGGAAGCCCCCTCTTCACTCCACGGCCGCTCTGTCTTCTCTAAGTGGGCCAGATATTCAATATTTCCCTCGGGACCCTTGATGGGGGAAAACTCCAGATGCAGCACGTCCAATCCCAGAGAAACCGCATAGGAAAGCACCTTCTCAATGACTTCCAAATGGGTGGATTTTTCCCGGACCACCCCTTTCTTCCCTACCTTCTCCCGTCCGGCTTCAAACTGAGGTTTGATCAAAGCGGCCACCTGCCCGCCGGGGGCCAGAAGGTTTTTCACCGGAAGCAGCACCTTGGTCAGAGAGATAAATGCCACATCGATGGAGGCAAACTCCGGTTTCTCCTCTATCTGCTCCGGCAGCAGATAACGGATATTGGTCTTCTCCATGCAGACGACTCTCGGATCCGTCCGCAGCTTCCAGGCAAGCTGGTTGGTCCCCACATCTACTGCATAGACCTTAGAAGCCCCGTTCTGGAGCATGCAGTCGGTAAAGCCTCCGGTAGAAGAGCCCACATCCATGCAGATCTTTCCTTCCAGGCGAAGGCAGAACCGCTCCACAGCCTTCTCAAGCTTCAGGCCGCCCCGGCTCACATATTTCAGGGCGCTGCCCTTTACCTCAATCTCCGCCTTTCCGTCAAACATAGCCCCTGCCTTATCTTCCCGCTGGCCGTCCACAAACACATTTCCGGCCATAATAATGGCTTTTGCCTTCTCCCTGGACAAAACCAGTCCTCTGGAAACCAGCAGCACATCCAGCCGCTCCTTCATATCCCGCTCCTTCTAAATCAGGCCGACGTAGGCCGTAATTACCTGCTTTGCGACAGTCTCCACATCCAGCCCTACCTCCCGGTAAAGCAGCTCCACATTTCCGTGCTCTACATATTCATCCGGGATGGCCGCACTCAGCACCCGCACCGGAAGCTCTCTTTCGTTCACATAGTTCAGGACCTTTTCCCCGTAGCCGCCGCTTCGGACATTTTCCTCTATGGTCACAACCAGTTTATGGCGTTCTGCCAGCTCCTCCAGCAGCTTTTGGTCAATGGGTTTCACAAAACGTCCGTTTACCAGGGTGCAGTTGTAACCGGCATCCTTCAAAATTTCCCTTACCTGCTCTGCCGTCTTTACCATACTCCCCACGGCCAGCAGGGCAATATCCGCTTCCTCATAGAGGATCTCGCTCTTTCCCAAGATCACGGGTGCACGGAATTCTGCAAGGCCGTCGTAGGCTTCTCCTCTGGGATAACGAAGGGCAATGGGCCCTTGGTATTGAACTGCAAATTTCAGCATATCGGAAAGCTCCCACTTATTCTTCGGAGCCATCACCGTCATTCCCGGAATACTGGAAAGATAGGAAAGATCAAAAATCCCCTGGTGGGTCTCCCCATCGCTTCCCACCAGTCCCGCCCGGTCAATGGCAAAAACTACGTGCAGGTTCTGGATACATACATCGTGGAGAATTTGATCGTAAGCCCTCTGCAGAAAAGAGGAATATACGGCTACCACCGGCTTTAAGCCTCCGGCCGCCAATCCGGCCGCAAACGTCACCGCATGCTGCTCCGCAATTCCCACATCAAAGAACCGGTCCGGAAACATATTGCGGAAACGTTTCAAACCCGTTCCGTCCGGCATGGCCGCAGTAATGGCCACCACCTTTTCGTCCCGATCCCCCAGTTTTCGCATAACGGTAGAAAAAATATCCGTATAGCTGGCCTTGGTCCGTTTATGGCTGGGAAGTCCGGTAGCAATCTCAAAGGGCTCCGCCCCGTGAAAACGGGCCGGATGGCGTTCGGCCGGGGCATATCCCCTGCCTTTTTGGGTTCTGACATGCACCAGCACCGCATGGCGGATCCTTCTGGCATCGTTAAAGGCCCGGATCATCTGATCCATGTTGTGGCCGTCCACAGGTCCCAGATACGTAATCCCCATGTCCTCAAACAGCATTCCCGGAATCACCAGCTGTTTGAGTCCGTTTTTTGTTTTCTTTAACTGCCGCACCAGTCCGTCGCCGAACACCGGAATCCGCTCCAGGGTATTCTGGAGTCCTTCTTTAAACCCGGTATAAGCCTCCGCCGTCCGCAGGCCGTTGAGATACCGGGACATGCCGCCCACATTTTCTGCAATGGACATTTGATTGTCATTCAGGACAATGATAAAATTGCTTTTCAGCTGGGAGGCGTTGTTCAGGGCCTCATAGGCCATGCCCCCGGTCAGGGCCCCGTCCCCGATAACGGAAATCACCGTCTCCGTCCCTCCCTGCAGATCCCTGGCCTTCACCAAGCCGATCCCGGCAGAAATGGAAGTAGAGCTGTGTCCCGTATCAAAGCAGTCGCAGTCACTCTCCTTGCGCTTGGGAAAGCCGCTCAAGCCCCCGTATTTGCGAAGCTCATCAAAGCCTTCCTTCCGCCCGGTCAGAAGCTTGTGGGTATAGGCCTGATGGCCCACGTCCCACACCACCTTATCCCGGGGAAAATCAAAAGCCAGATGCAGAGCCATGGTCAGTTCTACCACGCCCAGATTGGAAGCCAGATGGCCTCCGCTCACACTGATCTTTTCGATGAGAAAACTGCGGATCTCTTCCGCCAGGCTTCCCCATTCTTTCTTTTCCAGTTTCTTTATATCATTTACCCGATTGATTTTCTCAAGCGCCATAATATCTCACTTTTCTCTTGTAATCAACATCCGTATCAGTT
>ERZ777305.3677-NODE-3677-length-10110-cov-61.152263_pt1 | contig 10110 bp, 13 predicted proteins | sample MGYA00374965_ERZ777305 | MGnify/ENA primary metagenome ERZ777305 (study PRJEB29328, sample SAMD00013331) | mouse gut metagenome | study: EMG produced TPA metagenomics assembly of the Metagenome analysis of fecal microbiota from mouse which was promoted...
TTGACTGCATCGTCATTGACATTGACAAGCAGAAGGAGAAGGCGCTGAACATCGCGCTCAATAAGATCACGGGCGAATGGAACAAGGAGCTGCTGGCGGATTTGATCGCCGACCTGCAGGATTCGGACTTTGATGTGTCCTTCACCGGATTCGAGCCGCCGGAGATCGAGCAGCTTTTCAATTCCGTCCATGATAAGAAAGTGACCGAGGATGATTTCGACATTGATGCGGAGCTGGAAAAGCCCGCCGTGGCGAAGATGGGTGACATATGGACGCTTGGGCGGCACAGGCTGGTGGTCGGGGATTCGACCCTGCCGGAGACATACGATGTGCTGATGGCAGGGGCGAAAGCAAACCTTGTGGTGACGGACCCTCCGTACAATGCGAACTATGAGGGGAGCGCCGGAAAAATAAAGAATGATAACATGCCCGACAAGGAATTTTACCAGTTCCTTTTCGCCGCATTCGTAAATATGGAGCAGAACATGGAGAGCGATGCCTCTATCTATGTGTTCCATGCCGACACCGAGGGCTTAAATTTCCGCAGCGCGTTCAAGGCGGCGGGATTCTACCTTTCCGGGTGCTGCATCTGGAAGAAACAGAGCCTTGTGCTGGGGCGGAGTCCCTACCAGTGGCAGCACGAGCCGTGCCTGTTCGGATGGAAAAAAGGCGGGAAGCACAACTGGTATTCTGACAGGAAGCAGACCACCATATGGGAGTTTGACCGCCCGAAAAAAAGCGAACAGCATCCGACCATGAAGCCCGTAGGCTTGGTGGCATATCCCATCAAGAATTCGAGCATGAGCAACTGCATTGTACTGGACCCTTTCGGCGGCTCCGGCTCCACGCTGATCGCCTGCGAGCAGACGAACCGCATCTGTTACACCATAGAGCTGGATGAGAAGTTTGCGGATGTTATTATTAACCGCTATTATCAGGATTTTGGCTCTGCGGAGAATGTGTTTGTGGAGAGGGATGGTGTGAAAATCCCATATGCGGAACTGGAGAAGGGGGCGGCAGGCAATGAGTGACAGAAAAATTTTCATTGAGATTTTCCGAAGGATACACGGGCTTGGCGGGTGCGATGCATCCGAAACATTCAGCCGGGGATGGGATGCGGCGGTGGCTTCCTGCGAGGATGTGCTGACGGAGCTGACGGGAATTTCCTATGACGATTTGGACGGGGGTGGCTCTGATGGATGAGAATGGGAAACTGACGCTGGGCAGCCTGTTCTCCGGCTCCGGCGCTTTTGAGCTTGGCGGGCTGCTTGCCGGAATCCGCCCGGTGTGGGCATCGGAAATTGAGATGTTCCCTATCAGGGTGACCACAAAGCGGCTGCCTTTCGTGAAACATTACGGTGACGTGAACAGCATCCGTGGGGATGAAATAGAGCCCGTGGACATCATAACATTTGGGAGTCCTTGCACGGACATCTCAATAGCAGGAAAACGTGCAGGGCTTGGCGGTAAGCAGTCCAGCTTATTTTTTCAGGCAATACGGATCATAAAGGAAATGAGGTGTGCGACAGATGGGAGATACCCAAGATTTATCGTGTGGGAGAACGTGCCGGGGGCATTCTCCTCAAACAATGGGGAGGATTTCAGGGCAGTCCTCGAAGCAGTCTGCTCCATTAAAGACGGGAGCATTTCTGTACCTAGACCTCCAAAGGGAAAATGGGCGAATGCCGGATGCATCATGGCAGACGGGTTTTCCCTCGCATGGCGGGTGTTCGATGCCTGCCTGTGGGGCGTCCCCCAACGTAGGAAACGCATCTACCTTGTCGCAGATTTTACAGGCGGGTGTGCCGGAAAGATATTATTTGAGTCCGAGGGCGTGTCAGGGTATACTCCGCAGGGCTTCCGTGCGTGGCAAGGAGCTGCCGGAGGTGCTGCGCAAGGCTTTGGAGCGGCAGGCGGCATCTGTTTAAACGATCAGGGCGGAAGCCGCATGGACGTGACCGATGACGTGACGTGTACCTTAAGGGCGGAGGCGCACCATCCCCCGTGTGTGCTGGAGCAGGCAGTATTTGAAAACCACTCTCAGGATACGAGATACACGGGGCCTTTGGAGACCGCGCCCACGGTCAATGCCACCTACGGCATGGGCGGGAACAACCAGCCCTTTGTGGTGGAAACGCCAAAGACGCTGAAAATCCGCGCTGGGGGTGGAAATGGAGGGAAGGGGATTCTCCTGCAGGATGACAAATCAGCCACCCTTTCCTGCAACAATGACCAGACCGTGTTCGTGCCTTTCTGCAAGGGGACGCGCCCGCACTCTGCGGAGGAAGCGCCCACATGGAAAGACGGGGAAGTGGCAAACACGCTGAATACTTTCGATATAGGAGAGAGCCGCTGCAATGAGCTTGTGGTGCAGGCATTCGGCATCTGCTCCAAAGAGAGCAACGCCATGAAATCCGGCAATCCGCACAGCGGATTCTATGAGGCGCAGACCGCACGGACCCTTGACTGTAACTGTAATAATCCGTCCTCGAATCAGGGCGGCATCGCTGTAGTTGCGGTGCAGGGCTCCATGATCGGCAGGGATGATAAGAACGGGCCGCAGGGCAGCGGGGTGAATGAGGACGTGTGTTTCAGCCTGACCGGGGCAGACCGCCATGCGGTGGCATACCCCACCTACTGCACGAGCAAGAATTCCTATTTCATGCGGGCGGAAAAGGAACTGGCAAACACGCTGGTGGCTACGGATTATAAGGACCCGCCGGTAATAAATGATGTGCGGACGGCATCGGGTAAGGATGTATTTGGTACGATCTCCGCGAGCATGGGCTCCAAGCAGTGGCTTGGGAACCAGGAGGCGTTCAGCGGCGACTACCATATCGTAGAGCCGGACTACATTGTGAGGAGGCTGACCCCTACGGAATGCGCGAGGCTGCAGGGCTTCCCGGACTGGTGGTGTGACGGCCTCGGCACAGAGAATCCTACGGAAGAAGAAATGGCATTCTGGCGGGAGGTGTTCGAGACCCACCGTAAAGTTATAGGCACCTCCAGTAAACCGAAGTCTGACAGCCAGATACGCAAATGGCTGGAAGACCCCCATTCCGATTCGGCGGAGTACCGTATGTGGGGGAATGGCTGCGCCCTGCCGAACGTGTATTTCGTGCTTTGCGGCATTGTGTACTATGCACAGTTCCCGGATTTTTTATTGTGACATTTATTCTGACATTTATGTTGCTTTTATCCCCATTCAGAGTGATTAATGTAATACCGAAAGGGAAAACACGAAAATGGAGGAAAAAAGGATGAGGATTGAGACGAATGCAGCAAACAGGAAAGATGTAGTAAAGGCAGTCAGCGGGATTTTAGGGCAGCCCTCAAAGTACATGGGAGTTCCTACCTGCAGCTACCAGATCGGGAACTGCACCATCGACAGGAGCGGCGCGGTGGAGACGGAGGATGAAAAGACGGCGGAGCTGGTAAGGGCAGGGCTTTTGGAGCAGGGCCTTATCGAAACGCCCCACACGGAGGCGGATGAAACAACGGTCAGCATCCCGGTGGAGGGCATGAGCGCGGAGGGGCTTAAGAACCTGGTATTCCTGACCCGCAGCAAACAGTACCTCATAAACCGCGCCTTTGCGGAAGATGTTTTCCGGGTTCCGACAGCATTGGTGGAGGAGCTGGGCAGCACGGAGATTCCCGATGCGGAAACTTTCCTGCAGACATTCCAAAACCATGCGGAAGGGTGCAGGGGCATCAGCTTTCAGGACGGGAAGATTACCTTCACCCTTCCCACGGCGGGTGACCCCGGCATGATAAAGGCATTCACGCACCTTACGGCGGCGATGGTGCGGCAGGCAAAGGAGCAGAAACGCATCAGCCCCAAAGAGACCATCGAGGAAAACGAGAAATACTACATGAGGATATGGCTCCTGCGCCTCGGCTTTGGCGGCGCAGAGGGGAAAGAGATACGGGACCTTCTGATGAAAAAGCTGAAAGGGAATTCCGCTTTCCGCACGGATGAGAATAAGCAGAGGTGGCAGGAAGCCCGCCGGAACGAGCGGGAGGCGGCAAAGCAGCAGGAACAGGCACCCGCAGAGGAAACGGCAGGAGAGCAGGGAACGGACATGGCAGAGGCGGTTGCGGATGCCATCCTGATTGGGTAGGTGAACCAGAGTTTTGACACAGAACAGTAAGAAACAGCAGGGGCGGGGAGGCGGCGCTTCCCTCCCTGCCGGAATCTACGGAAGGAGATATGCGGAATGGGTATTTATATTAAAAAAGAGGAACTGGAAGCCCTGCGGGCGGAATACCCGCCGGGGTGCAGGGTGGAGCTGGTAAAGATGGATGACCCCTACAGGGAGATGCCGCCCGGACTGCGTGGTGTGGTGACGGGCATTGACGATTCCGGCAGTATCCACGTTGACTGGCAGAACGGAAGCAGCCTTGCGGTGATATTCGGGGAAGACCATGCGGTGAAAATCGGGGACGGGGAGGTGACCGTGGGGGAGCTGCTCCGGCGCTATGTTTCCCATAGGAAAGAGTTTCATTTCATGACGCCGTCAGGATACGTTGACCTTACGGCGCAGGATGCGGAAAAGATACTGGCGGGGGAGATGAAACCCAAAGGCCATCCGGGGAACCCGGAATATGCCGTGGAGATGGAGGTTCAGGAACTGCTGGGATTCCGGTGCAAAGAGGCGGATGTCCGTGACAGACGGGGATGCGTGAGTGCCCTTGTGTACTGATAGGAGGGGGGATGCGGCATGAGGATTGTATATGACGACACAATGCAGGAGACGATGGCGGCGGCAGTCGGGGAGTTCATGGATGCCCTCAACGTGGAAGAAATAGTACGCTATGAATGGGGGACGGACAGGGTGCAGATGCACCTGCTGAAAAAGAAACTCGGCGCTTATCTGGAATATTACAGGATGAGTATCGGGAACACCGTCACCCACGCCTACGGTATCGGCAACAACTGCCAGTACCCGGTCTATTACCACCCGGAAGGAGTGGATGAGATACAGCAGTGCGGATACATCAACATCAATTCTGGAATGTACGGCGAGGGATTCGTGAGCTGCGAGGATTATAACGGGAAGCGTATCGGGGCGGCCTATGAGGTCAGGACACGCGGTGTGGTCAGAAAATAAATGCTGGAATCGGAAAGGGGGTGGACGGACATGGCAATGCAGGAAAGGATGCCGGGGAATGCACACCAGAAGCGCAACTGCTGGCAGCGGGGCAATGGCTCCTACAGCATGAGGGGAGAGCTGCGCCACGGTATTTCCCTGAATAAGAAATATCTGAACCGGAAGGTCAGGCACAGCGGCAGGGAAGCGTTAAAGCACGGGGATTATAAGCGCATCTGCAAAACCTTACATATGGTGGAGTTCTCATAATCCGCCATATTATGCACAGTTATCCACCCATATCTTTGTCACATTTATGGTGCAGATATGAGTGGATAATGTGCGCTTTCAGAGGTAACATGTGTACTGCCGAAAGGGAAAATACGAAAAAACGGAGGGCACAAACCATGAAAAAAATTGAACTTTTTGAGAGGGCCATTGCAGAGCAGGCAGCAAGCCTTAAGGATTGGGGGATCAACCCCACACTGTTCTGGGCATACCGGAACAGCATCACGGCGGGCAATGACAGCATTGATTTTGGCGAGACCATATGGGACAACGACATCCCGGAGATCACAAGGGCGCTTAAGGAGAACGGCATCAGCGAATTCACCATCAGCAGCACCTTTTCAAGCCTGATACCGACCCTTGCGGAATTCGAAAAGCACGGCTTCCGGATGGCGGGGCTGACCGAGGTAAAGGCAAACTACACGGACTGGCAGACACAGGAGCGGGCGGTCATCCCGGCGATCAGGATGGAGGCGGAAGAGGCATAAGCCCTCCGCCATAATGTACACAATCCCCGGCTGTTATCTCTGGTACATTTATGAAGCAGATATAAGTGGATAATACCTTCGTTCAGAGGTAACATGTGTCTAACAAAAGGAAAACGGAGGGAAAAAGGATGGTAAGAAAAGGGGTAATCGGGATACCGCAGGACGGAAGGATGACAGCCTGCAGCTATACGGTAAAGCATTATGAGGAAGGAAGCAGGTACGGGATTGACGGCGGGAGGATTTCCAAACTGGCCATAAAGATAGACGGGAAGACCACCTGCTGCTACGACAGGGGATGGGACTGCGAGCCGGAGGATGACGCGACAAAAGCGGCGCTGGCGATCCTGATCATGGAATACAACTAAGGAGGGAAAAACACGATGAAGGAAATTTACAACGGATATGAATTGCGGACAGAATGGGATGATGAGGCGCTTGGGTACGGTTTCCGCATTTACGGCAGAGACGGTGCGGAGGTTTCCAAAAGCATAGACCCATATTTTTATGAAGAGAACGCACTGACAGCGGCGAGGGCAGCGGCGGACGCGCTCCCGGAACAGGGATAAAGGCAGAGGAGGGAAAGAGGATGAAACTATACAGGGTGGATTACTACGAATGGAACTACACATTTTCAGATTTGTTACCGAGGCAGATGCTTTCGGTGGGGAAGGACGCGGAGGAAGCCATTGCAAACGTAAAGCCGAGGGCGGACAGCGACGCGAGGAATTTTTCCGCAAAAGAGATAAAAACGGTCATGGGCCATAAGATAATGGTCAGATAAAAGCACATACATAGCAGCGGGAAAGGGTTCCTCCGGGAGCCCTTTTCTGCTGCGTAAATTTAAGGGGAAGGAGGCGGCAAAAGTGCAGAGCGGAAGGAAACCAAAGCCCACGGCGGTCAAGGCGCTGGAGGGCAACCCCGGCAAGCGGAGCCTGAACACGGGCGAGCCGAAGCCGGAGAAGAAAGCGCCCCGCTGTCCGGCATGGCTGGAGGGCGAGGCGAAAAAAGAATGGAAGCGGATGGCGGGGCAGATGGAAAAGCTGGGCATCCTCACGGAAATAGACATGGCGGCATTTGCCGGGTACTGCCAGGCATACGCCAGATGGAAAGAGGCGGAGGAATTCATCACCCAGCACGGCACCATCGTAAAGACGCCCTCCGGCTACTGGCAGCAGGTCCCGCAGGTGTCCATCGCACAGACCTACCTTAAGATCATGAACCGTTTCTGCGAGCAGTTCGGCCTTACCCCTTCCTCCCGGAGCCGCATCGTGGCGGAGGGCGGCGAGGACAAGGAAAGCGACGCAATGGAGCTTTTGCTCTTTAAGGGAGGCGGGGGATAGTGTTTGACGAGGAAAAGGCGAAGCGTACCGTGGACTTCATAGGCTGCCTGAAACATACCAAAGGGAAATGGCGGGGGCAGCCCTTTGAACTGCTCCCGTGGCAGGAGGCCATCATCCGGGATGTGTTCGGCACGGTGAAGGAGAACGGTTACAGGCAGTACAACACTGCCTATGTGGAGATTCCCAAAAAGAACGGGAAATCGGAGCTGGCGGCGGGCGTGGCGTTATATATGACCTGCGGCGATAATGAGTGGGGCGCGGAGGTCTACGGCTGTGCCTCTGACCGCCAGCAGGCATCCATCGTCTTTGACGTGGCGGTGGATATGGTGGAGCAGTGTCCGGCATTAAAGAAACGCATCAAGCCCGTTATGTCAGTAAAGCGGCTGGTGTATAAGCCAACGAACAGTTTTTATCAAGTGCTTTCCGCGGAAGCCTACACCAAGCATGGGCTGAACGTCCACGCAGTCATTTTTGACGAACTGCACAGCCAGCCGAACCGGGAGCTGTTCGATGTCATGACCAAAGGCTCCGGCGATGCCAGGACGCAGCCGTTATTCTTTTTAATAACTACAGCCGGGACAGACCGCCATTCCGTCTGTTTCGAGCAGCACCAGAAGGCGGAGGACATCCTGCAGGGAAGGAAGACAGACCCTACCTTTTACCCTGTGATCTATGGCGCATCCGATGATGCGGACTGGTCATCGGAGGATGTGTGGAGGAAAGCGAACCCCTCGCTGGGGCATACCATTGACATCGAGAAGGTGCGGAATGCCTATCTCAGTGCCAAAGACAATCCGGCAGAGGAAAATATATTCCGGCAGCTCCGACTGAACCAGTGGGTGAAGCAGTCCACAAGGTGGATGCAGATGGAGAAATGGGATGCCTGCGCTTTCCCCGTGGACGAGCGGGAAGTGCTGGGGCGGGAATGTTACGGAGGCTTGGATTTATCCAGTTCCATTGACATCACCGCTTTTGTTTTGGTATTCCCTCCGAGAAATGACACGGAAAAATATATTTTACTTCCGTACTTCTGGATACCGGAAGAAAATATGCGCCTGCGTGTGAGGCGTGACCATGTGCCTTATGACGTGTGGGAGCGGCAGGGATATTTGCAGACCACGGAAGGGAACGTGATCCATTATGGCTTTATTGAGAATTTCATTGATGATCTCGGAAAGAAGTTCCACATCAAGGAGATTGCATTCGACAGGTGGGGCGCGGTGCAGATGGTGCAGAACCTTGAGGGGCTTGGCTTTACCGTGGTTCCCTTCGGGCAGGGCTTTAAGGATATGTCGCCGCCCACCAAGCGTCTGATGGAGCTTGTTCTGGAGAAGAACATCGCCCACGGCGGGCATCCCGTCCTGCGGTGGATGATGGATAATATTTTTGTCCGCACCGACCCGGCAGGGAACATCAAGCCGGACAAGGAAAAATCCACGGAGAAGATAGACGGCGCTGTGGCTACGATTATGGGATTAGACCGGGCAATCCGGAACGGGGGTAACAGCACGGGCAGTGTGTACGATGAAAGAGGGATTCTGACGATTTGACAGATACAGGGAGGTGCCTATGAAACTACCATCCATTTTTGGAATGAGGGGTGCGAGGGATAAGCCAAAGGACAGCTACGGCGGTTCGGCTTATTCCTTTTTCTTTGGGAGAAGCACCAGCGGAAAGAATGTAAATGAGCGGACGGCCATGCAGACCACGGCGGTCTATTCCTGTGTGCGGATACTGGCGGAGGCGGTGGCATCGCTCCCCATCCATGTGTACCGCTATACGGATACCGGGAAGGAGCGGGTGTATGACCATCCCCTTTATTATTTACTCCATGACGAGCCGAACCCGGAGATGACTTCCTTCGTGTTCCGGGAGACGCTGATGAGCCACCTGCTCATATGGGGCAATGCCTATGCACAGATTATCCGTGACGGGAGCGGCAGGGTGCTTTCGCTGTATCCGCTTTTGCCGGACAAGATGGAGGTTGACCGGGATGAACATGGGCGGCTTTTCTACACCTATACCCGGAACACCGATGAGAACCCGAATTTTAATGAATACGGTAGGGTGCGCCTTAAGCCGGAGGATGTGCTGCACATCCCCGGTCTTGGCTTTGACGGGCTGGTGGGGTATTCGCCCATCGCTATGGCAAAGAACGCGGTGGGCATGACGCTGGCCTGCGAGGAATACGGCGCGTCCTTTTTCGAGAACGGGGCCACACCGGGCGGGGTGCTGGAGCATCCGGGGGTATTGAAGGACCCGGCAAGGGTAAGGGAGAGCTGGCACGCTGTTTATGGCGGCTCCAGGAATGCCGGGAAGGTGGCAGTTTTGGAAGAAGGCCTAAAGTACCAGCAGATCGGGATTCCCCCGGAGGAGGCGCAGTTTTTGGAGACGCGGAAGTTCCAGATAGACGAGATCGCGCGGCTGTACCGCATCCCGCCGCACATGGTGGGCGATTTGGATAAGAGCAGCTTTTCCAACATTGAGCAGCAGTCCTTGGAATTCGTGAAATATACCTTAGACCCGTGGGTGATCCGGTGGGAGCAGTCCATACAGAAAGCATTGTTCCTTCCGCAGGAGAAGAAAGAATATTTCGTGAAGATGAACGTGGACGGCCTGCTCCGGGGCGATTATGAAAGCCGGATGAAAGGCTATTCCATCGGCATACAGAACGGATTCATGTGTCCGAATGATATACGGCGGCTGGAAAGCATGGATTTGATACCCGTGGAGGAGGGTGGTGAATTTTTTCTCACCAACGGGAACCTATGCCGATTAAAGGACGCAGGACTTTTCGGGAGAATTCCGGGGGAGTCACAGAAGGAATAAAGATATAGAAACAGGCGGGTATGTTCTGCCTGTTTTTTCTATGCAGAAAGCGAGGTTAGCAGGAATGAAAAGGAA
>ERZ777305.3678-NODE-3678-length-10110-cov-5.728493_pt1 | contig 10110 bp, 9 predicted proteins | sample MGYA00374965_ERZ777305 | MGnify/ENA primary metagenome ERZ777305 (study PRJEB29328, sample SAMD00013331) | mouse gut metagenome | study: EMG produced TPA metagenomics assembly of the Metagenome analysis of fecal microbiota from mouse which was promoted...
AGCGCGCCAAAGGTTGTGATTGCATTAAGCGCGCTACAACTCCCGGCCCAAAGAAGAGTCCGAGAGTTGGGCCGCCGGCAGCTTTAGGATGCGTAAGCATCCTCTAAAGTTTTTTTGGTTCTTTTTGTTCACAAAAAGAACAGTCCTCTCCAATAGCAAGAAAAGAATTAGCGTAAGCGGAGTTCCTGGCCGACCCGCGGCGGAAAATAACGGATCGTCGGATTCATCTTTTGGAGGCTGCGGAGCTTGATGCCGTAGCGTTGGGCCACCGCGTGATACGAATCGCCCTGTTCGATCGTATGGATGCGGGTCAGAGCGGCCCGCTTGCGTTTCGGACTGATGTAGACCGCAGTGCCCGCAGGGAGCGGGAACGCGCTGCTCAGGTCGTTGAGTCGGAGCAGCCGGCGGATCGGCATGTTGTACTGTTCGGCGATGGAGGCGAAACTTTCCCCCTCTTCCGACACGATGTAGCGGACGCGGTTGTTCTGCTCGATGACATGTCGGTGAACCGGCTGTTGCTGTTGCGGCGATGAGGCGGCGGGAGTGTCGTCCGCGTCCCGTCTCTCTTTGCGGTGGCCGAACAGGCCGCCCGGGCCGGCCGGACGATCCAGCAGATAGAGCCGGTTTTTCTCGATCAGGTCGATCAGCAGCTCCGGATATTTCGGATTGGTGGCATACCCCGCCTCTTTCAGACCGTAGGCCCAGCCCTTGTAGTCCGTCACGTCGAGTTCGAACAGCCGGGCATAGCGGGGCGATTCGGTCAGGAATTTCGAATGGTCGCGGTAGGAGTGTTCCGCGTTGCGGTATTTCCGGAAGCACTCCCCTTTCGCGTCGTCGTCGTGGTGGATCGTTTCGCCGCGCCACGAACCTTTGCACTTGATTCCGAAGTGGTTGTTCCCCTCGACCGCCAGCCGGCTTCCGCCGTTGCCCGATTCGAGCAGCCCCTGGGCCATGGTGATGCTGGCCGGGATGCGGTACTCTTTCATGGTGCGGATGGCCAGCTGCTTGTAGGTGTCGATATACTCCTGGGTGCTCATTTTGTATTGAGCGGCGGCGGTGGCCGGCAACAGCGGCAAAGCCAGGAACAACTGACGGGCGATTCGGTTCATGCCTGAGTGAGGGAATGTGTCGTGCAAATGTAGAAAAACGAGGCTTTCCGGCAAAAAATGTTTTATCTTTGCGTGCGCAACGAAAATGGTTTGGAGAAAAATGTTTACGGCACGCTGTAACGAAATATTTCGCCGGGCGATAGAGGATTATCATCGTCACGATCAGGTGGATACGCCGATCGAGAATCCGTATGCCGCGGGGGAGGTCGAGCACCTGTTATATGCCAAGAATTGGATCGACACCGTGCAGTGGCATCTGGAGGATATTATCCGTGATCCGGAGATCGATCCGGCGACGGCGCTGACCATCAAACGGCGGATCGATGCCTCGAATCAGGAGCGGACGGATATGGTGGAGTATATCGACAGCTATTTTCTGGATAAATACAAGACGGTTACGCCGGCTGCGGATGCGCGGATCAATACCGAGACACCGGCATGGGCGGTGGATCGGTTGTCGATTTTGGCCCTAAAGATCTATCACATGGAGCAGGAGGCGGTGCGCCAGGGGGCTTCGGCGGAGCATCGCGAAGCCTGCGGGCGGAAGCTGGAGGTGCTGCGGGTGCAGCGGGAAGACCTCTCGCAGGCGATCGAAGAGCTGCTGGCGGATATCGAGGCGGGACGAAAATACATGAAACTCTATAAACAGATGAAGATGTACAACGATCCGGCTTTGAACCCGGTGTTGTATGCTCAAAAATAGACCCTCTACTACTCTACTCCGAACGTGAAGGCCGTGCCGAAGAAAATACTGGTGATCCGTTCCTCAGCCATGGGGGATGTGGCGATGACTGCGCCGGTGCTGGCGCAGGTGGCGGAGGCATATCCGGAGGTGGAGATCGTTTTGCTGACACGGCGGTTCTACGAGCCTTTTTTCGACGGAATCGACCGGCTGACGATTCATAATATAAATATCGACCAGGGGCAGGCGCATCGGGGAGTCAAAGGGTTGGTGCGGCTGTTCCGGGAGTTGCGGCGGAGTTGTCCGGGGGTGGAGATGGTGATCGACCTTCAGGACAAGATCTATTCCAAGCTTTTGCGGAAATTTTACCGGCTGGCGGGGGTGCGTACTTTCCATATCGACAAAGGGCGGGTGGAGAAGAAACACCTGACGGCCGCTCCGGGCAAGGGGAAGGTGATGAGGCAGTTGCGGACAAGTATCGATCGGTATGCGGATGTCTTCCGGCAGGCGGGATTCGAGTTGGGGACGGTACCGGCGGAGCTCTCTTTTTATCGCCGGGAGCGGGTGGTGCCGGCGGGTTTGGGCTTTTCGAAGGCGGCGGGGGGTGTGTGGATCGGGATTGCGCCGTTTGCGCAACATCAGGGCAAGGTCTATCCGCTGGAGAAGATGCAGGAGGTGATGCGGATGGCGGGGGAACGGTGGCGGCAGGCGAGGATGTTTATTTTCGGGGGCGGAGAGGAGGAACGGAGGCTGGCGGAACGGGCCGTGGCGGAGGAGCCTTCCGGGCGTGCGGTGTCGGTCGTCGGGCGGTTCAGCCTGCGGGAGGAGATGGACCTGATGGCGAATCTGGATCTGATGGTGTCGATGGACTCGTCGGCTATGCATATGGCGTCGCTGGTGGGGGTGCCGGTGGTCTCAGTGTGGGGGGCGACGCATCCGTATGCGGGATTTCTGGGGCTGGGACAGGCGGCGGAGGATGCGGTGGGGTTGGAGATGGATTGTCGGCCGTGTTCGGTCTACGGACACAAGGTTTGCTGGCGGGGGGATTATGCCTGCATGAACGATCTGGCGCCTGAGGCGGTCTTCGAGCGGATGGTGAGGCGGTTGGGATGATGGGGGGATAGATAGATTATCAGCCAATAGGATCGGGCCGGTTTTCAGAAATGAAAACCGGCCCGATTGCTGCTTAGTAAAGGTCATGTGGAGAACAATCCCCTACCGTTCCCATTCGAGAATCTTGTAGAAGTCGTACTCTTCCGGATCATCGACATATTTCGATGCCCCTTTGTAGTCCTCCCGGGTAATGTAGTGCAAGTTGTTCTGGATAATCTGCTGCACTTTCCGGGATTCCACATCCACCAGACGCGGCATGATTTTGCCGTCCTTGTCCGCCACGCTGTCCATGAAGAGCGGTTCGACCGAGCCGTCGCGCCCTACGGTCACCATACACCCCGAGTGCCCCGCCTTGTAGAGCTCGTATACGCCCAACCCCAACTGGGTGGCATACGAGAGGTCGTAGGCGATCGGCCGGCAGCAGCGCAATTCGTATCCCATCTCGTTCGGACGGCTCTTGACCTTGATGCGCAAGGTCTTGAGCTTCTGCTGTACGAGCATGTTGAAGATGTGCGATTTGCTGACGTTCCCCAGCTCCGGGTGTCCGTGTTCGTCGTAGGTGAACTGGACGCCGGTGTTGATGATCTCCTCGTCGTTCATGAAGTGGAAGACGCCTTCCGAAATCACCGCCACGCCGTACGGAATCCCCATCAGTCTGCGTTTCACCATCGACGAGATCACCAGCCGGGCGATCTTGTCGAACGTGATCGGGGTCTTGTTGAACATTTCGGGGATGACGATCATCGGATAGTGGCAGGCCGAGCCGATCCCGAATGCCAGGTGCCCGGCCTCGCGCCCCATGGCGGAGACGACGAACCAGTTTCCGCTCGTTCTCGCATCTTCATAAAGGGTGGTGGCCAGTTTCACCCCCTCTTCCTTCGCGGAGTTATACCCGAAGGTCGGATAGCCGGCCGGCAGCGGAAGGTCGTTGTCGATGGTCTTCGGCACGTGGATGCTCGATACGTCGAGCCCTTTGCTTTTCAGGAATTTGGTCAGCCGGTTGGCGGTCGAGGCGGTGTCGTCGCCGCCGATCGTGACGAGTACCTTGACGTTATAACGTTCGAAAAAGTCGGTGCGGAACTCCTTGTCGGCCGGTTTGTAGCGGCTCATCACCAGTGCGGAGCCTCCCCGGCAGTAGATATTGTCGGCGGTTTCGAAATCGAGGTAGACGAAGTCGGGTTCGTCGCTGACCAGACTCTTGTATCCGCCGTTGAGTCCGATCACCTGATATCCGTTCTGGCTGAAAATTTTGGTGACGGCGCTGATGACCGTATTGATTCCCGGCGCAGGGCCGCCGGCGCAGAGTATTGCGACTGAATTTTTCATATCCTGTGTTATTGGGTTTCGTTTTAAGCGAACGGCCCCAGTGAGGATTGGGGCCGTTCGGTGTGAGCAAGTCTCAGTTGTGTCGTGCGAAGGTGTACGGACTACAAGACGTTTACGCAGTTCAGGTTATCGAAAGCGATCTTCATGCGTTCGATAATCGAGGTTTCGCCGGCCCGCAACCAGGCGCGCGGATCGTAGAATTTCTTGTTCGGTTTGTCGGCTCCTTCCGGATTCCCGAGCTGCCCCTGGAGGTAGGCTTCGTTTTTCTTGTAGTACTGACGAATCCCGTTCCAGAAAGCCCATTGGGTATCGGTGTCGATGTTCATCTTGATGACGCCGTAGGAGATCGCTTCGGCGATCTTTTCCGGTTCGGAACCCGATCCGCCGTGGAAGACGAAGTTCACCGGCTTGTCCGTAGCGGTGTGCAAAGTCTTGTGGATGTATGCCTGAGAGTCGCGCAGGATCTTCGGTTCCAGCACCACGTTCCCCGGTTTGTAAACTCCGTGCACATTCCCGAACGAAGCGGCGATGGTGAAGTTCGGGCTGATCTTCATCAGGGTTTCGTAAGCGAGGCAGACGTCTTCCGGCTGGGTGTAGAGTTTCGACGAGTCGACGTGCGAGTTGTCCACCCCATCTTCTTCCCCGCCCGTGATCCCGAGTTCGATTTCGAGAGTCATCCCCATCTTGGCCATCCGGGTCAGGTATTTCGAGCAGATTTCGAGGTTCTCTTTCAGCGGTTCTTCGCTCAGGTCGAGCATGTGCGAGCTGAAGAGCGGCGTTCCGGTCTCGGCGAAGTGTTTTTCGCTGGCGTCCAGCAGGCCGTCGATCCACGGCAGCAGTTTCTTAGCCGCATGGTCGGTGTGCAGGATAACCGGCACCCCGTAGGCCTTAGCCACCGTATGTACGTGTTTCGCCGCAGCGATAGCCCCCAGCACCTGTGCCTCCTGTCCTTCGAGCTTCAGCCCTTTGCCGGCTACGAAAGCGGCGCCGCCGTTCGAAATCTGGATGATGACCGGCGAGTTGACTGCCGCTGCCGATTCGAGCACGGCGTTGATGGTGTCGGTACCGGTCACGTTCACGGCCGGAATGGCGAACCCTTTTTCTTTGGCATAGGCGAACAGCTGCCCTACTTTGTCTCCGGTGAGCACACCGGCCGGAAATTTTTTGTCACTCATTATGTGTTGGATTTTGATTAGTTGATTGTGCGATGTTGGAAATCTCTCCTCAAATTTACGATTATTTTCCGATTCGGGCCATAAATTTTTGCACATCGACGATAAAACGTGCGTGGGTACCCTTTCCGATCACGTTTCCGGAGGAGTCGGATGCCGTGACGGCGAAGTCGATCCGCCTGCCGTCCGTATGGGTGACGGTCGCCGTCGCGGTCACGGTATCGCCTATGGCCGTTGCCCGCTCATGGGTGACGGTCAGAGAAATGCCGACGCTGCTTTCCGTCCCGGTCTCCAGAAACGGGGCGATGGCCCGCATGGCCGCCTGTTCCATCAGGGCGGTCATGGCCGGTGTCCCCAGTACCGGCAGGTCGCCGGAGCCTAAAGCGGCTGCGCTGTGCGCGTCGGTCACGATCAGGGTCGCGGTGTAGGAGGTGGCGGGTGGAATCGGTTGCATAGTGTTTTAATGTGCGTGGTTTCGACTTTTGCAGCGACATCCTTCCAGATGGTCGTCCACAAAGCCGGTGGCTTGTAAAAAGGCGTAACAAATCGTGGATCCGAAGAAACGGAATCCCCGTTTCCGCATATCCCGGCTCATGGCGTCCGATTCCGGCGAGGTGGCGGGAATTTCGGCCAAGGTCTCGAAATGGTTCACGACGGGCAAGGGCCGGTCGTTGAAGAAAGAGAGGACGTACTGATAAAAACTTCCGAACTCTTCCTGAATGGCGATGAACCGTCGCGCATTCTCGATGGTGTGGCGAATCTTCAGCCGATTTCGAATAATCCCGCCGTGGTGCATCAAGCGTTCGACCTCCGTTTCCGGATCCATCCGGGCGACTTTCCCGACGTCGAAGCCGTGGAAAGCCTCCCGATACCCTTCCCGCTTGCGCAGGATGGTCAGCCACGACAAACCTGCCTGTGCGCTTTCGAGTACCAGAAATTCGAACAGAGTACGATCGTCCGTAACAGGTCGCCCCCACTCCCGGTCGTGGTATTCGACGTAGAGCGGGTCTGTTCCGGCCCAGCCGCAACGGCCGTCGACGAGATTTTCCATCTATTGTGCGTCTCAGTTCTTCAATGCCGCAGCCATCCCCTGTGCGATAGCGTCGCAGGCGGCGAGTTTTTCCGGTGTCGGGGTGCCGAACACATCCACCGGTTCGGCCACCAGCGGCCAACCGATCTGTTCGGCGAAAACTTTCAGGTTCTTCACCCCGCCCCCGTTCCAGCTGTACGAGCCGAAGAGCCCCAACACCTTATTCTTTACCCCCATATGGAGCAGTTCGGTGGTCAGCCGCTCGACGGTCGGGAACATCTGAGTGTTGTAGGCGCAGCTTCCGAGAATAATCCCCCGGTACCGCCACATGTCATCGATCAGATACGAGAGATGGGTCTTCGAAGCGTCCCGCACGCGGATATCCCGAATCCCCGCTTCCGCGCACTTGCGGGCGATGTAGTCCGCCGTAGCGGCATTGTTGCCGTACATCGAGCCGTAGATAATCACAACGCCCGGTTCCGCTTCATACCGGCTCCAGCGGTCGTACAGTCCGATCACTTTTTTCGGCTCGCTCCGCCAAACCGGTCCGTGGAGCGGACAAATGGTGTCGATTGGCACCGAACCGAGCTTGGCGAATGCCTTTTGCACCATATTGCTGTATTTCCCGACGATATTGGAGTAGTATCGCCGCATCTCGCCCAAGTATCTGGTGTCGAAATCGGCAATTTCGTCATCGAAAATCGCCCCGTCCAATGTTCCGAACGTGCCGAAAGCGTCGCCCGAGAACAGGATGTGTTCCGTGGTGTCGTAGCTCATCATGGTCTCCGGCCAGTGCACCCACGGGGTCATCACGAATTGCAGTTTGTGATGGCCCAGATCCAGCGTATCGCCCTCCCCTACTTCGACGAGGTTTTCGGTGATGCCGTAATAGCCTTCCAGAATCTTGAAAGTCTTGCAATTTCCGACAATTTTCGCGTCCGGCCAGCGGCGCACGATATCCCCGATCTCACCCGAGTGGTCGGGTTCCATATGGTTGATAATCAGATAATCCAACTTCGTCTGTCCCGCTTCGTTCAGGAGCCGCTCGATCCAGCCCACATAATCGCCTCCGGTTCCCATCTCGATGGTGTCGAGCAGGGCGGTCTTCTCGTCCACAATCAGGTAGGAGTTATAGCTTACTCCATCCGGCAGGGGCCACAGGTTTTCGAAAAGGTGTTTCCTCCGGTCGTTGGTACCCAGCCAATAGATTCGGTCGGTTACTTTTACTTTTAAGTCCATATCTTGTAATGTATCCGTTATTTACTTGGTTTCGGGCTGCTCTTTGGCCAGCTCTTTGACCTGTCGGGCGGCGATTTTCGGATTGGCGATGACGTTGCATCCGTTGATGCATCCCCCTTCGCAGGCCATCACTTCGACCATGTTCCCCGGACAGCTCTTGGCATATCCCCGCATCTCGCGGATGGTCTGTTTGTCGATGCCGTTGATGACGACCGGCCGGATCTGTTCCCGGTACGGAGCGGGCAAAGCCCCTGCCACCGCGTTCATCACGCCTTCGCTCGCCGCATAGCCGCGGCTGCTGGCCAGAATCTCGCCGTCCAATGTGGTTTTCGAGTCGGCGAAGGTGTCCACGCCCATGGCGACGAACATGGTGCCGAGCTCTTCGAAGCTCAGCATCAGATCGACGTTCGGATCGGCGTAGGCTTCTTTCCGCTTGGCGACGCACGGCCCGATAAAGACCAGCGTGGCGTCCGGATATTGTTTCCGGGCAATCTCTGCGGTGTAGTACATCGGGCTCCGCGTGTGCGAGACGTAGGGCGCGATTTCCGGCATGTGCTTGTGCGCCAGCATGTAATACGACGGACAGCACGAAGTGGTCATAAATGCCTGGTCGCCGTCCAGAACTTTTTCGGCCAGTTCGGCCGCTTCGTTGGCCGTTGTCACGTCCGCCCCTTTGGCCACTTCGATCACGTCGTCGAACCCCAGCTTTTTGATGGCGCCGATGATATTGGCGAGCGAGGTTTTGAACTGTCCCGCCACGGCCGGTGCGACGAGCGCCACGGTCGGTTTATCCGACTGAAAGGATTTGAAGAGCTCGATCAGGTGGGACTTCTCGACCACGGCTCCGAACGGGCAGGCCGACAGGCAGCGGCCGCAATAGATACATTTCGCCGGGTCGATATGTTCTTTGCCGTGTTCGTCTTTGCTGATGGCTCCCACGGGACACGACTCTTCGCACGGCACCGGAATGTAGACGATGGCGTGGAACGGGCAGTTTTTCATGCACTGTCCGCAGTTGACGCATTTGGTCGGGTCGATATGTGCCTGTCCGTTGGCGAAGTGAATGGCGCCTTTGTTGCAGTTGACTTCGCAGGGCCGCGCCACGCATCCCCGGCACATGTTGGTGACGACGTAGTTGACTTTCACGCATGCCGAGCAGGCGTCGGTCATGACGGTCAGCGGATTTTCGGAGATCGCTTTCCGGTCGAACGCGCGTCGGACGTATTCGGCCAGCGGGGTCATCTCGTCCTCCTCTTCTTCGATGCCGAAACCGAGGATCCCCATGGCGCGGTATTTCAGAATTGCGCGGTCTTTGTAGATGCAGCACCGCGAGATCTCTTCGTATCCTTTGGGTCTCATTTCGTAGGGGATGCGGTCGATCTCTGTTTCCAGCCTGCCGGCGTGGAGCAGTTTGACGATGCGCGTGAGAAGCTCGCGCCGCAGGATCATGGTGTTGTTGGTGACGGCCATAGCGAAAGGGTTGTCCGTAGGTCGGTAATGGATCGGATTTTTGTTTGTCGTCAAAGATAATACTTTCCGGCGGAAATTTCGGCATTTGGCGGGTTGTCGGTTTTCCTGTGTCGAGTAGGTGCTCTGTTTCTTCCGAGAGGCAACGCAACTGAAAACCGTGGGCGCGGTTGTCCGAGTTACTGGTGCTGAGGCTCTGCACATGGAACTTCAAGTCTATGCCATGGCTGCTGTTTGTAGCGGAAGACCAGCTGAAACTGTGGTGTCCGACGTACATCAGATCGCCTAACCACCCGTTGTTCCCTGCGTCGCGGAAGCCCGGGGCGGGGTTTATGGGGGGCGGAGCCTGTGGGGCATTGGGGTAGAGGCTACTATTTCGGCGTGCCCGAAGGCACCGTTTATTCCGAGAGGCAACGCAACTGACGACCGTGGGCACAAGCGCTCAGGTTGTCCGGAACGAGAATGTTCGAGGTGAAGTGCAGGTACAAACCGTGGCTATAGGACTCCATGTTACGGGCCGCTGACGCCCAACTGTATCCGTAGTCTCCGACTCCGCCGAACCAACCTCCTGCGTGGTGGCGGTAGCCCGGGGCGGTTCTTCGAACCGTAAAAGTTTGGCCAAACCGTCTGTCGTGTTCGGGCTGCGCGCTCCGGGGGTGGGCCGAAGGCCCAGCGCGCAAGCCCGGCGATTCTTCGAATCGCGCTATTCGCTCTCGGCCCAAAGCCCGGGTAATAGCTCCGTCCAGCGCAGCGCGAAAACCGCGCAAGCGATTTTCGCGCCCGAAGAACCGTGTCCGCCTCACTGCGGCTCCGCTGTCGCTCCGCCGCGTTTCGCGCGCCTTACGCGATTCCTTCTATTTTGACGGTAAGTCAAAATAGAGAATCGCTTCTTAAGGCGTGGCGCGCGGTCGAGCTTTGAGCCGGACGGAACTGCCCTTCGCGGGCGGCGTCCGGGTGACCCCGGCGGGACAG
>ERZ777305.3680-NODE-3680-length-10106-cov-3.237588_pt1 | contig 10106 bp, 8 predicted proteins | sample MGYA00374965_ERZ777305 | MGnify/ENA primary metagenome ERZ777305 (study PRJEB29328, sample SAMD00013331) | mouse gut metagenome | study: EMG produced TPA metagenomics assembly of the Metagenome analysis of fecal microbiota from mouse which was promoted...
GAGCACCTATTACGGCTCCGGAAACATGATCCTGAACGAGATCCATACCGGCGACTGGCTTATGGTTTCCGGCGCGGATTTCGGCGAGGGGGCAAAATCCTTTACGGCCAGCGTACATGCCGACGAAGGCGCTTACGGAATTATCAAAGTGTGTCTGGACAAGGCTGACGGCGACGCCATCGCCTATCTTGAGGTAAGCCCGGACGGCTCCGCGGAATTTAGGGAGGAAACCTGCGAGCTGATCGCGGAAGCTTCCGGCCAGCACAAGCTGTATTTTGTATTTTACGGAGAGGGCTATACGGTGGATTACTGGTTCTTCCAGTAAGCTGCCGCAGACGTTTCGGAAAAACCGCCCGTGCAGAGGGGCGGTATACCGATGCAGATAAAACAGAGGTTTCCATATACCGGAAAAACGTCTGCGCAGAGAGATGAAATCCGGGGACTGCGTTCCCGGAAAGCTTTCTGCGCAGACGTCATTCCCACACATTATCAGGAGAACAGCTATGGCATACAATCCAATTCTGAAGCTTGATTATCCCGATCCGGACGTGATCCGCGTCGAGGATACTTATTATATGATCAGCACGACAATGCATTTCATGCCGGGCGGGGTGATCCTGCGTTCCTACGATCTGGTACACTGGGAGATTGCGTCCTACCTGTACGATGTTCTCGAGGACACGCCGGCCGCAAGGCTTGAGGACGGACAAAATATCTACGGAAAGGGCATGTGGGCGGCATCTCTGCGCTGCCACGAAGGCACCTTCTACGCCTGCTTTGTCGCAAACGATACCGGAAAAACCTATCTGTACCGCTCTGAGAACATAGAAGGGCCGTGGAGAAAGTCATGTATCGAGGGCTTCTACCACGACTGCTCCCTGCTCTTCGACGACGGGCGCGTCTACATCGCTTACGGCAATACGGATATCTGGCTGACGGAGCTCGACAGCGAACTGACCGGGCCGAAGCCGGGCGGACTGCACCGGCTTCTCGTTTCGGACAACCGCAACCGCGTCGGCCTCGGCTATGAGGGAGCTCATCTGTACAAAATTAACGGGAAATACTATCTCTTTTTGATTCACTGGCCGAATCACGGCACGCGCCGGCGCACGGAAGCCTGCTTTATTTCCGATTCCCTGACCGATACTTTTATCGGAAGGGATATTATGGATGACGATATGGGATATTTCAATGCAGGCGTCGCGCAGGGCGGCGTTGTCGATACTCCGGACGGCCAGTGGTATGCTATGCTGTTTCAGGATTACGGCGCACTCGGACGCATCCCGGTGCTTGTTCCGGTCAATTTCGATGATTCCTTCCCGGTTCTGGGCAACGGCGGCAAGGTGCCGCGCAAACTCAAACTTCCGAGCACAAGGCCGGGATACCTCTATGCGCCGCTTTACGGCAGCGACGATTTCCGGTGTCCGCCGGAGGCGGACGGCAGGGCTAAGCTTAAGTCCTTCTGGCAGTGGAATCATATTCCGAACCCTGACCTCTGGTCCATCACCCGGAAAACGGACGGCGCCGGAACAGATTCCGAAAGCGGCTGCTATACCATTACATCCGGCCAGCTTGCCTCCAATGTCACACAGGCGGTCAACACGCTGACCCAGCGGCTTGTGGGCCCGCACAGCCTCGTTACCGTAACGCTGGACGGCAGCGGCCTGAATGACGGGGACGTCGCCGGTCTGGTGGCGCTTCAGGGCTGCTACGCACTGGTCGGGCTGACGCGCGAAAACGGCCGTTACTATGTGATTATGATAGAGCGCAATCCCGAGGAGGAACCGCTGCCGCGCGGTGTGAAGCCGAACTACGACGGCATTGTGACGGCGCGCGAGGAGGTGGATTCACCGGTTGTCACGCTCCGCATGGATGCCTGCTTTGAAAACCGCCGGGATGAGGCAAGCTTCTTTTACGCGGAGGAGACCTGCTGCGCAGAAACGGAGAAATCCCTTTCCGGTGATACGGTTCCGGTATTCCGGCCGATCGGCGAGGCACATCAGCTCTATTTCCGGCTTGACCATTTTACCGGATGCCGGGCCGGACTGTTTCTGTACTCCACTGCCGTTACGGGCGGCAGCGCAGCATTTTCTGATTTTCGTTTTGAGGCGGCGAGGGAATAATATCCCCGCCGCTTCCGGCATATACTGAACGGAAAAACGAATTGCGGGGCATGTACCATATATGACGCATCCAGTTCAGAAAGCCGGCAGGCTGTTAAAAAACAATATGATTGCAGGTACCCTTCTTCTGACCTGCGCGGGACTGATTACCCGCATCATCGGATTTTTCTACCGGATATTCCTTTCCAACGCGCTTGGGGCGAGGCTGCTCGGAATTTACCAGCTGATTTTCCCCGTCTACGGAATATGCTTTACCGTCTTCGCTTCCGGAATCCAGACCGCGATTTCCAAGGAGGTTGCGGAGAAGCAGGCAATGCGCGATACGCGCGGAACCGGGCGCTTTCTGCTTACGGGGACGCTGCTTTCCGTCGTGCTGGCTCTGCTGCTCTCCGTACTGCTCTTTTTTTCCTGTCATCTCACTGCCGATCTTCTCCTGCATGAGCCGGAGTGCGCCGAAAGCCTGCGCCTGCTGTCCGTCGCCTTTCCGCTGTGCGGCATAACTTCCTGCATCAGCGGCTACTGCTACGGCAGAAAGCGTTCCTTTGTTCCGGCAACCTCCCAGCTTGCGGAGCAGATTGTGCGCGTGATTTTCCTGATGCTCGTCTCCTCCTCCGTTCCGGTCACCTGCGAGCTTGCAATTATCGCCCTGCTGGCCGGCGAGCTCTCCTCCTGCGTCTATTCCTCCCTCGGGCTGCTCCTTATGCGCCGGAAGGAAAAAAGATGCGCCCTGCGGATGAACAGACAGGGCACGCACAGCGCCGGAAAAAACAGGCAGCCGGCGGAAACCGACCGGAAAGACGGTCAAACCGGGCAGAGTGCCCGCACCGCCCGCGGCGTCAAGCCGCGCTCCGACCTGAGAAGGCTTCTGAAAACAAGTGTTCCGCTTACGACCAACCGCCTGTTTATCAATATTCTACATAGCTTTGAAGCCTTCCTTGTACCGCTTACCCTGCGGCGGTACGGCATGAGCCGTGACGAAGCTCTGAGTATTTTCGGCATTCTGAGCGGCATGACCATGTCCTTTCTGATGTTTCCGGGCACGCTGACAAATTCTCTCTCCGTGCTGCTGCTGCCCGCTGTTTCCGAGGCGAGCGCCCGGGATAACAGAAGAGGACTTGCCCGGTCGATATCCTTATCCGTCAAATACAGCGTTCTGCTCGGCGTATTCGCCGGCTTTACCTTCTTCTTTTTCGGAGAAGAACTGGGCGTTGTTGTATTTCAAGAGGAAAAGGCCGGCATTTATCTTGCCTGCCTTTCCTTTCTGTGCCCGATTCTCTATGTTTCGACAACCCTGTCCAGCATTCTGAACGGACTTGACAAAATGAACCTGACTTTCCTTTCCTCCGTGCTCGGGCTTACCCTGCGCGTCATTCTGTTCGGCGCGCTGATCCCCCGTCTGTCCGTCTACGGCTATTTTGTGAGCCTGCTTGTCAGTCAGCTTCTTATGACACTGTTCGACCTTATTCTGATTCGGCGCCTGGTGTCCTTTTCCTTTGACGCTGTCAATACGATTGTCAAGCCGTCGATCGTCCTGCTGGCCGCCGCCTCCTTTTTCTTCCGCATGTACGAATTTCTTGCCGTGCAGACCACCCTCCCCCGTCTGCTTCTGCTCGGCGCATGCGGAGCCGTAATGACCATCTGCTCGCTTGGACTTTTTGCCGCCACCGGGATCTTCCGGCGGGAAGAGTTCGGCGCGGGCATATAAGGGAATCTGACTTCCGGTCAGCTTCCCTTTCTGCTCTCCCGCCGCTCACTCGTCCGCACGCCATCTTCTCTCCCGCTTGCCGTATTTTCCGGGCCGCTCGAGCCTTTTCAGACGATGAAGCTCCCGCCCCCGCGCCCTCTTCTCCTCCGTCAGCAGTGAAGTGTATTCCTCATACTGTTTCGGATCAAGCCTGCCGCTTTCGATTGCCTCCCGCACTGCACAGCCCGGCTCGGTTCTGTGCGTACAGTTTCCGAAACGGCACGCAGCGATCAGCTGCTCAATCTTTCCAAATACTCCGGACAGCTCTCCCTCCTCCCGGCTCATCATAATTTTCCGCATCCCGGGCGTATCCATCAGCATCGCCCCGTTCGGGAGGAAAAAGCACTGTCTTCCCGTTGTCGTATGCCTTCCCTGGGAATCTGCCTCCCGGATGTCCCCGGTTTTCATAACCTCCTCCCCCATCAGAGCGTTGATCAGGGAGGATTTTCCAACACCGGAAGAGCCGAGAAATACTGCTTTTTTTCCCGGTGTCAGAAGCGCTTTGAGTTCCTCCAGCCCGATTTCAGCTAAGGTGCTCACCGGAATTACCGGCAGGGAGGGTGCCAGCTCTTCCGCTCTTCTCTGATAATCGGCAAGCTCCTCCCTGCCGACCAGATCCGCTTTGGAAAGCAGGAGAACGGTCGTCCCACCTGCCTTCGCCGCCGCAGCCAGATAGCGCGTCAGCTTTCCCAGATGGAAATCCCGGTTCAGCGACATCACAAGAAGCACATAGTCGAAATTGGCGGCTACAGCCTGATCCGGCAGACCCATTGTCGGATTGGCCCGCAGGAAGCACGATCTGCGGGGAAGCGTTTCCAGAATTATGCTGTCCCCCGCTGCATTCTTTTCAAAGATCACCTCATCGCCGACGGTCGGAAACAGTGCCTGAGCGCTTCGGTAGTAAGCAGACGGCTTCAGCACGGCAAAATACCGTTTGTTGAATTTTGGTATGTCTGCTGAAATTTCAAGCTCCAGCAGCTCATAGCGATCTCGGTGTAAAGAAATCACCATTCCTTTTCCTGTATTTTCTGAATTATTTTTGTTTGTAATTTCCATATATTCCCTTTCTTTTTCTGTTTTTGTTTCCGCAGACATTGCTAATACGGCGGGGCCGGCTTTCCTGCTCGGCAATCTGCGCAGACATCCCTTAATGGAATGTATTTTGCAGTCATAGTCAATTTGATAATCTGCTTTATTTGCCTATTTCTGATATAGGCAAATGTAGCTTTCCATGTTGATAATCTGTCTTACTTGCCTGTACACGATATAGGCACATGCGGCTATCCATGTTAATAGGTCTAACTTCATCATTAAGAAGAAGTTATTTTCCAGAATAATTTTTATAGATTATACTTGACGTTCTAAAACAGACTGCTAGATTCTATAATCATCTGCAATTAGCACAAATCGGCGGAAGGCAGCTGAAGTTAGCTGAAAACACCTGAAGTCAACTAGAATTAGCGGAAATCAGCGGAAGTTAACTGAATTGGCTCAAATAAGCTGAATTCAACCAATATCAGCAGAAGCCGGCCAAAGTTAGCTGAATTGCCTCAAATGGCTCAAATCGGCAGCGGCCAGCTAAAATCAGCTGAAATCAACTGATACAGCGCAGCAGGCTGAGCTTAGCGGAATTGGCTCAAATAAGCTGAATTCAACCAATGTCAGCAGAAGCCAGCCAAAGTTAGCTGAATTGACTCAAATGCTCAAATCGGCGGTAGTCAGCTAAAGTCAGCTGAAATCAACTCAAAATAAGCGGAAATTAGTCGAAGTCAGCCAAAATCAACGGAACCCGGCCGAAATCAGCTGAAATCAGCAAAATTCTCATAACCAAGTTATTTTTCGCTTATCGTTTCATAAATCTTTACAGCTTTAGGAATAATCGGGAAAGATTGATTCGGAAAAATCCGGAATATTCTATAAGACAAGTTCACTGAAAATTGCGGAAAATGCCGCGGTAAAAGGAGCTTCTCCTTTGTCACCGCGGCATGTTGCTTTATGGTCTGTTTCAATTATTTACCAATCTGCAGATTTGTTTATCAAAATTTTATTATCTTAAATGCCAAATCTAACACAATAAAGTTAATAAACAGACAAATCTGCTGCTATTCCTCTGATTCCCTGTCAAACAGGCAGTTCCCGCTGGCCCCTGTATTCAATTTCCTGTGTCTTAACCGCATTTTCTAATTTTCTCATATATTCACCAGCTCCTTTCGGGTAATACAGCTCTGCCGACAGCTACAGGCATCATTATAATGTAATCCGCTGAAATTGTCAACGCGCAATTCTTTTTCGGTTCGGTTTATATACTGTCCAAACATGCTTCTCGTTAAAATTGAATTTACTTTCTGTCCTGTCCGTCCGGTGCAAAAAAGATCTGCAGCGCATGATAAAGATGCAGCTGCCATGCCTTCATATCGTGAACACCGCCGGGTATGGTGAAAAAGTCATAATTCTTTCCCGGAACAAGCTGCGGGCATACAGGCACAGTCCTTCCCATAATATCCCAGTGCTCCGCATAAGCCACATCCTTATCGCCATTGCAGCAGAAGAGATAATCCAGCGCCAGCCCTCTGCTTTCGGCCTCCGCCAGCGTTTTCTGAATGCGCTCCACCTCTCTGTCGCGGTTGCCGTTCGGACCGCAGCAGCCGGAGAACGGACCGTACCAGGAAAACAGATCAAAATTATTATACAGCGCGGCGCGGTAGGTTGTCATGGAGCCCAGCGAAAGACCGGCAAAAGCACGATGTCTCCGTGTTTGGATCAGATTTTGTTCGGAGACGTCGCCGTCCGTATATGTGGAAAATTCGGACTCCACGGCAGGAATCAGATCACGGCGCAGCTCATAGCAGAAATGCTCTGTTACATATTCTGCATCCCGGTCTGTTTCATCCCCGCGGTAATATGTAGGCGCAGCTATAATGCAAGGCTGGCAGATCTTCCGCTCCATCATATTGTCCAGCATAACAACGGTGTCCGGAAACATTTTAAACCACCAGTCCTCATTTACCCCGCCGCCATGCAGCAGATACAATACATTGTACTTTTGGCCGGCGCTGTAGCCGTGCGGGAGGTACACCCATGCGCCTTTGTGCAGAGGCCGGCCGGCATCCGCATCATAGGTATTGGTGTCGTAATCCAATCTTCTTACCTCACCGCGCTTTTCGGTTTCCTGCATCATTTCTGCAGGCAGCTCATAAACATATTTCATAAAAAATTCCTTCCTTTCCATACAGGTCAGCAATGTATCGTTATTCTTTCATAATTATATCAGATTTCCTTTCTGCTGGCGAATAAAATTTTTAATTTTTTAATGATTTTTCCATATTTTCTGTCTTTTCAATTTACCGCTGTACAAGTACAATTTTATTGTAATTTAGCCTCCGCTTCCGGCAGCTTCTTCCCCTGCGGGATGTTCTGCCCTCCCGTTGTTCCTCCCTTTATTTTTATCTTTTATCAAAGAACGTTTGCCTGAGCGCATGATTTTCGTACTTCGGACAACCGGACATTTTCCCTTTCTTTTATATTTATCGGATTTTTACGCATTTAAGAAAGTATTTATGCCTTATTCACAACTTGCTCACAATTCCCCTTTATAATAAAGCCATACCAATCAGGAGTGAGCAAAAAAAATGAAAAGGGAGCCTTCGGTTCTCACAATAAAATAAAGCGCGCATGACTGCTCGCTCCGCCTAACAATTATCCAATTTTCGATAGATACTTTTTCCCACTACAACCCTTCTAAAGGAAAGAAGCTGCCGCAAGGCAGCTTCTTTCCTTTTCTTTCTTTTCTTTCCGTTTTTCCAGCTTATCTTCTGTACTTCCCGTTTTCCGTCCGGCGGCGCACGCCCTGAGCCTAAAAGCTTCTCAGCTTATCCGTACCGTCGTCATGCGTTTTTACAATATTCTGAATTACAACATAATAGCCCGAGGTTTCATTAATCTTTACATATACGCGATCTCCCTTCTTCTTCCCGAACACTGCCCTGCCGATCGGAGATTCAATGCTGACCGAACCGTTCAGCGTGTCCCCGCGCACGGTCGTCACAATACGGAAGGTCTCAACCTCGTCATCATCCTCAAAATAAAGCTCGACTGTATTGTACAGTCCTACTTCGTCCTCCCCTGAGGTATCCTCGATAACCTTTGCCGTTTTAATCATACGCTCCAGATAGCGGATACGGCTCTCGTTCTTGTTTTTGTCCCGTTTTGCAGCATAATATTCAAAATTTTCACTTAAATCCCCCTGTGCACGGGCCTCCTTAACCGCTTCAATTGTCTCTTTGCGGACAATGAGCTTACGGTATTCAATTTCCTCCTCCATTTTTTTGATATCACCCCTGGTCAACTGATTGTGCATTGCCATATCCCCCTTTATGATTACAATTTCTTCTCGTACATCAGCCATTCCTGATCATACAAAAACGCCTTGCCACGGTATTCAAAATCCAGCTTTGCATAGGAAGCAAGGGCTTTTTTATTCCCCGGACTTACAAGATAGCGCACTGCATCACACCCCTGTTCTCTCAGGACTTCCATCACGGATAAAATCAACCTGCGCGCAAGTCCGCGATTCTGATATTCCGCAATTACAGCAAGCCTGGCAAGTTCCGCCGGTCTTTTTGCGGTTTGTCCCCACTGCGGCAGAGCCGCGCATACTTCATCCTCATCGACGGAAATCAGCCCGAGTATCTTCTCCTCAGGCCCGCGCATACAGTAAAGTGCCCCTTTTGACAAATCGGATTCCACATCTCTCTGATCCGGATAAGCCATGCTCCAGGTACAGCCGTCCGTTCCTACCATAGATCGGTAAATTTCCAGAACCGTTTCCTGTTCGGATTGCTGTACTCTGCCGAAGACTTCCCGTCCTGCCTGATTTCCGATCTGATTTCCTACCTGATTTTCTGCCATATTTCGGATATTATTTTCTGTTTTATTTCCGATATTATTTTCTGGTTTATTTTTGAATTTTTCTTCCATTTGTTCCCTTTTCTTATATTCGCTCTACCCTGTTCTTCTGTACCAGCATTCCTATGTCTGTCCCGGATTACCTGTTTCACCCTGCCTTATTTGTCCTGCTGCCTATAGGCCGCTCCCTTCCCGGATTGCTTTAAACAATCCCCCGTCTGTTTTCAGGCAATTCAAATCTGCTTTTTAACCACCGCATATTCATCATCCCTCCGGTAATACGGACAGCTCTCAACAGAACCGCGCAGAAACCGGCTCATTTCATCCTCATCCAGATTGACCTCGCATATATAGTACTCATATTCTTCATCATACCGATAATTCACACAGCTGTCGCAGCTGCTCCTGCTTTTCCCTTTATTCATTTTTGCGTTTCCGCCCCCATGCATTCCCGGTTAGGACCTCACCATGATTTCTCTGGTCGGTTCCGTTCAAAAATCCGCAGCTCGGCCCCCGCCTTTTTACGCAAGACATAACGTTCCCGGTCCGCCCCTCTTGCGGCGGCAGGTTTCTACTGACAGAAAAATGCCCGCGCGGTCTTTCACACCCGGCGGGCACATCCCGTCTTTTTCCAATTCCAAGAATCCTCTGTTTCGTTGTCTCTTTATCCTTTTCTTTGTATTCCTGTCTTTGTATCTTTTACTCTGTATTCTTCTCTCTTTATCCTTTTCTTTGTATTCTTCTCTCTGTATCTTTTACTCTGTATTCTTCTCTCTGTCTTTCTTTCTTTCTTTCTTATTCCTTCTCTCTGTATCTTTTTCTCTGTATTCTTCTCTTTGCATCTTTTTCTCTGTATTCTTTTGTGCAATTATCATGGCTGTTATCCGGCGCTTTTCCTGTCCTTCTTACCGCCTTATATCGCCCGGTACCTCATCCCCGTCTACCGGTTCTCCGGACTTTTCTCCCGCCGTTTCGCCACAAAGGAAACCCAGTCCTTCATTACCGTGCGCTCCACAATCTCAAAGCCGTTGGCATTCAGCGCTTCCTGCACTTCCTCTGCTTTGGTATCTATGATCCCGGAGCTGATAAAAAACGCGCCCGGCGCCATCAGCTCCGCCGCAACTCCTGACAGAGGTATGATCACATCTGCCAGAATATTAGCCACGACGATATGATAGCAGAAGCAACCAAGCGTTCTGCGGAATTCATCGCTGCTGATCACATTTCCGCAGACAAGTTCCGCCGTGCCCTCAGCCCGGTCAATCACACCGTCTGCGGCAGATGCATGCACATTAATTCCGTTAATGGAAAGATTCTCCTTCGCCGTCTCCACT
>ERZ777305.3683-NODE-3683-length-10100-cov-3.979791_pt1 | contig 10100 bp, 14 predicted proteins | sample MGYA00374965_ERZ777305 | MGnify/ENA primary metagenome ERZ777305 (study PRJEB29328, sample SAMD00013331) | mouse gut metagenome | study: EMG produced TPA metagenomics assembly of the Metagenome analysis of fecal microbiota from mouse which was promoted...
TTTCCAAAGCAAAAAAAGGACTGAATGAAATTATTTCATTTCATTACAGCCCCTTGGATTAATAGCAAATAAGAATACACTTATTTGTCTTTTTATTTTGAATATTTCTAAAAAACGAATATATACTATAATTTATCATAGTGTGTCCACATTCTTAAAATAAAAATTTCTTTTTTAGTTTCGTCTATTTCATATACCAATCGATGTTGATAACTAATTCTTCTAGAACAACATCCATTTAAATTTCCTTTTAATTTTTCATAAGTTGGTGGATTTTGATAAGGATTGATAGATATTAAATCCAATAGTTCTTTTGCCTTATTCTCAAGGCCCGCCTGTTTTAATAGTTTTTTATCTTTATCTGCCCATTTTGAAAATATAATCTTATACTCTACCATTCTTCACCCTTTTGGTAAATGCTACAATGATCTCTATTCTCTTTACGAGCTTCCTCTATGGAATCTACAAAACCAGGTATAGAATTTAAATATATTGTTTCTTCAATATCTCTCCAATCGCTTTCCGACAAAAGAATTGCATTTTCTCCCTTATTATTAATAATATTGACTGGATTAAATCCTTTGTTCACATCAGAAACTAGTTGAAATAAATTTTGTCTCGCATTTGTTATATTGATAGTATTCATATTATCACCTCTCATTCATTATAACGTACTTCTTAATGTACGTCAAGTTTTATAGTGTTTTATATTATTATATACAGTTTTTGAGAATAAATGCCAAAATGAAACCTTTTAGATAAAAATTTTTTGTTTCAAAATTAAAACTGTTAACAAACTAATTCCGTTAACAGTCTAGTGAGAATCAAAATCTGATTCCCTTTTTATTTTTCATATTTTTCTTTTAGTCCCTGATACCAATTACTTACTTTTTCTTTTCCTGTTTGATATGCTTTAGAAGCACCATCTGCAATGATTCCAGCTGTACTTTGAAATGACTCCACCATATCATCTTTTGCGTCTATAAAATTTTGATAGTTTTCACTTCCCATTGCAGATTCTATTTTTTCACCTGCTACACTCGTAAGATTTCCTATTCCTGCTTTGATATAATTAAGAGCTTTCTGATATTTTTCTTTTAAACTATCTTTATAGTTTGGTATTTTACTTTCAATTGCAGTATCCATACGTGTTAAGATAGAACGCACTTTCTCTTGAGCACTTGCAGTTAGATCTTTAAAGTAAACATTTCCAATTGGTTCATTATAATAAATAAAATCAATAAGTGTAATAAATTTTGTTGCAATCCTTTCTTTCAAAGATTCTGTTTGTTCTTCTGCTAACAAAGCAGTTACTTCTTGTTCTAAAGAATCAATTGCTTGCAAAGTCTGCACCTCCTCTGTGAAAGCAGGAGTATCGGGTATTTGGGTTTCCTGATTTTCTACACTTTCCCCTACATTACTTACTTCTGTATTTGGATTACTTTCCACAATAGAAGTTTCAGGAAGTTTTGGAGTGTTTGTATTTGCTTCTGTACTTGAAATTTCTATTGGAGAATTTGTTTCTAATACATTATTTTTTTCTCTATCTACTTTTTGATTGTTTTCATTTTCTACAATCTTTTTTTCATGACAACCTGTAACGAGTAACAAACTAAGCACGAATAAAATCCATTTCATATTTCACACCTCTTTTTTGAAAATTCACAACCACAATAGTCCTGTCTATATAAATGATATTGTTTAGATAATTCAATAGAACGTTTATATCCATTTCTTTTTTTAAAATCTGCATATAAATAAAAAACTCCATATTGTTGTTCTAGTTTTTCTCCAATTTGATTTAACTTTTCACTATCTTTATAAGGGCTAATTGATAAAGTAGTTGTAAAATAGTCGAATCCTAATTCCTTAGCCATTTTTGCCGTTTCATTCATTCTTAAATAGAAGCATCTCGTACAACGTATTCCACCCTCTGGTTCGTTTTCTAGTCCTCTACTCATTTCTAGAAAGGTTTGAGAAGAATACATCCCTTCTAAAAAATGAACGTCGGGATAGACAAGATGAATCAATCTTTGTTGTTCTTCTACTCTATGTTGATATTCTACTTCTTCTGTAATATTGGGATTATAATAGAAAACTGTTATTTCAAAATATTCTTTTAAATATTCTAATACATAACTACTACAAGGTCCACAACAACTATGTAAAAATAAAGAAGGTTTTCTATCTTTTGGTAAGCTACTTAAAATTTCATCTAATTTCAGTTGATAATTGATTTTCATATTACCACTTCCAATATTTATATTATCATAAATCATAGAAAAAAGAAACTCACTTGTGTTTCTTTTTTCTTTTCTCATTATAGCTTTTTAAGATTGCTTTTACATTTGGGAATGCATTCATTAAACGTTTTCCAAGAAAAGATTTACTCGATAAAACAGCTTTGACACGCTTAGAGATTTCTTCTGTGCTATCTTTACGAATGGTGGTTGCAACCTTCTTAAAGTTTAAAATGACTTTAAATGAAACCAAATTATCTATTAAAAAGATACTAAATAATAGAATTGCCATTACAGTTAACATCTGATCTAGTAATAAAGATAAACAATATGTAATAAAAGGGTTTGCTACATATAAAATCATGCATCCACCAATTCCAAAAAGAATCATATTTCCTACACAAATACGTCCATTGATGTTATATTTATTATTACTATAATCCCACCACCTTGCTTTAAATATTTTTTCCATCAGATAACTAGTACTATACTCTAGTACAGAACAAATGGCAATGGTCATTACAAATAAAACAATTGGGCTATCTGTATAAGAATGCAAAAAGTAAATAATAAATAAAGAACCATACCCATAGATAGGACAATAAGGACCAATTAAAAATCCACGATTGACTAATTTTTTTGTTGTGATAAAAATATCAATTACTTCAATGATCCATCCTATGAAGGAATAAATCATAAATAATAAAAACCATGTTTTTAAATCATACATAATAGAAACTCCATTTCAGTATTATAAGAATTACTCATTCAGTATAGCATAATTTGCAAAAAAAAAAAACTATTTCGATTGGCAAGTATAAAATTGTATGATATAATGAATTTGCACTCAAATTGCCGCCTTAGTTAAGTGGTATAACAGAGCCATGGTAAGGCTCAGTCGTAAGTTCGATTCTTACAGGTGGCACCAGATTGATAGGAAACTCGAACTTTTTATTCGAGAGTAATAAATATTAACTAGAAGTACCGTCTAGTTTTTTTGTTATTTGAGAATGGAAGTGAAGAGTTTTTTATGAAAGTAGAAGTAAAAGAATTAAAAATTAGTAATGAATTGCAAAAGAAAATTGATATGATATGTAGATTTGCAGGTGTAAGCCCAAACCTAACAAGTGGATGTGTAAAAAATATCAAAGGGACAAATATTGCCTATGTGAAACCTCATATCTTATCAGTCAATGGAAATGACAATTTATTATTTGAGAGTTGTGATGATGTATTTATAAATGGTTATTCCAAAAGTATTAAGTTAAAAGATTTAGAAAGGTATCTAAAAGAAACTAAATAATTTAATTTAAAACTAGACGTACAAAATAAGGCGTACTTTGAGGTTAAAAGTATGGGACTTTTGTACTTTTAATCTCTCTTTAAAAAATAAGAAAAGGAGAGATTTAAAAATGAACGAAGAAAAACGAATTGCAGGGATTTACATTAGAGTGAGTACACTCGACCAAGCTCGTGAAGGATTTAGTTTAGGAGAACAAGAAGCTAGATTAAAAGACTTCTGTAAAGCAAAACAATACGAAGTATATAAAGTATATGCTGATGAAGGAATTAGTGCTAAAAATGATAAAAGACCAGCATATCAGGAGATGATGAATGATGTTAAGAATGGTACTATTAATGTCATTGTAGCATTTAAAATGGATAGACTTACTCGTAGTGTCTATGATGTAGAAAAACTAATGAAGATAGTTAAAGAAGCAGGTTGTGATATAGATTGTCTAGCAGATGAATCAAATACTACTACATCAAATGGTAGAATGGTTATGAGAATTATGACAAGTGTATCTCAAAATGAAATAGAAAAATGTTCTGAAAGAACTAAACTAGGAAGAGACTTTCGAAAAAGTTGTGTAAATAGTAATTTATACCTTCCATTGGAACCATCAAAATGATGGTTCTTTTTCATCGGCTCTGCCGACTTAGTAGTGTGTTACTATAATGGAATTATAGTAAATTTTAAATACTTAAATTTTTTGTAAAAGGTTTGGGTTTAGATAATTCTTTATTACCAATTTCAAATGATTTTAAATATTGCCTTAAAAAATATACTTTATCAAAATTATTAGTAAATAGCATATCGCATAATTCTAATGCTTGCTGCAAATAGATTTCACCATACCAACTTAATTTTGAGTACTTATCTTCATTTATATTTCGTCTATTTTGAATAATATCATCATTATATCTTGTACTCTTTGAATATAATAACATATTAACAAATAAATTAACGTTATTTTGCCATATTGTAGGATCTATTGTTGCGTTTGGACATCTGAACTCAATAGTATTTTTATTAGCCGTATTATTGAAATCGCTTACATTATTAAAATTAACTGCTTGATACCTTTGATGTGATATTTTACTAATAACAGCTCTAATATTTAATTGGTCGTATTCTTTTAATTTTTGGTAATCTTTCCAAAAATCTTCAGTCATTGGCTCTGCATATCTATTCATACTAGGACGTGCAGTTAAAAAATCACCATATGAAAATCTATAAATTATATTTTCATAAACTGACCATAACTTAATAAAATTTAACCAAGATTCAGTTTTTCCACCAATCACTTGTGTTCCCACATGAATATGCCCTCCAGATGATGGGCCAATAGTAGCATTTGCATTAACTATGGAACATACTTTTTTTAAATTATTCCAAGAATCACCTGTATCTTTTAATATTGGTGAGTTAATTTCAGCACCATCATTCAAAGAACCATCACCCTTAAGTTGCCAAGTACTAGATAATGACATTTCTCTTAGCTTATTTTCTATACGTCCTCGCATAGCATTCTCAAACTCTAATTCTAATCCAAACGTTATATAATTATCAAAACCTAAACGATTTCTTAATTCTAAATAATAGTTTTCAATATAATAAAGTAAATCTTGTAAATCTATACCACTCATTTTAGAAAACATATCATTATTTCTAGGTTTAATATAATCAAACAATGGATTATCTGTATTCATAATAATCTTTTCAGTATTTTGATTTAAATTTGGGTTTTTATTAGTTTTTCTTTTTCTTGATCTAGACATAATAATTACCTCATCAACCTATTGTAATTATCTTTTTTTAATTCAAGTTTTTTTGTTAAGGAATCTATATCTAATGATTGGTGTTTTCTTTTTATTTTTTCTACACAATCTGCAAAATCAAAATTTGAATGTTTACTTCTCCAATATAATGGTGCAAGTTCACAAAGTCCTGTAATAAGAACATACAAAACAGAAAATAAAATGTTTTCACCAACAGTTTCTTTGTGCATAATATAATCGTTTTCATCTTTGTTATATATTACAGCCTTAACAAAAGATTCTTCCTGTAATTCTTCATTTGTTAGATTATTTCTCGTTTCCTTAATATTTGAACTAGGTTCACCCAAAACATCCTCCAAATTTATATTTTCTTCTCCAAAAAATTTTATAATATCTTCGTAAGTTTTATTTTTTATAGAATAAGCTTGAACAATACGTGAATAGAATCCATCATCATTTTTTTCCCAATTTGAATAATAATAAAGCATACTATCACTACTATCGAGTGTATTATCATTTTCATCCTCAAAACTATCATATTGCTGTTCAGTTCTAATATTTCCATAATTATCAAATTCAGTCATAACATTTGAATAAACTTTCCATTCATCGTTAGGATAAAATGGTATATCACCTAAAAGAGTAAAGCCACCAGCAATAATACCAGCAGTTAATGCATAAGGTGCTACTTTTTGTAATACTCTAGCACTTATTTTTAAGTTCCTTATAGTACCAATTCTTGCATTAACAAAACTAGAATGCTTTATTTCAGATTCTAGCGACTCAATTTCCTTTTTCATTTGGAGTAACATTTTCTTTTGATCTAGTCTTTTTTTCTCTGCTTGACGTTTCCTGTTTTTTTCGTTCATTTTAATTCAACCCCCTAGAAATTGTTTTATATATTAACACAAATATCTCAATTTTGCAAATTGTTTCACTACTTTTTATAAACTTATCTCAAAATCATCTTTATCTTTTTCATTATGAGTTTTCTTACTAGTCTTTAAATAACTAGGTACACCTACATAATCAAATAGTTCATCTTCTTTTGTTGTACCTTTAGAAATTGGTGTTAGGATAGAAATATAGACACGAAAATCTTGAGTAATGGTATACTAGAGATACCAAGAAGAAGGAGGAGGAAGTGTCTATGAAAAAGGAACATAAAGTATGTTAAAATATAAGAGCAAGGGAGGTTTTCTATGTACCAAGATAGAATTGAATATTTAAGAAGAGCAATAAAAAGGACTTATAAAAGATATACTGGAGAAAGAACTGATGGAAAAGCAACAGTATTAGATGTAGCAAAATTTTTCAATATTCCTGTGGATGAAACAAGAATGGGCGATTATGTTATTAATAATATTAATTACTCTACTCCATCGATTGAAGTAACAGATGAAAAAAATGCTATTTCTTATACTGCAACTTACACTGGAAATGCAGATTTATTGAATTTTAGTGGAGCAATGCAATTTAATAAAGCTGTTTCAGTCAGTCCATTAAGAAAAGAAGAAACTCTTTACTATATTGGAAGTGAAACTCCAATAATTACTAAAATGACATTTACCGATGGTGAATATGATTTGGTTTTCGAACGTGAAATGGCTAATTCTGTTGGTATGTTTGTTAATGATGGGGTTAGAATGATAGTAAGATATCTACAAAATGTAGTTTATGATGGAAGAAACGTTAAACAACCATTATTTAATAGAATTTATAAAAATAGTTATAGAAACGGAGTGTATGATGGTGCATTTGAACAAACATATACTTATGGGCCACATCGTTTTATTAAATGGGATGATACACAAGATAAGTATTCCTATATAAAAAATAACAACGTAATTTATGGAATAAATGAATTAGAGCAAAAAGGTTGTTGTAATTATTTACGTGGAATTTGTTTTGAAAGCACTAATATTCCTACAAGTGATTATTTCCCTTTAAATATGTATGCAAAATGTATGCAAAAGATTATCCATTGCTAAACGAAGCTAGTATAAATTCTGCAATGATGTTTAGATTTGGAACAGGAGATGGTATTCATCATTCATTACAAGTATATAAAGGTAAAGATGCAATAAGTGTAATGTATCATTCTGAAAAACATCACTACGAGGGAAAATACTATGAAGAAACTATTGCAAATGAAGAATATGGATTACCAAATTTATCTGATGGGACTATATCAAGTGAAGAAATTCAAAATCTTTTATCTTCTTTGCAAGCAAGATTAGAAGATAATGAGGTTTTAGATATTATTTCAAATGAACTAAATACCTTTGGTACAAAAATAGATATTAGAAAAGGAATGGTTCAAGAAGAACTTGATCCTATATCTCCAAAACTATTTATGGATAAATCATTTGATGAAATATGTGCTTTAATTAGTGCAAATAAAGATGATTATTTTGGATTGATTAGGGAACAATTTGAAACAGCAATAAATGTTAATGGAACTCCAGAAAAAAGTCAATCAAAGGTCTTGAAACCAAATAACACACAAAGTAACGAACAAAGTAACGAAAATTAATTGCTACTTTTTTCTATTTTTGATAAAATATTAGTAGTGATTGATTCTTATATCAATCGTTGTGGCAAAAAAGTTGTAGATAACTACGACAATGGCACCATGTGGTTATAAAACAAACAAATTGTTTGTTTTTAAATAAATTTAGGGGGATTTTTTCATGTATTTATACTTTGAGTTAGTAGAAAAAATATTATCAAAATATCCGTTGGATTGGCAAAAGAATTATTTTAAAAATAAAAAGGATTTAATAGTTAAACATGAAGAAAAAAAATAAAAAGTATAACCGCGGATTACAACCATGAAGATAACATTATTACTATTTATGGAAATAATAATAATTCTATAGCTCATGAATTATTTCATATGTCCTTTCGTGATAAGGAAAAAGTTGGCAAAAAAATAGATGATAACACTATTTATGGAAATGGTGTATGTTTTAAACATATAATAAAAGATAGAAAACATCTCAATGGCTTAACTGAAGGTTTTGCCGAATATTTAACAAGATTATGCCAGTTTTCTAAGGGGCATGTAATAGAATATTTTTTTACTGATTTATTAATTAGCATATATGGAGAAGAAATTTTAGAATATTCGTTTTTAAACAATCCATTAGGATTATTAATGGATAATCGCTTTTATAATATAATTGGTTTTGCACAAAACTTAGATGATTACCATTTAAGTATACAAGAAATAGAAATTATAATTTATATGCGAAAAAATTTAGAAGAGGTCATGGATAAAAGCAAAGTGGCTAGAAAAGAAATTATTGAATGTATGGAGCAAACTTTAAATCGTTTTAATAAATCTTTACCTAATTTGTTCGACATAATTATTGAAGAGTATTTTTCTTGTGATAATTCTAAAATAGAAAAAGATTTGTTTGTTTCAAAATTATCTTCCTTTATGTTAAATCCTGATTACGCTCCAATTTTGGTGTTAGATAAAAACTGTTATGTTAAAAGAAAAATACAGAATAGTATAGATTTAATTAAGTAAGCTACGTTTAACTAAATTAGATATATGAAAAATAAATTTGTTCTTATAGTTTTACGATTAAAGCAAATCCACAACTAAATACAAAATAGTTTGTTTTTGACTTCGTCAGGTCCACTAGATTGATACCAAACTCGAACTTTCTATTTTTATAGAAATTCGAGTTTTAATATGCTTTTAAATATGATAAAATATTTGTAGAAAGTTAAATTGAATTTTGTCAATTTAGTAAAACACACTTGTACATTGACAAAATCAATGAACATGTGTAGGAGATGTAAATATATGAGTAAACCGATAATAGGAATCGTTTCTAAACATTTTATTGAAAATAATATTAGACCTAATACATATATAAGAGACGAAGTAAAACAAGCTATATTTGATAATGAAGCAATTGCAATTGGAATTTTATTACCTAAAGATGAAATACTAGATGTTGGGGATGATTGGAATAATAATTTATCTCAAGATGAGTATAATGCTTTAATTACCCAAGTTAACCTTTGCGATGGGATAATATTTCAAGGTGGGGGAGCATGTGATAACTATGAAATGATTATTGCAAAATACTGTTACGAAAACGATATTCCTACTTTGGGTATTTGTTGTGGTCAAAATGTTATTGTTAGAGCTTTAGGCGGTACAACATACAAAATTTCTAATCTAGAAAAACATAATCAATTGATGAAAGAATATGCACATAATATAAAAATTAATCCATCATCTAAATTTTATAGTATTGTTAATGTAGAAGAAATGGCAGTTAATTCAAGACATAAGAAAAGTATTGATAAATCACCATTTTTAGATCAAGTTGCTTTTTGTGAAGATGGATATGCAGATGTAGTAGAATCCAAAGATAAAAAATTTTATATTGGTGTAAGATTTCATCCAGAAAGTTTGTATAAAAACGATGAAAATATGAATAATATTTTTAAACGTTTTATTGATACATGTAAAAAATAAAGTTGTTGAACGTCCTCCCGAAGGGCATCATTGGGAAATGAAATGGCTTCGAAAAGTTCAAAAAAGAATGTATAATAAAAATATATTCTTAACTTGAAAGGAGTCTTTTATATATAATTTATTTAAAACGTGACATAAATCGATTTCTTTTTTGATTTAATTTTATTATAGTACTAAAGAGGGTAATATTATGGAGAAAATAAAGATATTTATAGCTTGTATAATATTATGTGTTTTTTTATTTTTAAATTTTGTTAGTATAGAAAATAAAGCTATTCAAATGGATAACAAAA
>ERZ777305.3684-NODE-3684-length-10100-cov-2.902140_pt1 | contig 10100 bp, 7 predicted proteins | sample MGYA00374965_ERZ777305 | MGnify/ENA primary metagenome ERZ777305 (study PRJEB29328, sample SAMD00013331) | mouse gut metagenome | study: EMG produced TPA metagenomics assembly of the Metagenome analysis of fecal microbiota from mouse which was promoted...
CTGTCCCACCACCACCAGGGAGGGATAGCAGGCGTCGTTGTTGACGTATTTCAGTCCCATATCAATGGCCGACTTGTCGGAATCCGGCAGAAGCTCCAGATGGTAGCCGCAGGAGCGGAAAGCGGGCTCGATGATGTCGAAATGGATGGGGGACATCTGGGGACAGAGGATGGTGTGGGTCTTTTTCATTTCCTCTGTAAACACCACCCGGTGGTAGGCGGAGGAGACAATGCACCGGCACTGGTTTTTCTGTTCCCGCACGCGGATAGCGGAAATCAAGGAACGGATGCGGATGCGGGCGGCTCCCAGGCTGTTCACCTCGTCAATTTTCAGACAGGTGTAAATTTTGCCGGAGTTGCTTAAAATATCACTCACCTGATCGGTGGTTACGGCGTCCAGGCCGCAGCCGAAAGAGTTGAGCTGGATAAGGTCCAGATCGTCCCGGGTCTTTACAAAACCGGCGGCGGCGTACAGGCGGGAATGGTACATCCACTGATCCGTTACCAGAAGGGGACGCTCCACCTTATACAGGTGGCTTACGGAGTCCTCCGTGAGCACGGCCATGCCGTAGGAGTTAATAAGCTCCGGGATGCCGTGGTTGATTTCCGGATCCATGTGGTAAGGCCGTCCGGCCAGCACAATGCCGTGCCGGCCTGTTTTGCGCAGAAATTCCAGGGTTTCTTCACCCTTTCGCATCATGTCTTCCCGGACCGTCTCCAACTCTTTCCACGCCTTTTTCACAGCGAAGGAAATTTCCTCCTTCGGAATGTGGTACCGGTGGAGAAATTCTTCCGTCAGGCGTTTTTCCAGAATCTCTTCGTTTTCAAAGGAGAGAAATGGATTGAAGAAATCAATGCTTCCATCCTGCAGCTCGTCAATGTTGTTTTTGATGTTCTCCGGGTAAGAAGTCACAATGGGGCAGTTATAGTGATTGCCCGCATCAGGAAATTCTTTCCGCTCAAAGGGAACGGAGGGGTAGAAGATAAAATCTATGCCCTGCCGGATAAGCCAGGTAACATGTCCGTGGGCCAGCTTTGCCGGGTAACACTCGGATTCACTGGGAATGGATTCAATTCCCAGCTCGTAAATCTTCCGGGTAGAGGCTGGGGAGAGGACTACCTGGTATTTCAGCTCCGTAAAAAAGGTAAACCAGAAGGGATAGTTTTCATAAAAATTCAGGATCCGGGGAATTCCCACTTTTCCCCGCACTGCCTCATCTGCAGGCAGAGGCGTGTAGCCGAATATCCGCTTCTGCTTGTAGGCATAGAGGTTGGGCAGGTGATCCTTGTTGGGTTCTTTGCCGATACCCCGCTCGCAGCGGTTTCCTGAAATAAACTGGCGGCCGCCCGTAAACCGGTTGATGGTCAGGCGGCAGCTATTGGTGCAGCCTTTGCATTTGGACATGGTGGTGGTGAATTCCAGGCGGTTGATCTGGTCAATGGAGAGCATGGTAGTCTCCAAACCTTCCTGATAACGTTCCCTGGCAATGAGGGCGGCTCCAAAGGCCCCCATAATTCCGGCAATATCCGGGCGGACGGCTTCACATCCGGCAATTTTCTCAAAGCTGCGCAGAATAGCGTCATTGTAGAAGGTTCCGCCCTGTACCACAATGTGCCGTCCGAGGGCCGAAGCGTCGGACACTTTGATTACCTTAAAGAGGGCGTTTTTGATAACCGAGTAAGCCAGCCCGGCAGAAATATCCCGGACGGAGGCGCCCTCTTTCTGGGCCTGTTTTACCTTGGAATTCATAAATACGGTACAGCGGGTGCCCAGGTCAATGGGATGCTCCGCAAAGAGGGCTTCTTTTGCAAAATCCTCCACACTGTAATTGAGGGAGCGGGCAAAGGTCTCAATAAAGGAACCGCAGCCGGAGGAGCAGGCTTCGTTGAGCTGTACGCTGTCCACCGTGTGGTTTTTGATGCGTATGCACTTCATGTCCTGTCCGCCGATATCCAGAATGCAGTCCACCTCCGGGTTAAAAAACTCGGCGGCATAGTAGTGGGAGACGGTTTCCACCTCCCCCTCGTCCAGAAGAAGCGCTGCTTTGATCAGGGCTTCCCCGTAGCCGGTGGAACAGGAGCGGGCAATGCGGGCATTCCCGGGTAGAAAGCGGTAGATTTCTTTCACAGCCCGCAGGGCGGTCTTAAGAGGGCTTCCGTTGTTGCTGCTGTAGAAGGAGTAGAGAAGTTCCCCGTTCTGTCCCACCAGGGCCGCCTTGGTGGTGGTGCTGCCCGCATCGATTCCCAGGAAGCAGTTTCCTTCATAAGCCTGGAAATCTCCCCGCAGAACCTGATGGCGGCTGTGGCGTTCCTGAAATTTGCCATACTCATAGGAGGAGGTAAAGAGGGGTTCCATGCGCTCTACCTCAAAATCCATCTGAATATGGGATTCCAGGCGCTCTTTCAGAGCTTTTAGGGAAGTGCCGGTTTCCAGAGGACAGTTCCGGGCCGCACCCACAGCGGCAAAGAGGTGGGAGTGTTCCGGGGAAATGATATGTTCGTCATCCAGTTTCAGGGTGCGGATAAAGGCAGCCTTTAATTCGGACAGAAAGTGCAGAGGTCCGCCTAAAAAAGCCACATGTCCCCGGATAGGCTTTCCGCAGGCCAGGCCGCTGATGGTCTGATTTACCACAGCCTGAAAAATAGAAGCGGACAAATCTTCTTTGGTCGCTCCTTCGTTGATCAATGGCTGGATATCGGATTTTGCAAAAACGCCGCAGCGGGCGGCTATGGTATAAAGAGAATGGTAATTTTTCGCATATTCGTTGAGACCTGCGGCGTCCGTCTGCAAAAGAGAGGCCATTTGGTCAATGAAGGAGCCGGTGCCTCCGGCACAGATGCCGTTCATGCGCTGCTCTGCATTTCCGTTTTGGAAATAAATAATTTTGGCGTCCTCACCGCCAAGCTCAATGGCAACGTCCGTCTGGGGTGCTTCCGCTTCCAAAGCTGTGGCCACGGCCACCACCTCCTGGACGAAGGGAAATCCCAAATGCTGGGCTAAAGTAAGTCCCCCGGAACCGGTGACAGCGGGGTAAACGGTAAGGCGGCCCAGCTGTGTTTCTGCTTTCTGAAGCAGGGCGGCCAGGGTTTCCTGGATATTTGCAAAGTGTCTCTGGTAATCGGAGAAAATCAGACGATGCTCCCCGTCCAGGACTGCAATTTTAACGGTAGTGGAACCGATGTCAATTCCCAATGTATGTTCCGATGATTTGTTCATACACATTTGCAGAATACTGATCTGCAGCCTCCATTTCTAAAAAAAGATATCTAGGATTGAGATCTTATTACACCAGTCTCCATTATACGACATGATTTTTTTGAAAGCAAATAAAAAAATTATAAAATACCGCATACGCATAAGCCAATAGGGCGGATTTATCCCCATCACCATTTCCCCATCCCTGCATACACTATTCTATAATATTATAGAAGAAACTGAGGTGGAATTTTATGGAATGCTGCCATGGCTTTCTCCATGTAGTCCAGAAAGGCGATACCTTGTATAGGCTAAGCAGACAGTACGGCGTCCCTCTTGCGGCAGTTCTGTGTGCCAATCCCTATGTAAATATTTACAATCTGCAGATTGGGGACGAGATCTGTATTCCCAGACGAATCCGGCCCAGAGAGGGCATGCCGGTTGACAAATAGGGGATACACTCCTATAATGGGATCAGTTTAAGCGAAAGAGAGGAAGAGAAGAACTGCATGAACTGGATTGACAAGCTGGAACGGAAATTTGGGCGTTACGCTATCCGCAATCTCATGTACTATGTGATTGTACTGTATGCCCTGGGATTTATAGTACAGAACATGGCCCCGGAATTTTATACGGCCTATCTGGCACTGGATCCCACAGCTATTATGAGAGGGCAGATATGGCGGATTATCACCTTTGTCATCTATCCGCCCAACAATAACATTTTCTATTTCCTGATCAGTATGTACCTCTATTACTCCATCGGAAGAACACTGGAGTACCAGTGGGGGGCTTTCCGCTTTAATTTGTATCTTTTCACCGGCGTGCTGCTGCACGTACTGGGGGCTTTTGTCTGCCAGTATGTGTTCGGGGTCAATCTGGGAATCTTTTTCGGGACCTACTATCTGAATTATTCCCTGTTTTTTGCCTTTGCCGCCACTTACCCGGATATGCAGTTCCTGCTCTTCTTTATCATTCCCATCAAGGCCAAATGGCTGGGGATAATCAACGGAATCTATTTCGGCCTGACCATTGTGTCGGGATTTGTTGCCAATTTTTTGCCGTATACCGTGCTCGTAGGCATGATGCGTATGGGAGTCATCGTACATCCTGCCTACAGTGTGATGGCACTTTTATCCCTGGGAAATTTCCTGATTTTCTTCTTTGCTATGCGCAATATGCACCGTTATTCCCCCAAAGAGATTCGCAGGCGGCGTACGTATACCCGCGGCGTGCAGCAAGGGCAGAGAAGTGCAGTTACGCATAAATGCGCCATTTGCGGGCGCACAGAGAAGGACGGGGAACAGCTGGAATTCCGCTTCTGCTCCAAGTGCAACGGAAATTACGAGTACTGTCAAGAACACCTTTTTACCCATCAGCACGTAAAATAAAGCAAAATCTTCCTACACAAAGTACAGTGGTATCCGGGGCCGAAGAGTGTTATGATTTTAACAAACAATGAAACCGGAAACCAGCAGAATCCCGAACAATGCCCGGAAGGATTTATAGACGCAAAGCGGCTGGAAATGCTTCCACAGGCGGGTATTGGTAGGGATGAAGCGGAACTAAAAATAGGAGGATACATACTATGAATACACCAGCAGAAATCGCACAAAATTATGTGGGAATCGGAAAGAAAAAGACAGAGCTTCCCGCTGTCAAAATGTTTGTCCTTGGTATCCTGGCGGGCATGTTTATCGGCTTCGGTGCCATCGGCTACCAGATTGCCACAGCCACCATCGGCGGCGGCCTGGGGAAATTTGTGGGAGCTTTTTTGTTCCCCACGGGTCTGGCTCTGGTGCTTCTCGCAGGAAGCGAGCTGTTTACGGGAAACTGTCTTCTGGTGATTCCCCTTCTTGAAAAGGAAGCCACTTTATCCGGAGTTTTGAAAAACTGGCTTTTTGTCTATCTGGGAAATTTTGTGGGAAGCACCCTGCTGGCCCTTCTTTTGGTTTTCGGGCATACGCCCTCCATGCTGGACGGGGCACTTCTGGACACCATCATGTCCGTAGCTTCCGCCAAAGTGGCCATAAGTTTCGGGGATGCAGTGCTGCGGGGAATCCTCTGCAACATTATGGTGTGCCTGGCTGTGTGGATGTCCTTCTCGGCCAAGACTGCCGGAGGCAAGATTGCGGCCCTCTATCTTCCCATCGTAGTGTTTGTGCTGGGCGGTTTCGAGCATAGCGTAGCCAATATGTACTATATTATGGCAGGTATCTTCTCCAACGGTGTGTACAGTGTGGGTGCAGAGGCAGTCAACATCGGAAATATGCTCGGCATCAACCTTCTGCCCGTAACCATCGGAAATATCATCGGCGGAGCATCGGTAGGTCTTGTCTACTGGTTCCTGTATTTGAAAAAAGTAGCAAAATAGAGTTGAAAAACCAGCTTGACGAAGGCACTTCTATGACATATGATGGTCATAGAGGTGCTTTTTTGGTATAAAAAGGCAGCAGGTGGAACTAGAATCAAAGCGGAACTAAAAATCAGCGAAATCCCGGACAATGCCCAGAAGGATTTCCAGGCGCAAAGCGTCTGGAAATGCTTCTACAGAGAGGTATTGGCAGGGATGAAGCGGAACTAAAAATAGGAGGAAACATGAGCATTCAGGTAACGGATTTCGGCTTTACGTCGGATGGACAGCAGGTCAAGCAGTATACCATGGTAAACCACAACGGTATGAAGGCAGTGCTTTTAAACTACGGGGCGGTGATCACACAGCTTCACGTGCCGGACAGGGAGGGAAACCTGCGGGATGTGGTATGGGGCTATGAGGACATAGCCGGGTATGAGAAAAATAAACCTGGTTTTGGCTCTGCCATCGGGCGGAATGCCAACCGCATCGGCGGAGCGCAGATTACAATAGGGGGAAAGACTTACGATCTGCTGAAAAACAATGGGGAGAATAACCTGCACGGCGGGGAACCGGGATACAACCGGAGAATGTGGAAAGGAACCATTGCGGATGACAACAAAGTGGAATTTACCATGCACAGCCCGGACGGAGATCAGGGATTTCCGGGAAATCTGGAAGTAAAGATTTCCTACATATTGTCGGATGATAATGAGCTTCGCATTTCCTATGAGGCAAAGGGAGATCAGGACACAGTAGTCAACTTGACAAATCACAGTTATTTCAATCTGGATGGGCAGGAGTCCGACAGTGTGCTGGATCAGGAAGTGTGGATGGATGCGGATGCCTTTACGCCCACAGACGACGGGCTGATTCCCACAGGAGAGATCCGGCCGGTGGAGGGGACTCCCATGGATTTCCGGACCTTCCACGCTCTGGGAGAGCGTATCGATGCCGATTATGTGCCGTTGAAACAGGCAGGAGGTTATGACCACAATTATGTGCTGAACAATGAAGAAACGTATGCCCTGTGTGCCAAACTGCGCTCCCGAAAGAGCGGCATCTGTATGGAGGTTTACACGGATCTGCCGGGAATGCAGCTCTATGCCGCTAATTTTCTGGAAAATGAGGCAGGAGGGAAGGACGGAAAAGTCCACCCGAAGCGAAGCGCAGTTTGTTTTGAAACCCAGTATTTCCCGGATGCCGTTCACCATGAGAACTTCAAAAGTTCTGTTTTAAAGGCGGGAAAGACCTATAAGACGATGACTGCTTACCGTTTTACTGCGGGAGCTTAAGGGGGAAGGGTATGGCAAAGTATGTAATGGCTTTGGATGCGGGAACCACCAGCAACCGCTGTATTCTCTTTAATGAGGCCGGGGAAATCTGCAGTGTGGTCCAGAAGGAATTTCCCCAGTATTTCCCGAAACCGGGCTGGGTAGAGCACGACGCCAGGGAAATCTGGTCCACCCAGATCGGCGTGGCGGTAGAAGCCATGATGCTGGCGGGGGCTTCTGCCGGGGATATTGCGGCCATCGGCATTACCAACCAGCGGGAGACCACCATTGTCTGGGACAGGCAGACCGGAGAACCCGTCTGCCCGGCCATTGTCTGGCAGTGCCGCCGGACTTCGGAGTACTGCGATGCGCTGCGGGCGAAAGGTTTAACGGAAATTTTCCGGGAGAAGACAGGTCTCGTGATTGATGCTTATTTTTCCGGGACGAAGCTCAAATGGATCCTGGATCATGTGGAAGGGGCCAGAGAGCGGGCAGAAAAAGGGGAACTTCTTTTTGGAACGGTAGAGACCTGGCTGATCTGGAAACTGACCAAGGGGAAGGTCCATGTGACCGATTATTCCAACGCTTCCCGCACCATGCTGTTTAACATTCAGACGCTTTCCTGGGATAAAGAGATTCTCCGGGAGCTGGAGATTCCGGCCGGTATGCTGCCGGAAGTGAAACCTTCCAGCTGTGTGTACGGCAGGACGGATCCCAGCTTTTTCGGCGGGGAGATTCCCATTGCCGGAGCGGCCGGAGATCAGCAGGCAGCGCTCTTTGGCCAGACCTGTTTCCGGCCGGGAGAGGCGAAGAACACTTACGGAACAGGCTGTTTTTTGTTAATGAATACAGGCGCGAAGCCGGTATTTTCCAAAAACGGGCTGGTGACAACCATTGCCTGGGGCCTTGACGGAAAGGTAACGTATGCCCTGGAGGGCTCTGTCTTTGTGGCGGGGGCCGCCATCCAATGGCTGCGGGACGAAATGAAACTGATTGCCAGTGCATCCGAATCGGAGGAAGCCGCCCTGCGGGTGGAGGATACGGCAGGCTGCTATGTGATCCCGGCTTTTACAGGGCTTGGAGCTCCCTACTGGGATCAGTATGCCCGGGGGGCCATTGTGGGACTGACCCGGGGAGTAAACCGGGATCATATCATCCGTGCTGCGCTGGAATCCCTGGCTTACCAGACCGCCGACGTGATCCGGTCCATGGAAGCAGACGCAGGGATCCCCTTAAGTACCCTGAAGGCAGACGGGGGAGCCTCGGCCAATAACTTTATCATGCAGTTCCAGGCAGACATTGTGGGAGCTCCGGTAAAGCGTCCGGCCTGTGTGGAGACTACGGCGCTGGGGGCAGCTTATCTGGCGGGACTAGCCGTGGGCTACTGGCCGGACAAGGATGCCGTGCTGGAAAACTGGCGGACCGACCGTGTCTTTGAAGCCCGGATGGAGGAAGGGAAGCGCAGACAAAAGATGCAGGGCTGGCAGAAAGCCGTAAAAGCCTCTTTTGGCTGGGCCCGGGAAGACACTTAAAAAGGAAGCAAAAAATTTTAACATACAAGGAGAAAAACATGAAGGATTTAAAAGGAACCAAAACAGAACAGAACCTGATGACGGCGTTTGCGGGAGAGTCCCAGGCCAGGAACAAGTACACGTATTTTGCGTCCAAGGCGAAGAAAGACGGCTATGTACAGATTGCGAAAATTTTTGAAGAGACGGCTGACAATGAGAAAGAGCACGCTAAAATGTGGTTTAAGCTTCTGGAGGGCGGAAGTGTGAAGGATACGGCTTCCAATCTGAAAGCGGCTGCCATGGGAGAGAACTACGAGTGGACCGATATGTATGCCGGCTTTGCAAAAGAGGCAAAGGAAGAAGGATTTGATGAGATTGCAGCTCTCTTTGAGGGCGTTGCGGCCATAGAGAAGGAGCATGAGGAGCGTTACCGCAAGCTGCTGGAGAAGGTAGAAGGCGGCATGGTATTTTCCAGAGACGGAGATGTGATCTGGCAGTGCAGCAACTGCGGCCATATCTGTGTAGGAAAGAAAGCGCCAAAGGTTTGCCCTGTCTGCGCCCATCCTCAGGATTATTTCCAGGTAAAGGCGGAGAATTATTAGGGAGAGACAGACATGACTTCTTATGAAACATGGCTGAAAAAAGAAGAGGAATGGATCGGCGTATACTGTAAAAAGATACGCCGCCGTTCCCTGTGCATGGTAGTTCCCCTGACGCTGGTGCTCTGCACAGCCGTCATAGGGGGACTGGCTATGATTGGCGGAAGCGGCATGGAGGATGCGGGGTACAGCGCTCTGGGCGGCTTTCTGGCGGGCTTTTTTGTCTGCGCCGTCTATCTGGCAGTTCTTTTGCCGGCTATGAATCCCAAGAGATACGGACGGAAGATTGACAAAAATGTGAGGGCTCTCGGATGCAGCGAGAGTGAAAAAGAACTTCTGGCCCGGGAAATGCTGGAGGCAAAAGAAAACCAGAAAATATCCTACACCATCACGGGACCCGGTTCCAAGGGTACGCCGGGGCGTTTTGTAAGGACGCCCCACTTCGCTTTTCTAGTGGGCAGCACGCCCTATTCCATTCTGGTACGCTTATCAGATATAGCGGAGATCCGGCAGGGACAGGAGAAAAAAACGGCTGCCCGGCGGGGCGGAAATACCAGAAGAATGTATTTTTTTACCCTCTATACCATTGGCTTTTACCGCAGGGACCGCCTGCAGCGGGGCCTGACGGAACGGGATCTGCCCGATGAAGCCTTCGGCTTTTTTGATGCAGGCATCCGGGGTCAGGTGCTGGAGCTTTTGAAGGAGAGCGGCATCCGCATCTCCTGATTTTTTGGCGGCCTGTACGGGGAAAGTCCGGGGACCGGATGGAAGAAAGCGGAGGTGAATGACCGTGAAACTGCTGCTTGCGGAGGATGAGGCCGCCATGTCGGAGGCGCTGGCGGATATTCTTACCTATCACAATTATATGGTGGATGCTGTTTCCGATGGGGAAGCGGCTCTGTGGTATGCAAAGGACGGTGCATATGACGGCATTATCTTGGATATTATGATGCCCGGAAAAGACGGTCTGGAGGTGCTGGAGCGGCTGCGCCGGGAGGGAAACAGGACGCCCGTTCTTCTGCTCACGGCCAAATCAGAGGTGGAAAGCCGGATTCTCGGACTGAATCTGGGTGCGGACGATTATCTGACCAAGCCTTTTGCCATGGGGGAATTTCTGGCCCGGGTGCGGGCCATGCTGCGGCGGGCGGGGGACTACAAGCCCGCCGTT
>ERZ777305.3688-NODE-3688-length-10077-cov-2.534324_pt1 | contig 10077 bp, 11 predicted proteins | sample MGYA00374965_ERZ777305 | MGnify/ENA primary metagenome ERZ777305 (study PRJEB29328, sample SAMD00013331) | mouse gut metagenome | study: EMG produced TPA metagenomics assembly of the Metagenome analysis of fecal microbiota from mouse which was promoted...
GAGGAGAATGAGCGTTTACTACTTCAAAGTTTTGCACTTCGATTTAGAATCTTCATTATTTGTCGTCCGGTTTTTATTGTAGATTTGCGATGCTAAATCTTATTCGTGAATGACAATCTTAACATCCCGGCTGCCGTTTAGAGGGGGGCCGGGATGGGGTGGGGTCAGTCGTCATCGTCGTGGTGGTGGCGCTTGTGGTGTTTTTTCATCTCCTTTTTGTAGTGCTTGTAGGCCTTTTTGTAGGCTTTTTTGCGTGCTTTGTGGAGGTCTTCCATGTAGTCTTCGTAATCGTCATAGTAATCGTCGTCTACATAGACCATTGCCGGGGGGCATAATAGGGGGCGTAATATGCGCCGTGATGCAGCTCTTTGTAGTAGGCTTTGCGTGCCTTTTTGACGGCTTTGTAGTAGCGGCGCGGAGAGGGGGGCATGACATAGCCGGGGCGCAACGGCACTACTACCGGCGCAGGTGCTACGACTACGGGTGCCGGAAGTGCGGGGATGAAGTTGGAAACGTGGAGGTTGATGCCGTCAGTTCCGGCATCTATTGAATAGAATTGGGCAGAGGCACCAGCTGAGGCCACTCCGATGATGGTGGCAGTGAGAAGTATCTGTCGTACCATAACGTGATGTGTTTTCTTCTATAACACATCTTGGTCGTCAATGGTTGAAGTCGTGGCGTCGTCATCGTCGGTTTGGTCGCTGTTTTCATATTCTTCCATGATGCGTCGGGCTGTGCGAGATATGGCTTCTTCGTATCCCGTCAACGCTGCGAACGGGGCGAATTGCGCTGCCCGTGCTGCCAGCGGCATGGGCAGGTGTGTGCGGCTGACGTGTCGTGGCCGATTGATTATGTCGTCATAGCGGTTCATGCTTTGTGTCCTCCTATCTGTGTGTTGCGGTCACGCTGTGTGGCTCCGTCGGCATAATTGAGGCCGCGGAGTATGGCGTTTTTCCCGAACATTTTCTTGATATGCAGCACTGCTTCCTGGCGGCGCCGCTCTTTGTCCAATTCCTGTTGCTGCGATTCCCTCTGCCGGTTAAGCAGTTCGTAGTCGGTAAATAATTCCAGCTGCTCTGATTTGAATGGCCGGTGCATGGCTTCGTTTTCGCTCATGAGATGATTGATGGAGAGAGACAGCCGTCTGACGAGCAAGTCGGGATGCACGATGCGGTCAAACAGGCTGCCTACGGCATCTGACAGAATGCGGCCTGAAGAGGTGGGCGATGACAGGTTGGCTGTGCCGTTGGCATGCTGGGGCACTTCGCGTCCATACCAGTCGGTGCCTATTTTGCCGTCATATTTAGCCCGTATCATAGGGTCGTTAAGGCTCGTGGCATCGTAGCCGACATGGAGTATTATCTGGTCGGTCAGCATACGCTTGTCTACGAGCTCGAGGGCTATGGTGTCGGCCATTTCCAGAGCCACGATGCGTGCCTTGGCTGCGGTGTATCCGCATGTCAGCACCTGTCCGCTGCATAGCGAGCGCGATTCCGGGCGGTAGGCTTTGACCAGCTCCATGGTGACCGGCTCATATCCCCATGCGTGGTCAATCAGCAGTTCGGCATTGATGCCGAACACCTTATACAGTATGTCATCGTGAGCTATGGAAAAGCGTGCCAGATCGCCCATGGTCAGTATGCCTATCGCATGCAGCCGGTTGGCTATGCCACGGCCTACGCGCCAGAAATCCGTCAGAGGCATATGACTCCACAGTTCTCGGCGGTAACTCATCTCGTCAAGTTCGGCTATGCGCACTCCGTCGCTGTCGGGAGGCATCTTTTTGGCCACTATATCCATTGCCACCTTGCACAGGTACATATTTGTGCCTATCCCGGCGGTGGCTGTTATGCCCGTTTCGGCAAGCACCTCGCGTATCATCTTCATCGCCAGTTGGTGTGGCGTCATACGGTAGGTGTCAAGGTATGACGTCACGTCGATGAACACTTCGTCGATCGAGTAGACATGTATGTCCTCGGGAGCGACATGCCGCAGATATACGGCATAGATGCGTGTGCTGTAGTCGATGTAGAGTGCCATGCGCGGAGTCGCGGTCAGATACCCGGCGCTGATTTCATGGCGTGTCTCCAGCTCGCGGCCTGATACCGAGCGTCCGCAGCGTCCGCGGTGGCGGTTGATTTCGCGGATTTTCTGTTCCACCTCGAAGAGGCGTGGGCGTCCGCTCAGGCCTGTCAGCTTTTTCATAGCCGGCGACACTGCCAGGCATATCGTTTTGGACGTGCGGCTTGCATCGGCTACGACAAGGCACGTGTCGAGAGGGTCAAGTCCACGTTCCACACACTCCACCGAAGCGTAAAACGACTTCAGGTCTATCGCGATATACTGCCGCTGCCGGTCCATGTCACTGTGTCTCGCTAAAGTCAGTCGCCGCAGCTGTCAAGTCCGAGCTGCACCATCTCCTCTCCGTCCTCGTCAGGGCGCACGGCGCATTGAGAGTCGTCGTTATCAGTATTTACGGGTTGCCCTGCAGCTGCCTGTAGGGTCTCCTCGGGAGCCTGATTCTGTCTGTTATCGTCAATTGCTTTCATAATAAAGTATCACAAAATTATATCTGCAAATATATGATTCACGATGCCACGTTAAGATGCCCCTCTTTGTTAATTAAGGTTAATCGCATATCGGTGCTCGGCGTGGCATATCCATATAGATACAAGTAAGAGGGACGGCCCACGATGGAGAACCGTCCCTCTTAGCGTTGTATCGTGTAGTGTCAGGAATAGAGTTCGGCGCGGAGAAAGGGGGCGGTGGGGGAGGTGCCGGCTGCTATCTGTTCGGGAGTGCCGGTGGCTATTATTTGGCCTCCGAGGACTCCGCCGCCCGGGCCCATGTCGATGATGTGGTCGGCGCATTTGAGCACGTCGAGGTTGTGCTCTATGACAAGGACGGTGTTGCCTTTTTCTACGAGGCGGTTGAGCACTCCGAGGAGGGTGTTGATGTCCTCGAAGTGGAGACCCGTGGTGGGTTCGTCAAGTATGAACAGGGTCTTGCCGGTATCGCGCTTGGCCAATTCGGTGGCGAGCTTGACACGCTGGTTTTCGCCGCCGGAAAGTGTGGACGAGGGCTGCCCGAGTTTGATGTAGCCGAGGCCGACATCCTGTAGCATCTTGATTTTGTTGAGTATGGAGGGCTGGTTGGCGAAAAACTCCACAGCCTGGTTTATGGTCATGTCAAGCACATCGGCTATGGACTTACCTTTGAGACGCACTTCGAGGGTCTCGCGGTTATAGCGTTTGCCGCCGCATGCCTCGCATGGCACGAGCACATCGGGGAGGAAGTGCATCTCTATGGTGCGGTAGCCGTTGCCGTTGCAGCGGTCACAGCGGCCACCGCTGACATTAAACGAGAAGCGTCCGGGCTTGTAGCCGCGCATCTTGGCCTCGGGCAGTTCCACGAACAGATTGCGTATGTCGCTGAACACTCCGGTGTATGTAGCCGGGTTGCTGCGTGGAGATTTGCCGAGGGGAGACTGGTCAACGGTCACTACCTTGTCTATGTTTTCGATACCTTTGACGCTCTGATAGGGGAGCGGTGCCTGGCTGCTGCGGTAGAAACGTTGCGAGAGGATGGGCTGCAGGGTAGCGTTGACGAGGGTTGACTTGCCGCTGCCGCTCACTCCGGCCACGCATGTCAGGGTGCCGAGCGGCAGATGGAAGTTGACGTTGCGCAGATTGTGTCCGCAAGCCCCTTCTATGACTATCTCCTTGCCGTTGCCTTTACGGCGTATTGAAGGTATTTCTATCGCTTTATGTCCGTTGAGATACTGGGCGGTAGCCGTCTCGGTCTTCAGCATTTTCTTCGGTGTGCCCTGAAATACCACTTCCCCTCCGTGCCGTCCGGCTTTGGGCCCTATGTCCACTATGTAGTCGGCCTCGAGCATCATGTCCTTGTCGTGTTCCACGACTATGACGGAGTTGTCGGCATCGCGCAGCCGCTTGAGCGAATCTATGAGGCGGCGGTTGTCGCGCTGGTGCAGCCCTATGCTCGGTTCGTCAAGGATGTAAAGCACGTTGACCAGTTCGCTGCCTATCTGCGTGGCAAGACGGATACGCTGGCTCTCGCCGCCTGACAGTGTGGCACTGTTGCGGCTGAGTTGCAGATAATCCAGGCCTACATCCACGAGAAACGACAGGCGGTTACGGATTTCCTTGAAGATTTCGCCTCCTATCTGCCTCTGGCGGTCGGTCAGGCGTCCCTCCACTTCACACGACCATTGATACAGGTCCTTGATGTCAAGGGCGCAGAGGTCGCCGATGTTCTTGCCGTCGATGAAATAGTGGAGAGCTTCGCGGTTGAGCCGCTGGCCTCCGCACTCGCTGCAGGTGGCGCGCGAAAAGAACTGGCCGCTCCATTTCTGGGCATCGTCGCTCTGCTGCATCTCTATGTATTTTACGAGACCGTCATACGTGTTGAAGTAGTTTGACGTGGCGAGTGTGTCGTTTTTGAGGGTGAGATGCTGTGTGGTGCCATTGAGGATGTCGCTTACACACTCTTCGGGCAGCTCGCCGACGGGAGTGTCAAGCGATGCTCCATAAAGCTCGCATATGGCCTCTATCTGCCAGAACAGCAGTGTGTTGCGGTATTTGCCGAGAGGCAGTATGCCGCCGTTGCGTATGGAGAGCTTTGGATTGGGGAAGATTTTCTCGCGGTCTACGATGTTGACGTATCCGAGGCCCTTGCAGCAGCGGCATGCCCCCTGCGGAGAGTTGAACGAGAAGTTGTGGGGCGCAGGTTCGGCATAGCTGAGCCCCGTGTCGGGATCCATCAGCCGTTTGCTGTAGTGATGCACCTCGCCGCTGTCAGCGTCAAGTATCATCAGCGAGTTGTCGCCCTGACGCAGTGCTTCCTGCACGGTCTCGCGCAGTCGCGAATCGTCCTTGCCTGATACTTTCAGGCGGTCCACTACAAGCTCCACGGAGTGGTTTTTGTAGCGGTCAAGCTTCATGTTGAGCTCGATTTCGCGCAATTCGCCGTCGACACGCACTGTCAGATACCCTTTTTTGCGCAGGGTCTCGAAAAGTTCCTTGTAGTGTCCCTTGCGGTTGCGCACGAGAGGGGCGAGGATGTATATCTTTTTGCCGTCAAAGGCTGACAATATGAGGTCAACAATCTTCTCGTCGGTATATTTTATCATCGGTTTGCCCGAGATATAGCTCCGTGCTTCTCCGATGCGAGCATACAGCAGACGCAGAAAGTCATAGATTTCGGTGGTGGTACCGATGGTGCTGCGCGGATTGCGGTTGATGGTCTTCTGCTCTATGGCTATTACCGGCGACAGTCCGTCGATGCGGTCAACGTCAGGGCGTTCCATGGCGCCGAGCATATTGCGTGCGTATGACGAGAATGTGTCGATGTAACGGCGTTGCCCTTCCTTATATATCGTGTCAAATGCCAACGACGATTTGCCTCCCCGACAGCCCGGTTATGACGGTAAGCGAATTGTGGGGAATGGTCACATCGATGTTTTTAAGATTGTTGACTCGTGCGCCGTTGACTGTCAGGGCGTCTATGCGTCCCGGCAGCGCGGATGAGGGGTTTACAGCGGATATGTCAGTCTTTTGGGTCATTGTGTGTGTTGCGGTTCTTACTTCACCACCCAGTCGTGGTTGTAGACCTCTTTGTTGCGTTTTGAGCGGGTCAGGCTCTTCTTCTTTGCTACGAATACGTCATAGACCTTGCCGGATTTGTTGGGCAGGGAGGTAGAGCGTATCCATGGGTTGAGGGTGCGGAGCTGGAGATATGTCATGCCGTGTTCCTTGGCCCAGTCGGTCCATGAATCCACGGGGGTATTGACCGGCACCACATAATAGTCATAGGGCTGATAAAGCTGGTCGGCTCTCAGACGATACCCGAATTCCTTGGGATGCTCCAGTATTATCTTCATGGCAAGCAGACGGAAGGGGTATCTCATGGTCTCCTGGGGGAGCCACAGGTCAAATGCCGAGTCGGTGCCCTGTGCGCCGAGTTCTCGCGATATGCGCCCCATGCCGGCGTTATAGCTTGCTGCCACCGATTCCCAGCTGCCATACTTGGCGTAGGCGTTTTTAAGATATTTTGTAGCGGCTTCGGTTGCCTTGATTGGGTGGTAGCGTTCGTCTACATAGTCGTTTACTTCCAGCCCGTACTCGCGTCCGGTCGAAGGCATGAACTGCCACAGTCCGGCCGCTTTGGCTCCCGATAGGGCCAGGGGGTCGAAGTTGCTTTCTATGGCCGAGAGGTACACGAGGTCTTCGGGCACGCCGTTGGCTTTAAGTATCGGCACTATGATGGGCATATATCGGTTGGCGCGTTTGAGTGTGAGCAGGGTGGAGCCATGGGTAAATGCCATGGCGGTCAGCTCGCGGTCAAGACGCTCGTAGTAGTCGCTGTTGTCGAGGTCGAATTTCTGCCCGGCAAAAGTGATGCTGTGGGGCAGGGTGGGGTTGACTACGTTGGCAAACCGTGTTTCGTTGTTGTCTCGGTTTGATGCCATGACGGCTGTCGGTGTCAGCATGGCTGCGATGGCCATTGTGGCTGCTATGCTTTTGATACTCATTGATTTCATAGAGTAGATTATTGGGATATTAGATGGTGTTTAACTTTTGTTATTAAACACCCTCTTAATGTCAATGGATTGATGATGTATTAACAATCTGGATTGTATAGAGGATTAGGAGGCGGTGAGGATTATTTGAAGTGCAGGATGTTTATGTCGCCGCCGAGCTTATACTGCTGGCCGTCATTGCCTGTGGCTGTGATGACGTAGTAGTAGGCTCCGGCTGGTACGGTCTTGCCTCCGGATTTGCCGTCCCAACCCTGTTCGGGGTCGCGTGAGGAAAACATCTCTTTGCCCCACCGGTTGAATATGTGGCATTCATATTCGCGCAGGGAGCGGTAGCTGACTTTCCACTCGTCATTTACACCATCGCCGTTTGGCGAGAACGCATTGGGGCACGCCAGGTAGGAGTCCGTGATGGTCACGGCATAGGTGTGCAGGGGATGGGTGGGCATGTCGGGCTCATCACCCCATGCGTACAGTCCTACATAGCTTACGCCGGGATTGTTGAATGTAAACGTCCAGTCGGTGTCATCTGTGGTATAGTAGGGCTGCGATAGGTCTTCGGCTCCCGATATGACCCACTGGATATTGGCGCACTTGTCGGTCACCTCTGCCTTGAAGCAGATGTCGGCCGGCGCATTGCCCCCGAGTATGTCGTCGGGCACGTTTGTGCGGTTGAAGTTGGTGGGCATGTCATACACGCGGGCAGCGTATATGGCGGTGGCATAGTCGCTGTTGAGTTTCGTCCAGCCTTTTTCGGCCTCCTCCTCTTCAGGGGCCTGGGCTAAGACGCTGCTCGTGGCGGTTGAGATAGCCGCCAGCATCCAAAGTATATGCAGTCTCATAGAAGATGGTATGTACATTTGTCTGTTTTGCGTATTGGACCTCATACATGTTATACATGTGCGGTCAATTAACAAAAATACGCAAAATCCCTCGGATTATGAAACCATATGAGGCATATTAATATGCCGAGGGAAAATTTAACATTATTTTCCTAACGCCATCTGAAAAATAATGCTTAACTTTGTGGTCGCATTAGCAAAAGCGATGCCCGGGGTGTAGCACAGTTGGCAGCGCGCCACGTTCGGGACGTGGAGGTCGGAAGTTCGAGTCTTCTCACCCCGACTTAAAAATGACAGGCTTCAATTCTACAGAATCTGGAGCCTGTCATTTTTTGTGATGTATATGTGCTTGCCCTGTACAGTCAAATAAATGAGGGAGGGTAGTGCTCGGGCGCAGATTGGCCGGGATGCGGCGCAATGTCACTAACTTCGGCAGTCGTTAATACTTGAAAAGGCGTTCTTATGGAGTAGGGACATGCCATGGCATGTCGCCAAAAGCGTTGCAAATTAGGGCGTTGCGTGAGCAGCCATGCTAATGATGGGTGTTGCGTTAGCAGACATGCCATGTCCCTACTACGATGAGTGCATTCCCTAAGTTAGTGACATTTGGATGCTGTGTGGCCGGGATGCCTTGCGGTTTAATTTATGAGTGGGAGGTAGGCTCCATAGCCTTCAGCCTCCATCTCATCTTCGGGGATAAAGCGGAGGCTGGCGCTGTTGATGCAGTAGCGGAGGCCGCCGCGGTTGCGTGGGCCGTCAGGGAATACGTGGCCGAGATGTGAGTCGCCATGGCTGCTGCGGACTTCGGTGCGCGTCATGCCGTGTGATAAATCGAGGTGTTCCGTCAGTGCTGACTCTGATATGGGACGTGAGAAGCTGGGCCACCCGCATGGGCTGTCAAACTTGTCGGATGACAGAAACAAGGGCTCGCCGGTGACGATGTCTACGTATATGCCTTTGCGGTGTTCGCGGTAGTATTCGTTGGTGAACGGACGTTCGGTATGGCTCTCCTGAGTGACCGCATATTGCAGCGGTGTCAGGCGTGATTTCAGTTCGGCATCAGATGGTTTGGTATAGTCGGCGTGCATGGGGAATGTTGTTTTAATGGGTGATTGCTATCTTTTCAACAATTTTGCCATGCCGTTTGATGTATATGCCAGGGGTGAGTTTGTCATGGTCGATGGTTTCGCCTATGATATTATAGTAAGTGGCGGTGTCGTCGTCGGGCGTGTTGTCGGTTACGTCATCGGCAGCGAGTGACGGGTGGAACGTGGATATGGATTTCAGGTATTCCCACACGGCACCGGGGCGCCATTGATAGGTCATCGCGCCCTGTTGCATGGTCCAGTCGGGATTGGTGGGGCTCCATGTCTGATATTTCCAGTTGTAGATTTCAGGCTCCCACCACAGCGCGCCGTCACATACCCCTGTGGCTTTAAGCGCAGGTATGAAATATTCCATGAATTTCAGCTGGTCCTCGTTGCACTTGGCCGAATTGCTTTCCACGCCCCATGGTATTGCCGACGTGTAATAGCTGTTCATGCCGGTTTCGCATATCAGTGTGCGTTTGCCGTATTTCTGGTGTATTTTCTTGACGGCATCCACGCATGCCTCGGCTCTTGTGCGCCACATGGTGGTGTTGTCCTTGTCGGCTCCCTCCTGGGGCTGGGGGTATATCGACACTCCGAACAGGTCATAGTCCAGCGCATCGTTGACCACTCCGAGAGTCCAGTCGAGAGTTTCCCATTCCGCTCCGTGGGCGGTCATCAGTACCCTCTTTGCGTCTGGATATATCTCTTTCACCGTCCTGGCTGCCGCATTGAATATGGTGATGAAGCCTTCGGCGCCGTCGTTGCTGATGACACCGTAGTCTGTGACGGTCTTGCCGTCAGGGCTTTGCAGAAGGAATCCTCCGCCTACCTCATTGCCGATCTGTACCCATGCCACGTCCACATTTTCCTGCCGGCAGGCATTAAGCACGTCAGCGACATGGGCTGACGCAGACCGGGCAAGCCCCTCGGTGGATGTATCGGTCCATGCGGCCGGAGTCCACTGCTGCCCGGGGTGGCACCAGTTGTCGGAGAAATGGAAGTCGACCATCACGCGCTGGCCGTTGTCACGCGCTTCGCGCGCCTTGACCAGCAAGTCGGCCTTGTCACACCATACCTGCGGCGCACCGAGGCAGTAGGCATACTGGGGGTCAACGAACACCCTCAGCCTGATGGCGTCAAATCCGTAATCAGCGGTCAGGGCCGGCACGGATGTCAAAGCCCCCTCCGCATCGTACACGTTGACCCCTTCAGCCTCCATCTGAGTGTACCATGAGATGTCGGCACCGAGGGCGAAATCGGGATATTTATTTTCGGCAAGCGACATCAGCGGAGCGGCCAGACCCAGAAGTGTCGTTATAATGCAGGCAGGAGTAGTGTTTTTCATAAGCACGAAATTAAAATTAAGGTATGATACCAAAAAAAACTCTGAAAAAATATAACGATGAAACATCCTGATTAGCAATAAGTAACCCCATCGGGCTGCAAAATCAATCGGCATAATCAATGCAAATTTACACAACCGCTTTTGTATTTAAAAATATTTTTGTAATTTTGTACTGCCTTTACGGCGAGGTCCTATAGCTCAGTTGGTCAGAGCACCTGACTCATAATCAGGGAGTCCTTG
>ERZ777305.3689-NODE-3689-length-10076-cov-4.658617_pt1 | contig 10076 bp, 12 predicted proteins | sample MGYA00374965_ERZ777305 | MGnify/ENA primary metagenome ERZ777305 (study PRJEB29328, sample SAMD00013331) | mouse gut metagenome | study: EMG produced TPA metagenomics assembly of the Metagenome analysis of fecal microbiota from mouse which was promoted...
AAATCCTCCAAAAGCCTTGAAAATAAAGGATTTATCGCAATGTGTTCGCCTTATCTCTTTATATGATTTCACACAAGTTTACTCTTTCCCTGATTGCTCATAAGGGCAAATTCAAGGGCAAGAAAATCTGATAACAAGATATAACAGAGTGTGGCAATCGGAGAACTGTGACATATGTGCGAATATATTATAACGGAGGATTTTTTAATGGAAAAGTATATTTATGATGAAAGCAACGGTCTGTGGTATGAACTACAAGGAGATTATTATATTCCTTGTCTTACTTTACCAACCGAAAAAGAACACAAGCCTATCGGCTTATGGGGACAGCGACACAAACGCTATTTACAGGAACATAACAAAATATTTTACACTACGCTGCTCACAAGTGGTAAGTTAAATGAATATCTTGTCGATGCCGATAAACAGACGGAGGAACGCTTTGAAAGGCTTGTGGAACAGATGAAACAGTCGCAGGGCATAACAGAACAGTTAAAGTCGGAAAACGCCTTAGAGTGGGCAGGGAAAATCTAAACTTTTGGATTTGGCCTAAAATCCAAACTTTAAAGAAATCCAAACTTTTCTGAAAATGGCTTGATAATAGGGGATTCTTGTAGAAAAAAGTTTAGATTTCATTTCACTAAATGCAATTCTCCAATTATGACAAAATGAGAAAAACACTGTTATTTAGCTCTGTTCCAATCAATTTATTTCCATTTTTGACAAGAGAAAGACAAAACAAAATCCAAACTTTTTTATCAGAAAACGCCTTAAATAAAGGATTTACAGAAGAAAGTTGGGATTTTGCAGAGAATGAATAATATACAAGCGTGTGCAAGGAAGATTGTGAATAAGGAAATTATCTTCGGATAAGTAGATAAAGACGGCAGAGGGTAAAAGCTCTGCCGCTTATTTTTATTTTAGTTTCGTTACTAGACTTGACAAAAAGCTCTCTTTTAATTATAATTACTGTTATATAACGGTAATTATAAAATGATGAAGAGGTGAAAACAATGCCACCAAAGGTGAAAATTACAAAAGAGATGATTATAGATGCAGCATTTGAGATAGCACGAAGTGAGGGAGCAGAAAATATCAATGCACGAACTGTATCAAAAAAATTAGGCTGTTCCACTCAACCTGTTATGTATCATTTTAAAACAATAGAGGAATTGAAAAAAACTGTATATGTCAAGGCAGATGAGTATCATTCCGAATATATAACTAATATTCAGAGTGAAAATCCGATGAAAGATATTGGACTGAATTATATACGCTTTGCTGAAACAGAAAAAAATTTGTTTCGGTTTCTATTTCAAACAAATGAGTTTATAGGAAAAAATATTTCTGAGTTGATAAATTCTGAAGAATTACAGCCTATTATAGCTATACTGAGTAAAGAAGTAGAGGTCAATACAGAACAGGCGAAAACCATTTTCCGTTCATTATTCCTGATTGCACATGGATATGCAAGTATGTTTGCAAATAACGAAATGACCTATGACGAACAGACGATTATATCTGATTTAGACTTGGTATTTGACGGAACAGTTTATTCATTAAAAGGAGGATTATAATGTATAGTTTATATAAGAAAAATGAATTAAATTTCTCATTGGTTTGGATTATTTCCTATGTTGTTTTGTTTAGTGTTGCTGACAGCTTTTCTGCTTCGCTTGGCACTGAAAAAATAATTGCTGCACCCGTTGCTATAGTTTTTACATTGCTTCTTTTAGTTTTTGTGAGTAAACACAACTTAAAAGAAAAATACGGTCTGTGTTCTTTTGATGGAAGCCTTAGAAATTTCTTATATTTTACTCCGCTACTTCTAATTATGAGTATTAACCTATGGAATGGCGTTACGATGAAGCTGTCTGTTTTAGAAACTGTGTTATATATTTTAAGTATGCTCTGCGTTGGATTCATTGAAGAAATTATTTTTCGTGGATTTCTGTTCAAAGCATTATACAATGACAATGTAAAGTTGGCGATTGTTATCTCAAGTGTTACTTTTGGAATTGGACATATTGTAAACTTACTGAACGGAAAAGATTTAATACCTACACTCTTACAAGTTTGTTATGCAATCGCAATAGGTTTTCTTTTTACAATTATTTTTTACAAAGGAAAGAGCCTTTTACCGTGTATTATTGCACATAGTTTTGTAAATTCTTCGAGCGTTTTTGCTGTTGAAAATTCTTCAATGAAGTTTCATATTATTTCAAGTGCAGTATTATGTATTATTAGCTTAAGTTACGCACTGTGGATATTGAAAAAAACAAAACAATTTGATGAATATGAAAATAATGATAGGCGGTGATGATATTATATGCCAACTATTATTTCAGAATGGATATATTGCCCTGTATGCGGCAATAAAACCCGTACTATGATACGGGAAGATACGGAATTAAAAAACTTTCCTCTCTACTGTCCGAAGTGCAAGAAAGAAACAATCATCAATGTTCAGGATATGAAAATCACGCTTACAGTCAGTAAATGATTATGTATGCCGCCGCTACGGGAAACGCCATAACGGCGGTTTTTCAATGCCTATCGGCTATTTCTGTCAAAGGATTTCTTACGCTGTCTTTGCGGTAGTCTCTGCTTGTTGCGTTCCTGTATTTCTCGCAGATGTTTTAGCACGCTCTGCCTTTCGGGCGGTCTGCGTTGTTCTTTAGCGGCGGCTGTCGGTTTCCTGCTGGCTTGGTATTCCCACTCAGCAAGGTCACGGTTGTACTGTTCCACAACGCTTTCCATTTCTCGGAAAGTACGCATAAAAACTTGCACATAGGGATAACCGTCCTCTTTGAGCGTATCGGGGATTTTATCCAGCCTGTCGGCAATCTCCGCTTCGGTTTCTTTGATTTTTACCTCCAACGCTTTTCGTTCTTTGCCTTTGAAAAGCCCCTTTGTATCGGCAAGCTGCTGTTTCAACTGCGGCAGAACTTTATCCTGCAAGTTTTTGATTTCCCTTGCCTTATCCTGTACTTTTATCATCAGATTTCTCATATGGTGGAACTCTGCCATATCAATATCAAGCGTAGGCTTGGGCGGCATATCTTTTTCCCGAATAAGGTTTTGCAGAAAATCTTTTGCCCTTGCCACAATCCCACGGAACAGATTCGGCAACCAGCCTTTGCTTTTGATAGATTGGCTTGCTTTTTCGTGTATTTCGGTCTGCTTGACTTCTAAAATCTTTGCTTCGGAAATACCTGATAACAACGCCATATCCGCTGTCCTGTTCCATTCCTGCCTTGCGGTGTTGTCCGCTTCAATCTTGGCGGCTTTGGGATTGTTCTTGCCGATTTTCTTTGTAGGGAGATAAACGCTGTTCTTATCAAAGACCTTTAACTCCTGTTCGGGATCGGAGATATGCCGATTGATAAGGCCGGTGTAAATCTCTTTTACCTCCCGAAGAAAAGGCTCGCTTTTGAATTTATCATCTTTTACAGTAAAGAGGTGGCTTTCGTAAACCTCGCCCTTTTTTATGACGGTGCAGCCTTTTCGTATCTGCCCGTCCGTCCCTTTGATTTCTTTCTTGGTGCGTACCCTTTTTCCCGTTTCATCATAGAACACGCTGCGTGTGGCTATCTTGATGTCAGGTTCAGGAAGCAGTTTTCTTTCGCTGAAGATAAGATGGATATGATAGTTTGTTTTGCGTTTGTTGTGGTGGAGGGCTGACACGCACTCCACGCCATACCGCCTGCGGAACTCCTCCGTAAAATCTTCAAGGACTTCCTGCGGCTCGTATCTTGTATATACTTCAGGCAGGGCGATAATCAATTCCCTTGCTTCAATACATTTGCCCTCTGTGCCGCTCCGCTTAAATTCCTGCTGGCTTTCCCTTGCAAGGTTACTCCAAAATTCATTGTCGGCGGTGCGGTAGGTGGCATAGAGATTTTCCTGCCTTGCGTGGCTTGTGATATAGGATATTCTTCCCTTGACATTTGGTAGTTTCGACATTTGTATAAATGAATGTCTTGCCATATACTCCTTCCTCCCGTGACGGGCATCATGAGTTCTTTCTCCTTTCCTGGATTTTCGGTATTACCATCAAAACGGCTATAGCCGTCATTGTGGTCGATCCCATACAGACTATGTGTAACATGAATGAGAAGAAGAATGCTACCAATAAATATAGCCCCTCACACGTTGTGAATATCAAAGCGATATTTCTGTTTTTTTGATATGACGCATCAGATATCAGATGGTTATTATTCTTTATAGGAGCTAACGCAAAAAACAACTACCATAGAAAGAAGTATCATGACTGGGCAAACAAAGGTAACCCCGAGTGTTTCAATCATATGCGCCGTGCCCAAACAAGCCAGGTACACTCCATTACTGAGAATGAAACAATGTCCATATGTTTTCGCGTGGTAGCCTCCAGAAAAAAGTCTGATACTGACAAATATAAGGCTAAAGGTGATGGAAGTATTCACCGCTCCGCATAAACACGACAAAATAAACACGGACCCCATTACTGCCAAGGACGAAAGAGACAGTTCAAATCCGTAAATGTAAACCGCCCTATGAGCCTGAGCTGTTGGAAACTTGGATAAAAGCCTGTCTGTTAATGCGGTAGCGCAAGCGTTTAGCATAACGAGCCCCTCCCTTTCATGCGATTATTATAGCAGAAAAGGAATTAAAAACGGATTTTTGTCTAAGAGGTATCGAAGTTTGTCTAAAAAGGGTTCAGGCACACGAAGGCAGTTGAAACAAAGTAGTGGTCTTGGTAAGAACTTCGGAGAGCGCCACCATATTTCTTTGCTGTATCTGCTATGTTTTGCAGGCCAAGTCCATGGAGCTCTTGGGAGTCCGCTTTGGTGGTTTGTAAATTGGGGTTAGATATGAGCGGGTCAGCATCCACATAGTTTTCTACACGGAAAAAGAGGGTGTTGTCATTCTTGACCCATATCTTAACACTGACATTTCTTTTAGTGGTATCAGACAACTGCTGGCTGGCCTCGAAAGCGTTGTCAATTTGATTGGACAAAATTGCGCAAATATCAACTTGGTCAATTTCGATTGGATGGGGTAGCTCCACGGAATACTGGAAAGGAATTGACAGAGTCTCTGCTTCAGCAGCCTTGCAGTTTATAACCGCATCGATAATGTTGTTCCCGCTTTTGCAGAAATGCTTTTCCGCATAAGATGTCTTTAGAAGAGAGTGGGTATATTGGGCGGTTTTATCCGCATGTTCCTGGCTGGCTAAAACTTCCAGGGCCTTGATGTGATGGTTGAAGTCGTGAATCCTCCGTGCGATTTCCTTTCTATTAGCGTATAGCTCCTGGTAGTTCAGTGCAATCAACTGATTTGTGCTGCGTAGAAGCTCTGCCTTCTGTTTTTCTTCCTGGTAATTGTCATTGATAAGCAGCAGAGCAATTACTGCAAATACACACAAACACGAAAAAAAGCAGGAAAACATGATGGCGTTCTGCATAGCCAGTATGGCCTGGCTCATAATTAGTGCTATCAATATATTCAAGACGGCAAATACAGAAATACTTGTACAAAGAAGCACGACTCTTTGCTTGCGGTGGAGTTTTTGAAGTTCGGGCATAAAACGCCAGAAAAGCACTAATAGAAGTATACAAATCCCCTTATTTACAGCTAAGTATAGGCATCGCATTGGACTGGGATTTATCAGCGTCAGGAAAGAGTTTGTGTCAGTAATAGGGGATTCAGTTATCATGCAAAAGATAAATAAGCAAATATAATCAACTGCACTCACAACGAGAATGCTAATCACTGCCGCTGTAGAGCGAAGCAGTAGAGAGCCCTTTGAGGTGAAATAGGTTGATAGCACAATAAGTGTGACCGCAATACCAAGTGTAACAAACGAAAAAGTAGAGAGCAAGTTCAAGACTGTGATTACTACGGTATATATGAAAGCAAAAAGAAAAATTAGTAACTTGTGTCTTCGCCCTAAATATCGTTCACATGATATATGAGTAACAGTACACAGCATAATTACCCCTTCAATAGTAGTTGCTGCAATTTCAACAAGTCCGTATACTCTCGTCATGGCTTTTCACCCCATACTTGAAGGATAGTCGATTTTACCCCCGGCAGCATTTTCCGGCTAATTGGGAGATTTTCATCGGAGTCCATTTTTATGAAAGATTCCGAAAGCTGCTGAACATGATCCAGATTGACAAAACAGCTACGGCTTATAAATACGAACCGTTCATCACTTACTTTCTCAAAAACCTCTTTTATCCCGCGTCCGGTATTGATTATTCCCTGGCGGGAGGTGTGAATTTCCAGATAGCGCATAGCTCTTTGAACGTATAAAATTTCATCATATGGAACTCGGACGATATCATGGTAGTATGTAACGGTAAGATACTTTTTTTCTGATTTTTCAGTCTCGTCCAATGCCGCATCCAGAGCCTCTGTCAGTTCATCCTTCAGACTGAGCTTCGACACATATCTCAGAGCATCGACTTTGTACCCTTCTCTTGACATTTCAACATGAGAGGTCAGGAACAAAATCGGGGCGAGGGGTTGAGAGCCCTTGATTCGCCTGGCAAGGGAAAAACCGTCTATGCCCGGCATTTCCACGTCCAGTAAGTAGATGTCAAAAACTGAACCGTCCGTGATCTCGTCCTGCAATGAGGAGGGGTCCGTAAAAGTATGGAACTGAAAAATCAGTTTTTTCCTTTTGGCGTACTGTTGTAGAAGCTCGCTGATTTTGTCAATAAATACAATCTCGTCGTCACAAATTGCTACATGATACATTTGCAATTTCCTCCTTGGTCTGATTTGGAATCTGTGTATGTGTACTTGAATGAACGCCTGCGGTTGATGTCCAGAAAGACGCTCTGTTCTTTGGAGATCAGCAGCATATATGGGTAATCAGGAGATTTTGGGTTCCGGGGGTTCAGATTGCTATGATATACATGTACCCCAATAAGGTGGGAAAGAATCTTTGCCCTAATATCCTCCAGGACTTCCTGTATAGGGGCTGTGTGGTACTTAGTCGCGGTCCATCGGGGAATCATCGCATGTATCGAGTTCAGGGATAGATCATGTAATGGCTGTGAGGGCGGAACAACAGAAAGAAGTGCCGCCAAATCGTCTTGCGTATATTCTTTGATTCGTGAGAAGTGATAAAGTGTTTCATACAAATCGTAATCGCAAGATAGTAACAATCGGAGCAGCTCTGACGTTCCTATTGGCAGGGCGCTGCTATTTCTGAGAGCTATACATTTGGTTACAAATTCGGTTAAATTGCTTTTCATTGTCATTTATGCAAATTCCTCCTTATTTAGGCAGATAACACTATTATAGAAGAAACTTGCGCATTTGTAAAGTGAATAGGCGTTTGTACAATGGAGTTTTTGGCTCCTTTTTGGTAGAATAGTACTGAAAGGAGGGCAGCATATGGATTCAATAGGCAGAAAGATTCGCGAATTGAGAAAAATAAGGAACCTTACGCAGGAGCAGCTTGCGGAGCGGTGCGGGGTATCTCTATCTTGCATTTCTAGATGGGAAAATGATGTACTGCATCCTACTGCTAAGAATATCGAATCTTTATCCAAAGCACTGAGCACAAATATAACGGAATTATTCCCTTCATATGCTGTTCAACCCTCAGAAAGCTTGATTGTGCGGGAGATAGTCTCGATTGTGGAGCGAATGACGGAACCCGAGCAGAAGTTCGTACTTGAAACCTTGATTCACTACCAGGAGGTTCGAAATTCTCTTACTAAAGACAGTATAACATAGTTTTTCTTTTTTTTCATTATGTATGTCTAAGTGGTATGAAAGTTTGTCCAAAAAGAACTTTATCCAGGAGCGATGACTCGCTCCTGGATTTTTTAGACAAGCTTTGCTACCGCTTGGACAGATTTATGTTTTGAGTCAAAAGATATGATAAGATATTATTAAAGCAATTTATTGCAATAGAGTGTGGTATGTACAGTACATTAAATGTATTAGTTCATGAATGCACGGCAAGCATTTATGATATGATTGGTGGATTGCCGACGCCAATCAAGTTCAAACCTGTTGATATGTAGAGTGATCGGCTACGTTTCTATCTCTAGTGAGATTACAGGTAACGGTTACTGTAGCAGGTGAAAAACCGAAAATAATCTATCAATTTGGAGGTCAACTGATGAAAACAAAAAGATTCCTATCCGTTTTACTTGCGGCCATCATGGTTCTCTCTATGTTTGCCATGTCCGCTTCTGCCTATGACAGTACAAACACTTTTACGCGTGATCTTAGCAAACCCTATTCCTTATCCGGCACACATCAGGATATGGAGTACCAATTTGGCTATGGTACATACAATATTTGGTCGCAGACCAAAATTCAGGCAGGTATGGGTCCTGCTACGGGTAAGGCGTATACGGCGTTTGTGCCCCGTCAATGGTTTGGACTTAGTGGTAAACAGTACCAGAAGGCATCATATAGCAAAGATTCCAAAGGCTATATTACTGTAACAGCGAAATCTGGGGAAAGTGGAGATCCAAACGGCAAAACCGACGGAGAGGCAAATACTGTGATGCATTCCGGTTACACAAATGTCACCATTGACTGGCGTGTTGACAGGAAGTACGAGCGCAAATGAGTAGCTTAGTCTAGTCAAAGAAATCCGTAGGCATTATTAACAATTCCGAGATGTAAAGGGGGAAAACACTTATTTGGATGGCTTTCCCCCTCACATTACTATAAAAAGTGATTTGCAATTTAATTTCTTAAAGGGGTGTCTTTTATCAATATAATGCGGTTGTCGCTTTTTGAATTAAGAAAAAACGCGGTAAAAAATCCTCTTGTATGTTTTTTGTTTATAATAGGATCTGTTCTATCTTCTTTGATTTTTATTTATTGCTATGGAAATAGTTTTTCTGCCAAAATTGGAGGCCATGCCTTAGCTGAGGCATATAGAGGATTTGAGCTACAGCTAGAGAGAAAGGTGGATATTTCTGAACCCGACCTTGCCTTACTTGATGAATTTAATATTGAGGAAGTTGAAGTATCTGCCGACCTAGAACTCTCATCCAAATACAAAGAAAATCTCCCAGGTCAAGCACAGCCTAAGATATGTGCCTATCGGGATAATTTTATGAATGTCTCTCCCGATAATCCACTATTTGACAAGAAAAATTTATCAGATAATGTAATAATAGTTCCGAAAGAGCTTTCTGATTTTACAAGTATCCAGATTAAAGGCGTTGAGTTTACTGTAATCGGATACACTTCATCACCAGAGGTTTTTGTGGTACCAATGAAAATTTATGTTGATTATTTCCAGGCCGAAACAATTTCATATCTCTGCACTGAACCTCTCTCATACGAAAGGATCAGAGAGGTTGAGTCCATTTTGAATCATCACTTTCCTTTTGCGACAATTTCGTCTCCCAATAACGTGAAGGCTATTGATAGGAAAGAGGATACTTTTGCTTTTGTGAAGATGAGTATACTCTATATTACCTCACTATTCTCATTCTTGTTTTTGTTCAAATGCATGATAGACCAGAGTCGACGTGAGCTTACTATATACACCTTGGTAGGAGCTAGAAAAACTACTATTTTTAAGTTGCTCGTATGCGAGGTTATGGTTCTATCCTTGCTCGCCTTTTTACTCGCTTTTGTCGTTCATAAGACATTTTACAAGTCATTTTTCTCTCAGGTAAACATCATGTCTGGCATTGAGTATTCCGTAGGAGATTATATATTCGTATTACTTACAACCGTGTTGTTATCAATGTGTGCAGCCGCTCCCTTTGCATATATCTGCTGTCGTTCAACGGTTGCGCAGATGAAACGCTATTATAATTCATAGGAGAAAAGAATGAAAAAATTACAGCTGGTTTTCCAAATTTATAGGCATAATCCTATTTTAATTCTTTTCCTCTTCTGCTTTATAACATACTCAATTTTTAATATGGTGGATTTTATGGGGTGCTACGCTTTTGATATGTACTCTTTCCACAGGGCTGAGCAGATTGGGTTAACACAAAATGGCATCTATTTTATGCCTACACATAAAGAACAGAATACTGATGCTGCAAATTATGACGATCTGCTGGCACAGAATTTCTCCGCCGTAGAAAAAG
>ERZ777305.3690-NODE-3690-length-10075-cov-9.733932_pt1 | contig 10075 bp, 11 predicted proteins | sample MGYA00374965_ERZ777305 | MGnify/ENA primary metagenome ERZ777305 (study PRJEB29328, sample SAMD00013331) | mouse gut metagenome | study: EMG produced TPA metagenomics assembly of the Metagenome analysis of fecal microbiota from mouse which was promoted...
TTGGGATGCTCGCCTACCTGCTTGGATTTTCCGACTGCAAGGCCATGTTTTTGGGGAAATGCCTGCCAACAGAAGCAAAAGAAATGAACACAGAATTGTAACTGCAAAAAAAGCCGGACAGGACGGAAAGGCTGCGGATGTTTCCTGAACCATGCCCGCTCGTCATCCGGCGTGACCGTTATCTTCTTGAAATAAACAAGGGAACCGAAGAGAGGCTGTGATCCCAGGTCTGCCGGAATCAGCCGCAGAGCCTGTTTTGCAGTGACATTCATAAAAACAGAGCAGTCCACTTTTGCATAAGAGCAGGCATAATAAAAAGCATTGAGCGATTTTGCGGTTATACCGGACAAAAAGTGTCTGTACAGGGAGCGTATGGAATCCGCAGATTCCATTGCCAGTATAGCTAATACAAGCAAAACAAGCTTTCAGCCGTAGGGGCAGCAAAGGTGGAAAAATATACAGAAAAATATCGAAAAAGCCTGCCAATTATGTGTTTGTCATTGTATAATAAGGTTGTCGTATGAGGTCACTTCTTTCGTGTATTTTTGTTCGCAAACTTATTATACACCAGAGCGCCTCATACGGCATTTCTTTTAAAAAGTTGTAAAGTGGTGTGAATATTACTTCAACTACTCAATATTTACACAGCTATATACTGCTTCAACATTTCCATGTATTCATCCTTCCACTCCTCAATTTCCAGAGTAACCGTCTTAGACAGATCCAGGCTAAAAATGCCCATAATTGATTTTGCATCAATAATGTAACGTCCGCTTGATATTGTTACATCACCGTCTATTTTGCTGACCATATTTACAAAATCCTTAACTCCATCTATAGAGTGCAGAGAAATTATCATCTCTCTTTTCATCACTTTTTTCCCTCCATTTCTTCTTAATTGAATAATGCCACCAGCTTTTCCTTTTCACTCTTCCGAACTACGGCAAGCACTGAAACATCCCATGTATCAATTGTCCAAACATCTGCAGATACATCAAACGCAGAATGATTTGTTTTAAGGCGCTCAAGATATTTGATGCCGTCAAACAGCTTCTGCTGGACACTTCCCTGCACCTTTCTCTTTTCTGCCAGTTCCCAACAAAAATTTCCTCTATGCAAATACCTGGAATCATCGCAGTTTTCCGGAATCTGATGGTAGGAATAATCATTTTCCTGCCCGATTTCATCGCCACTGTAAATCACAGGTATTCCTGATTGCGTCAGCATGTAAGCATGAAGCATCAAGTCCAGCTTAATTGCTTTCTCTAAGTCCCGCCCATTCCTCTCATACAATGCTTTCTCAATTCCACATAAAGAAGCAGTAGTGCCACAAAGTCTCGCATCACCAGATGCAGGGTCTGAATTATATAATTCTCCCCTTGCAAAAGACCCTGGATATTGCCCTGTCAAAAAATCATTAAGATATTTCTTATGGCTTACTTCTCCGATTCCAAACTGCATCAGCCAAAGGTAATCCAATCCCCAGCCAATATCATCATGGCACCGAAGATAATTCAAGAATACATATTCTTTGGGAAGTCGATTGACAATATCCATCTGCGCCCGCAGCAGCCTGACATCCCTGGTGGCTACTGTACTCCATGTAGTCGCCATTGTAGTAACATTATAAAGCATATGGCACTCCGGCTTTTCCACTGTTCCAAAGTAAGGGACTACTTTATCCGGGGCCATAACCACCTCTCCAAGCAACAACACTCCCGGACAAACAATTTCACAGATCATCCGAAGAATTCGTACAATGGTATGAACCTGTGGAAGGTTCCGGCAGTCAGTACCAAGCTGCTTCCAAATATAAGGAACCGCATCAATCCGTATAATATCAACTCCCTTATTGACCAGATTCAGCATATTGTACACCATTTCATTAAACACAATTGGATTCCAGTAATTCAAATCCCATTGATATGGATAGAATGTAGTCATCACAAATTTTCCCAGTTCAGGAAGCCACGTATAATTTCCCGGTGCCGTGGTCGGAAATACCTCTGCCATGGCAATCCTCCGCAAGACATTCTAAATCCTCCATAGAACCCAACTCCGGTTTTACTTTTCGGAAATCAGATACTGCATAACCCCGTCACTTCTTCCTTCCGGTGAATCCAGAAGCGGCATCAGGATTCAAACATATCCTGCTGATTTTCGTATAGCTCGCAGTACAGCCATTTCAATTCATCATAATACTTCGAAAAACGGTCTTTATATTCTTTTAGAGCAGATTCTACATGGAACCTCACCGCAATCCCTCCTTATAAATTACAAATCTCATTTCTCACCGGAAGAACAAAAGAAGGCGATACGGAAAGTTCATCGAGGCCCATCTCCACAAAGGTTTTTGTTAGTGTAAGGTCTGCCCCTAATTCTCCGCAGATGCCTACCCATGCCCCATGCTCATGTGCATTATCCACTACCATCTTAATTGCCTTCAGAACCGCTGGATGATGCGGGTCATAAATATGATCCAGTTTGGGGTTTTGCCTGTCGATGGCAAGCGTATACTGCGTCAGGTCATTGGTTCCGATACTGAAAAAATCCACTTCCTTTGCAAGTTCTCCGCTTTCAAAAACTGCTGCCGGCGTTTCAATCATGATACCTGTTTCCACATCCTGATGCGGAACCTCTTTCTCTTTTAATTCTTCCTTAACTTCTTCCAGAATTCTTTTTGCCTCCCTTACTTCCTTTACGGAAATAATCATTGGAAACATAATAGAAATATTTCCAAATGAACTGGCCCGCAGAATCGCCCTGAGCTGTGTCCGGAAAATTTCGGGCTGACTCAGGCAGATCCGAATCGCACGGTATCCCATCGCAGGATTATCCTCTTTATCCAAATTGAAGTAATCCACCTGTTTATCCGCCCCGATATCCAATGTACGAATAATTACTTTCTTACCTCCCATGCTTTCAGCCACCGTCTTATAAGCCTGGAACTGCTCCTCTTCCGAAGGGAAGTCCTTCGACTCCAGATATAAAAACTCACTGCGGAACAAACCGATTCCTTCTGCATCATTCTACAACGCACTTACTGTATCTGCCACATTTCCAATATTGGCATAAAGATGGATTTTCCTGCCCCCTTTTGTAACAGTCTCCCTGCCTTTCAGCTCCTGCATCAGCAGTTTCTTCTTTTCGTCTTCCGCAATGCGGTTCTCCATCCGTTCCATTTCCCAGAAGAACCGAAACCAGCCGTTCAGAAATATCTTTGACATCTGCCGCTCTTGCTTTCATGTATTCATCGTCCATTTGAGAAAACATTTTAGAGAAATTATCCCCTGTCATTGCCACGGCATATTCTGCATTTACTTTCTGTTCGCGGATCATACTATGGATAGATTCCAGAGAATCCTCATCTTCCATCATCATCTTATGTACTTCAAAAACAGCTGCGTTATCCTCTCCGACTTCTTTCAAAGCCTTTTGATAAATCCTGTCAAGCTGCCCGAGCGCCACCACCTTTGCCGCTTCGAACCGTTTTATCTCTTCCTCTGTTTCCTCAATACGATTCCTCTTAACAATATTTTCATTTTTTTCATAATAAAATATCTTGCCAACAGCAACCTTTTGAAAAATGGATTTACCCGTATAGCTTTCCACTACTCTATACCTCCCTTATAAGTTTTCCTTAAAAAATTTTTCCATTGCGGCAATGACTGTGTCCTCATCTTCTCCTTCCGCAGAAACAGTAACTACGTCCCCCTGCTTAATCCCCATACCCATGATCATCATCAGCTTGCCCGCATCCATCGTCTTCCCCTTAGCGGATAATGTGATTTTAGCGTCAAACTTTTTCACTTCCTTCACAAGCATTCCTGCCGGACGTGCATGGATTCCCAGTTCATCAGTAATTGCATACTCAAATGATTTCATTTCATTTTTCCTCCCTATATCAAATTCATTCTCTTAAATTCAAAATAAACCCCATCTTCCTCAACGCTCTCGCAGACAATATCTGCTATGTCTTTCAATTTCTGGCAGGAATTCCCCATTACAACGGCAACCCCCGCATATTCCAGCATCTGCTGGTCATTCATACTGTCTCCAAAGGCGACCGTATCTGCCATGTCTGCACCATAGTATTCACAGACACGTTCCATGGCCTCGCCCTTATCCATATCTTTCTGTATAATCTCGCCATTATAGCAGTCTGCATCTTCTGCATAGGGATGCACTACATAATGAAACTCCTGCTCCAGATACGGTTTTGTTTTCTCAATGTCGGCCAGATCTGTACAGATAAATCCCAGCTTATATGCTCCCTTGTGGGGATATTCTGTATACGGTTTTACCCCCACATCAGAATCCAGTTCCTTCTTCATTCGGATTAACTCCGAATTGGACAGATCTGCCGTTGCACTGGTGAGGATTTCCTGAAGGCTGTCATCAATATAAATCCCCTCCGGACTCTCTATGCGGCAATAAATCCCAAATCGATGAAAAATTTCCAGGCACTTCTGGATGGTTTCTTCTGGAAGTACACTGTCGCGGATTACTTTCCCATCAATTTCTATATGCCTTCCCGCACTGGCAACCACACCGTCAAATCCTACTTCCAGAACATCCTCGCTTACAATTGGCATATTGCGCCCTGTGCTGATCAAAATCCTGTGCCCATTTTTTCTTGCCTCCCGTACTGCCCTTGACGCAAGCTCTGTCGGTTTTTCCAACGGGACAGTAAATGTCCCGTCGATATCTAAAAATACAATTTTTTTACCTGTCATTATGATTCCTCCAGTTTAATAAGCGGCTCCATGCAGTGAATCTCTCCATTCTTCAGCCCCTCCACATTTTTGTAATCATCTGTATTGGCAATAATTACCGGAGTAGCCACCGGATAGCCTGCTTCCTGGATTTTCTGGATGTCAAACGTAAGAAGCAACTGTCCGGGCTTTACCTGATCGCCCTGTGCCACATGAGCCTCATAATACTTTCCGTTAAGTTCTACCGTATTCACACCCACATGAATCAGTAATTCTACTCCATCTTTCGTTGTAATGCCAATGGCATGTTTCGTATCAAACAGTGTAGAAACCTCACCATGGCAGGGTGCTACCACTTTCCCCTCCGAAGGAATGACTGCCATCCCCTTCCCCAATACTTCCGCGGCAAATGTATCGTCCGGCACCTCGCTCATCGGAATCGCTTTTCCTGTCAGCGGACTGCAGATCACGCCTTTCTCTGCCTCTGAGAAAATGTCCACAGACGTATCCGCTGGTTCTTCTGCTGCAATTTCTTTTTTCTCCAATTCTTTATTAAATTTTTTCATATTTGACATGATATATGTAAAGATAAATCCTGCCGCAATAGAAATAGCCGTACCAATCAAAAAGTTCAGCATACTGGACGCAGGAACACAGACAAACCCGACAATTCCCGCGGTTCCCGGAGCCGTATTCAAAACATTTGTCAGCGTTACATACCCGCCTCCAAGAGCTGCACCGATCATAGCGCCATAGAACGGATATTTCAGTTTCAAGTTTACACCAAACATAGCAGGCTCTGTGATACCCAGCATCGCAGACACACCCGAAGTCGCCGCAACACTCTTTAACTTTTTATCCCTTGTACGGAGCATGGCACATAAGGTTGCGCCGCCCTGCGCCACATTATTACAGGACGCGATTGCAAGCAGGAAAGAACCTCCCGCCGCCACCATTTGGATATCCACCGGAAGCAGGCTGTGGTGCATACCGGTCATGGTAAGAGGCGAATATAAGAAGCCCAGGACCATACCGCCCACAATCCCTAATGTATCATGCATCCACACAAAGCTGTTTGTCAGCATATCACCGGCAGAACCGTTCCCTGATATCCTACTTTTTCGATCGTAAGCCCCAAAATGTTCCATACCGGGATTGTCCCTTCTGTTACGGCAGTACCGTAGGCATAGGCATTCAGCAGATCCCCCGAAACCATAATCATGCCGATAACCGCCCCCAGATACGGATTGCCCCCAAACATTTTTGTGGCAGAAAATCCAATCAGGATAGGCAGAAAGGCATATGCGGCACTGGCAAACGTATTAATCATAGCAGCAATGTCAGAAAGTGCCGAATAGGCTTCTACTAAAGACTGTCCCGGAATAAACAGCCCGTTTGCCGTAAGCACATTATTTAAACCCATCATCAAACCGCTGGCAACCAATGCCGGAATCAGCGGTACAAATACGTCAGACAGCGTTTTTACAAGACGCTGCAGTGGGTTCATCTTCTGGGCGGCCGCCTGCTTTACTTCACTTTTCGTTGCTTCGGCAATCCCTCCGGTTTCTATGAACCGTTTGTAAACCTCATTTACGGTGCCGCTGCCGATAATAATCTGGAACTGGCCTCCATTGGCAAACTGGCCCTTCACCAAATCCACCTTCAGGATTCCATCCACATCCGCCTTTGCTTCATCTTTCAAAACCAGCCTGAGTCTGGTTGCGCAGTGAGCAGCGCTGATAATGTTTTCTTTCCCTCCGACCAGCCTCAAAAGTTCTTCGGCAGACGCCTGATAGCGTTCTTCCTTTGTCATGATTCTTTCTTCCTCCTTTTGATTATATTATTTCATAGATAGTTGCTTCATAGGGACGCAGTTTCATCTGTTCCAGCCGGGTTTCAGAAGCCTGTTCATAATTGGACAGGAGCGCTCTGCCTTTTCCATGATAATCAAAACATGCCGATTTCTCATAAAAATTACCTACCACCAACCACTTTTTTCCCTTCCATTCCCTTGTATACGCAAAGATATGTTCATCCTCCGGGCAGAACAGTTCAAAAGATCCATAAATCAATATTGGTTCTTCTTTTCGAAGCCTGATTAGCTTTTTATAATAATGAAAAATGGAATTCTGATCCTTTAATGCCTCTTCTGCATTAATTTTTGTATAATTGGGATTTACCCTGCACCATGGTGTCCCTTCCGTAAATCCTGCACTTGGACTGTTGTCCCACTGCATGGGAGTTCTTGCATTATCCCTTGACTTAGCGCAGAGGGATTTTATGATTTCTTCTTCGGGATATCCCATCTGCTTCCGTTCCCGGTACATATTGACAGACTCTACATCAAAAAAATCCTCAATACATGAAAACGGATAGTTAGTCATCCCTATTTCTTCACCCTGGTAAATATAAGGCGTTCCCTTCATGCCATGAAGCACAGTTGCCAGCATCTTTGCAGATTCCACCCGATACTCCTTATCATTCCCCCATCTGGAAACGATTCTTGGAAGGTCATGGCTGTTCCAGAAAAGACTGTTCCATCCTTTCCCCTCCAATGCTTTCTGCCATTTCGCAAACGCCTGTCTTAACTGTTTCAATTCGAGGGGCTTTAAGTCCCACTTCTGTTCTCCCGAAACCTGATCCAGCAGCATCTGCTCAAACTGAAAAATCATATCCAGTTCCTTCCGCTCAGGATCGGAATATAAACTTCCATTCTCAATATCTGCTCCCCAGCATTCCCCTACCGTCATCAGATTTTTATCCCCAAATGTCTCCCTGTTCATTTCCTGAAGATATTCGTGTAGCTTCGGCCCGTTTTCTTTTATCTCCTGATCCGGGATTTTTCCAATGACATCAATCACATCCATCCGAAAACCGCCAACGCCCATATCAATCCAGAAATTCATCATTTTCCATATTTCTTTCCGCATTGCTTCATTCTCCCAGTTGAGATCCGGCTGCTTTTTATGATAGAAGTGCAGATAATACTCCCCCGTTTCTTCCGAGTATTCCCATGCATTACCGCCAAAGCAGGATTCCAGTTCGTTAGGCGGACTGCCTTTTGTCCCTTCTCGCCAGATATAATAGTCCCTGTACGGATTGTCCTTCGATTTTTTCGCCTCCACAAACCACGGATGCTCATCAGAAGTATGGTTCACAACAAGATCCATGAGTATTCTAATACCACAATTTTCACATTCTCTGATTAAATCCTTCATATCTTCCATCGAGCCATACTCCGGTGATATTCCATAATAATCGGATATATCATAGCCATTATCCGCATTGGGAGAGGCATAGACCGGACTCAGCCATATCACGTCGATCCCCAGTTCCTTCAGATACCACAATTTGGATCGGATACCGTTAATATCGCCGATTCCATCGCCATTGCTGTCACAGAAGCTTCGTGGATATATCTGGTATACAACACTGCTTTTCCACCACTTTTCTTTCACCATTCTTTTCACCTCGCTTGTTTTTCTCTGGTGATTTTAGTATACTGGAAAAGAAGTCCTTATTGCTTGCATAATTTTACTCAATAATAACACAAATTTATGATTTTGGAGTTGATAACTATGTCAAGAGCTTATCATGAAGATAAAACCCATGGTACTTCTGTTTTTCCTTTACAGGTATATTCTCACCATGACAAAGACGGATTTTATTTTGTATCACAGCACTGGCACGAAGAACTGGAATGGGTATATGCAGAATATGGAATTCTTAATCTGACTATCCACGGAAAATCCCTTGTCTTGAACCCAGGGGAATTCTGTTTTATCAATTCCGGAGCACTGCATGAAATTAAATCCGTTGGCGAGTCCCTGCACCATGCCGTTGTATTCAATCCCAGCTTTTTAGACTTTTCATTGTATGATGCCTGCCAGCATAATTTTATCCGGCCGATTACCAACGGAACATTGCTGTTTCCAACCTTCTGCTCTATGCTTTCACCAGAAGATAATAAACAAATCCTGTTCCATATGCAGGAGATTATAAAACTTTACCACACATTGCCCACCTGTGCCCTTTTAAGTATTAAGCTCCACATATTGCACATGATTGAATTATTTTTTCAGGGAGATTATTTTTTAGAAAACAAATTATCATCGAAAGGAAAAGACTCTTTAAATAAGTTAAAACAAGTAATTGAATATATTCATGTCAACTATGCAGAATCCATAGCTTTGCAGACATTGTCAGAAATATGCTTTATGAGTCCTAATTATTTCTGTCACTATTTTAAACAGGAAATCGGAAAGACACCGATCAGTTTTATCAATGAATACCGGATAGAAAAAGCCTGTGAAATGCTTTCAGAATCAAAAGCACCGATTTCTGATATCGCACTTTCCGTTGGATTTGATAATTTCAGTTATTTCATAAGAAAATTTCGGGAATATAAAGGAGTTACACCGAACAAATACCGTTCCCTGTGCCTGAATTAGGGCAATCATAGAAAACCATGTCAGCATATCTATACAGACCTGGAAAACACGAATCAGTGAATTCTTCCGTCGGTAATCCTTTCAGCCAGACATCCTTCGCCATCTTAAAAGCCGCCATGCCTTCGGCCATCCTGCGTAAAATGCTGCATGAGTTAAAATCTCCGCGATTTCCGCTTTTGTAATCCCGTTATTCTTCGCACGCATCAGATGATACTGGAAGGAGGAATCCACCAGCCCCTGCGATTTTGGAGCGAAGTCCCCAAGCTGATCTCTGCCTGCTGTCTGCTTTACCATAATTTTATCCTCCATTTTCTGCTCATATCTGTACCTGCGCTATATTTTCTGGTTTCCGGTAGACCAAACATGGCTCTCTTTCGCAGAATCCCGCGTATTTTGCGCCATAACGCCCACCAAATTATGCGGAGCATAAAGTTCCTCCAAATAGAAAAGCTCCTCTGCTGACAATTCCAGCTCTGTTGCTTTTACTGCTCCTTCGATATGATGGAGCTTCGTTGCTCCGACTACCGGAGAAGTAACCTTCGTCAAAAGCCATGCGAGAGAAACCTCCGTCATGGAAACGCCTTTTTGTGCCGCCAGTTCCGCCACCCTGTCAATAATCACTCCATCCTGCCCTGCAGTAGAATCGTATTTCAGCCTTGCATAACTATCCTCCTGCAAACGTTTAGAACTTTCACCGGGAAGCCTTGCAAGCCTGCCTCCTGCCAGTGCGCTGTATGGTGTCATGGCGATATTGTCCTCGCTGCAAAGCTTTGCCATTTCCCGCTCTTCTTCCCTGAAAATCAGATTATAGTGCCCCTGCACGGATACAAACTTTGCAAATCCTTCTTTTTCCGCCAGTGCGTTTGCCTTTGCAAGCTGATAGGCAAAGCAGTTGGAAATACCAATATA
>ERZ777305.3691-NODE-3691-length-10074-cov-5.476794_pt1 | contig 10074 bp, 10 predicted proteins | sample MGYA00374965_ERZ777305 | MGnify/ENA primary metagenome ERZ777305 (study PRJEB29328, sample SAMD00013331) | mouse gut metagenome | study: EMG produced TPA metagenomics assembly of the Metagenome analysis of fecal microbiota from mouse which was promoted...
GCGTCGGGGTGACAGGATTCGAACCTGCGACCTCCTGGTCCCAAACCAGGCGCTCTAGCCAAGCTGAGCCACACCCCGTAAGGCTTAGGCGCCGAATTCTTCACAACGCATGTTACATTATATAATACTGATTTTTCCCTGTCAACCAGTTTTTTCATTTTTTTAATAGTTTTGACATCAATTTTTTTGATTTTTGAATCTCCTTGCCAGTCTGTTTATCCAGCCTAACCAAAAATCGATTCAAGATACATAATTGAGCGTATAATGTGCCTGCCCCTCTGCGTCAATCTCCATCAGGACATAGCTGGGTTTGCGGTTTTCCTGTCTGGGATAACTGAGACTGCCTGGATTGATCAGGGTCACATTTTTTCCAATATCTATGACAGGCTTGTGGGTATGACCGCACATGACAATATCCACTTCCCTGTCCCTCGCTTCCTGCTTGATGGTCTCCGTATTCATGGCTATGTAATAATGGTGCCCGTGGGTCAACCACACCTTATACTGACCAATCATAAACTCCCGTTCCCTGGGAAGGTCAGAAAAGAAATCATTATTTCCCTGTACCATCATCACCGGGCAGCCTGCTGCCTTACTTATAATATATTCGCTCCCTTCCACATCGCCACAATGCACTACCATATCAAATGGCCCGGCTTTTTCCACGACTTTCAGAAAATTCTCATTACGGCGGTGGGTATCGCTGACAATCAAAATTCTCATTTTTTACCTCAAATCTCGCGACCAAAAATTTTCATTTTCAATCCTGTTACCTGTTCATCCTCTTCATCAGTTCTGGTTTCATCAGCTCCAAGGCTCTGCTGCGGTGGCTGATTGCGTTCTTCTCCTCATCCGTAAGTTCCGCCGCTGTACGTCCATACTCTGGCAGATAAAAAATCGGATCATAGCCAAACCCATTCTCTCCCTTTAGCTCATGTCCAATCCTTCCCTCGATGGTCCCCAGCGTAACAGCCGTTTCTCCGTCAGGCCATACTGCCGCGATGGCACAGACAAACCTGGCCGTGCGCTCCTTATCTGCAACGCCTGCAAGCCGCCTTAGGAAATCCTGGCTCTTTACCGTAAAAGGTGTTTCTTCCCCCAAATATCTGGCCGAATAGACTCCAGGTTCACCGCCCAGGCAGTCAATTTCCAGTCCGGAATCATCTGCCAGCACCACACAGTCTGCTCCCAATTCCTTCTTTTGGGCAAGTGCCTGTGCCACTGCTTTTGCCTTAATCATGGCATTTTCAGCAAAAGTTGTGCCGTCCTCCACAATATCTATAAAAACACCTGCCTCTTTCATAGAGAGAATCTCTGCTTCCGTATCCTGCAAGATTGCCCGAATCTCCCGCATTTTTCCTTGATTACCGGTGGCAAAAATAATCTTATACATATATTCTATACTTCTCCCTCATAAGCCTTCATGACCGCATTGTAGATTCCTTCCGCAATCCGGTTGATATAGTCCTTGCGCTGTAAAAGGATAGACTCCTGACCATTGGTCAGATAACCGACTTTGACAGCCGCCGCCGGAACGGTAGCCGCACCAATCACATAATCCGTCTCCGATGCCTCCACCAGGCCGTTGGCTTTGCCACTGATCGCAGTAACCACTTCACGTTCCAGAATATCCGCCAGTTCCACACTGCCAAACCCCGGGATAAAGTATCTGCTGTTATAGACCGACTCCGTCCCATACAACTTACTATTTTCATTTCCATTCACTTCAATTCGAATCAGCATATCCGCCTTGGTGGCCGCAGCAAGGTTCACCCTATTTTCCGGCGCCGGATTACTGTCATCCATTCTGGTATAATATACTTTGATATCTGTCTCGTCAAACTTCGCTTTTAAAGCCTTTGCAATATCCAGCGTAATGTCTTTGGCTTTAACGCCTTCTATGGCCACACCATTCACCGATGCACCATAGGCGGGATCTACCACGATGATCTTTTCATATACTTCCTTGGAAGGCACAAATTCTACATACAAGGTCTGGCCTTCAAAAATACTGCGGTACTCATATACTCCCGCCAGGGAAAACCGCAGATAAATCCTGCTGTCTTCCACCTCAAAGTGCCCGTCCAGCACATTTTCACTGTTGCCATAGACACTGTTGATCTCATAAAAGGTATCATAGTCCGCCATATCTCCCTGAATATTCACCCAGAGTTCCTGATCCATGTAGTGATTTTCCAATGTCACTTCTTCTGCCCTTACGGTTTCAGGCATAGGAATACAGAAATAATTTGTATTCTGCCTGCCCCGGTCAATGGTGATCGCATTCTTGTCCACCACCGCTGTCAGCGTGCTTTTCTGATTCTCCTGTGCGGATTGTATGACTTCATCCTGGGCCACATCCGCCACAACAACAATCTTATTCGCAGAATAATATAACATCACACCCATGGCTGTCAATACGAACAAGATACAATATATTGCTGTTCTCTTCATCAATTTGTTCTGCTGCATTTTTATCTGTTACCTTCCGTTCCCGGTTGGCTTCGGTCCTATATATTGGTAAAAATAAGTCCTCATCATGCCGTTATAGATTTTTCTGTTCTTATCGGCTTTTCTGCCTATCGCGCTCTCCGCCTGCTCGTACGCTGTGATCAAATACATGGACCAGGCGTCCAGCGCCTGGAATCGTTCTCCTAATGTACGATACAGCGGCATCAGCGTCTTCTTGTCTTCCAAACGCTCCCCATAAGGCGGGTTGGTAAGGATAAATCCGTATTTCTTGGCATGGCTTAACTGTTCCACGCCCCTTGTCTGGAAGTGAATCAGATGGTCTACGCCAGCCAGTTTTGCATTGGCCCGGGCAATGGACACCATTTCATCATCTATGTCATAGCCCTGGATATTGGTTTCCACAGAAAGATCAGCAAGCGAATCCGCTTCCTCTCTCACACCCTCCCACAGTCTTCCAGCTACGATATGTTTCCAGCCTTCAGCCTGAAAAGTACGGTTTCTGCCCGGCGTCATATGGGCCGCCATCATGGCTGCCTCAATGGGTATCGTTCCACTGCCGCAGAATGGGTCTACCAAAATCCGGTTTCCCTTCCATGGCGTCAGCATCAACAATCCGGCCGCCAGGTTTTCCGCGATTGGTGCCTTGGCTGTGAGCTTACGGTATCCCCGCTTATGTAAAGACTCCCCTGTGGTATCCAATCCCACAGTCACTTCGTCCTTTTTGATGAAAACCCTGACGGGAAAAGCTTCCCCGCTCTCCGTAAACCAATCCACATGATAGACGCTCTTCATTCGCTCTACCATCGCCTTTTTCATAATAGACTGGATATCAGACGGACTAAAAAGCCTGCTCTTTACGCTGGCCGCCTTAGCCACCCAGAATTTTCCATCTCGGGGAATATAGGCTTCCCATGCAAGTGCTTTAGTACCCTGAAAGAGTTCTTCGAATGTCTCCGCATGAAAACTGCCTATTTTAATCAGCACGCGCTCTGCGCTTCGCAAAAAAATATTGGCCCGGCACAATGCCTCTTTGTCCCCCGCAAAGACAATCCTGCCGTCCTCTACGGCCACAACCTCATAACCCAGATTATTAATTTCTCTTTTTAAAACTGCCTCAAGCCCAAAATGGCAGGGCACGATATACTCTAATTTTTCCATAGGTTTATTTTATGCTGTATCAGACGGAGTGTCAACCGGCTTTTACATAACAGAAAAGGGACGCATGAAGCGCCCCTTTTCCGATCGTCCACGATTAGTTGTTCTTCTGGTTGTTCTGAGAATTGTTGCTGGAACTATTCTTAGTGCTGTTCTTAGAGCTGTTCTGGCTGCAGTTGTTGTATTTATCCTGCTGCTTCTCATTCTGACTATTCTGACTGTTCTGGTTGTTCTGGTTAAAATCGTTTTTAGACATCTTCCATACCTCCTGATTGATTTGATGTTACAGAAATAGTATGAGAGAATCCATGTAAACTTATTCAAACGACAAATAGGTCTTTAGTACTATATTTTTATTCAAAAGTACCAAAAGTACCCTTGGTACTTTGGTACTATTTTTGATTGCAATTTCTTTCAAATCATATATAATAATAGATGTAAACAGAGATACCCCTTCATTCTCAGTTTACAGACCCTTATATTAATTATTTATACTCCCCTCAATAGACCATTTACCCAAATGGTCTATTGTATTTTATGCGCGAAATCTTTTTGGTCATTTATGATTTTGAAACAGCCGAATAATCAGCATGATCAATAGCACCGGTATCAAAATCGGCGCCATAGCGGATATCAGGGAAAATGCCACCCCGATAATCAAAAGAACCACCACCGTAACGATCAGAAGCAGCAGCCAGCCCGGCATCCGAAATACCCTCGCCTCTCCGGTCATATCCTCTTCATAAACATCCCGGTTCTCCCCTGCATCATACGTATAGGTCTGTTCATCACTGCCGCTGTCAACAACATCTTCATCATAATGCAAGTTCGACCCCTGGCTGTAGCCGGCACGCTTATTTGCTTCAATAATACTCTTTGCCAAAAGCCTGGGATCTCCAAGGCTTGTTAAAACCTCCGACTCGCTTCTGCCCTTGCGAATCTCCGTGTCGATATATTCCTGATAATAGCGTACATTCTCCCTTACCTGACGGCTGTTAAGCCCGCCCGCCAGCGCTCTTTGCAGTCGTTCTATAAATTCTATCCGGTTCATACTCTGTTTCCTTCTTCTTACAGTTTACATCATCTGGTCCATGCCTCTTCCATCACGAAATTTCCTGACATATTCTTCCGGTGCGCGCTTCATCTTAGCCATTGTCATAAAAGCATGGAGTACCATTTCTTCCTTATTACACTGTGCCGTATTCTTGCCGGTGTCCCTGCGCAGATTATCCCGCTCCATCTCCCACACATAGCAGTCCGTCAGTGAATATCCCTCACACCTGGGATGCTCCGGCAGCTCATGATGTTCTAAATAATACACAAACGCGTCATACAGGGTCTGTTCTACAAGCAGTTCACTCCACAGTCCATTACACCATTCATCGGATATTCCTGCATATGCACACAATCTGTTAAGGCTGTCATATACTTTTAATCTGCTCTGGTCAAAAATAATAGGCGCAGACACGTTCTCTCCTCCTCATATTCCAAAATCCCCTGCCACAGGGCAAAAGACGCAGAATCCCCTGTGTTTTATCATTTTATCACACCTATCCAAGATTTACTACGACTGGTTTCTTAATTTATTATAAAAAATCGAACATAGCTCGATTACGAGGACTGCTTCGCAGCCTCGGATGTAACCGAGAAGTTTCCTATACCCAAAAAGGCAGTGCCTTCACCAGACACTGCCCACATCCTGACATATTCCTTTCACACATTAAGATCTGCTACAGAGTTCCCTTCATACACATGTCCATCTACAAAAATCTGCTCCACTAACGTCGTCTTCGGGTGTTCAATTAAGCTAATCAATTTCTCCCCCGCCTTCTGTCCCAGCCTCTTGGTGTCCTGGACAAGGGTCGTAAGCGTAGGTTCAATATGTCTGGCAATTCTGATACCGTCATATCCTGCCACCGAAATATCCTCCGGAATCCTGAGTCCTCTCTCCTTGATTGCATTGATCCCGCCAAAAGCTGCGAAATCATCCGGATAAAGGATGCAGGTGGGCCGCTCTTTTAAAGCAAGCAGTCTCATAGTCTCCTTATAGGTAGCCGTAGTATTACGGTAAGGCGCCATGCTGACATATTCGTCCGGAATGTCCAGCCCCAGCTTCGCCGCTGTCCGATAGAAAGCCGAAAGCCTGCTCTGCGTAACCGCGGAGTCCGCGCCATGAATATACGCAATCCTGCGGTGTCCTCTTCCATATATATAGGTTAAGAGGTCCTGCATACCCTGCACATTATTGGACATAATCGCACTGACATTGTTAAAGATGTGGTCTAGCGTAACCACAGGGATATTGCCCCGTACAAGCTGCATAATCTCCTGGGAATAAAAATCTGCACAGACAATCGCAATCCCATCAAATCCTCTGGACTTACAATGTTCCAAATAGGATATACGCTCTGAGCGCGCCTTAGAAGAATTTACGAAAGTAATGTCATATCCCTGCTCCTCCACAGTCCTTTTAAAGCTGTCCAGCACAAACGCATAGTAATCATGCGTCAGGCCGCTGTAAGCTTCTTCCGCAAAAAGCACCCCGATATTATAGGTGCGGCGCGTCTTTAACGCCTTAGCCATTGAATTGGGAAGATATCCCATTTCGTCCGCCACCTTCTTAATGTACTTTTTGGTCTCTAATCCGATATCGTTGTGATCGTTGAGCGCTTTACTGACTGTTGCCACCGATACACCACAGGCAATCGAGATATCTTTCATTGATACCATGCTGCAATCCCTCTCATTTTTACGAATTATGACCCCATCTTGCGGCCTAATTCGCTTAACCGTTTTCGTACTTTTAGTTTACAACACATTTTATACATATGCAAGTCCTATTTCATTTTATTTTTGTACAGTTTGTATAAATCCAGCAACTATTTCATCTCATATTTCTTCTGAAATTCACACTTTTAACTCGCTTTTAGCCGGATACCAATTTTACAAATACTATTGCTTTTTTCATTCTGATTCTGTATAATTTTTGTAAATATATAATGCCCTTTTACTTAATCGTTTTCGTTTTTTAAGTGATTAAAGTACTACTGGTAACGCAAATACATGTAAAAAGGAGAATGTCACTATGAAATTTGGCTATTTTGATGACGCGAACCGCGAGTACGTCATTACCACACCCAGGACACCCCTGCCCTGGATTAATTATCTGGGCTGTAACGAATTCTTTACCCTAATCTCCAATACCTGCGGAGGATATACCTTTTATAAGGATGCCAAACTTCTGCGCATGACCAGATATCGTTATAATGACGTGCCAAACGATATCAACGGCAAATACTTTTATATCAAAGACAAGGATACGGTCTGGAATCCCGGCTGGAAACCTACCCAGACGGAACTTGACAGCTATGAGTGCAGGCACGGCATCGGCTACAGCCGTTTCACCGGTGCAAAGAACGGCCTCGAAGCAAGTGTTCTCACCTTTGTGCCCATGGATGACAACTGTGAGATCAGTCAGGTAAAACTCACCAACACAAGTAACGATATAAAAACAGTTACCCTTTTCTCTTACGTAGAATGGTGCCTCTGGAATGCAGACGATGATTCCCGCAACTTCCAGCGCAACTTAAATACCGGCGAAGTGGAAGTAACAGGCTCCACCATTTATCACAAAACTGAGTACAGAGAACGCAGGAATCATTATGCGGTCTATTCGGTAAATACCCCGGTAGACGGTTTCGACACAAGCAGAGATGCCTTCCTTGGTGCGTACCGCAATGCCGCCAATCCGGAAGCCGTGGAAAAAGGACAGGCGTCCAACTCTTTGGCAAACGGATGGTCCCCCATTGCATCCCATCAAATTAATGTGACTCTGCAGCCTGGGGAAAACAAAACTTTTATCTTCGTCCTGGGTTATGTGGAAAATCCCCAAGACCAAAAATGGGAGGCGCCCGGTATCATCAACAAAAAGCCCGCGGAGGCTCTTCTTGCAAAGTACAGAACAGATGCCGATGTGGAACAGGCTTTTAGTAAGCTGAACGATTACTGGAACAATCTACTTTCTAAATATACTGTGACCTCTTCCAATGACAAGGTAGACCGCATGGTCAATATCTGGAACCAGTATCAGTGCATGGTGACCTTCAACATGTCCCGCTCCGCTTCCTACTACGAATCCGGCATCGGGCGCGGCATGGGCTTTCGAGATTCCTGCCAGGATTTGTTAGGTTTCGTACATCTGATACCGGACCGTGCGAGACAGCGTATCATCGACATTGCTTCCACCCAATTTCAGGACGGCAGCGCTTATCATCAATACCAGCCGCTCACCAAGAAGGGCAATTCCGATATCGGCAGCGGTTTCAATGACGACCCGCTTTGGCTGATTGCAGGCACTTCCGCCTATGTGCGTGAAAGCGGTGATACCTCCATCTTGACAGAACTGGTTCCCTATGACAACGATATGTCCGTGGCGAAACCTTTGATGGACCATCTGAAACGCTCCTTTGATTATACGGTCAACCATAAAGGCCCCCATGCCCTGCCGTTAATTGGCCGCGCTGACTGGAACGACTGCCTGAACTTAAACTGCTTCTCAGAACATCCCGGGGAATCTTTCCAGACCTTCGGTCCCTCGGAGGGCCCTGTGGCAGAATCCGTATTCATCGCAGGCATGTTCGTCAAATACGGCGAGGAATACGCACAGCTATGTGAACTTATGGACGATCAGGCCGAGGCCGATTATGCCCGTGCCGAAGTCCAGAAAATGTACGATGCCATATTAAAAGACGGCTGGGACGGCGATTGGTTTGTCCGTGCCTACGACGCTTACGGCAAGAAGATCGGCTCTAAGGAATGTGAGGAGGGGCAGATTTATATCGAATCCAACGGCTTCTGTCCTCTGGCCGGTATCGGCGTGAAGGAAGGCCTTGCTAAAAAGGCTCTGGACTCCGTCAAAGAAAAGCTGGATACCAAGTATGGCGTCATGATCTTACAGCCTGCTTACACCAAATATCATCTGGAACTGGGTGAAATTTCCTCCTACCCGCCGGGATATAAAGAAAACGCCGGTATTTTCTGCCATAATAATCCTTGGGTATCCATCGCAGAGACCGTTATCGGGCGTGGCGACAGGGCTTTCGAGATTTATCAAAAGACCTGCCCTGCCTATGTGGAAGAGTTCAGCGAAATCCACCGCACTGAACCTTACGTTTACTCCCAGATGGTTGCGGGCGCAGATGCGAAGACCCATGGCGAAGCCAAAAACAGCTGGCTGACTGGTACGGCGGCATGGACTTTCGTAAATATATCTCAGCACATCCTGGGTGTATATCCCACCCATCAGGGGCTTCGTATTGACCCCTGCGTGCCGAAGGACTTCGGGGACTTTACACTGACCAGGAAATTCCGGGAAGGGACTTATAACATCAAAGTTATAAACCCTGACAACGTGGAGAAAGGCGTGAAATCAATCACTGTGGACGGTAAAGCCGTAGAAGGTTGTGTTGTGCCTTATGAGAAGGGTAAGAGCAATTATGATGTGGTGGTGACTATGGGAACATGTTAAGTCAAGAATCCGCATACGTTTTATCGTATGCGGATTCTCTTATTTTATGGTATAGAAAATTTTTCCGCTTATATACCGTACTCAGCCATATAAGCGGCCGCCTTTTCCTCCGTCATTTCAAACTTCTCGACGCATTTTTCGATAATGATTTCTCTGGGAATTCTGAGCTCTTTACTGATTTCCAGCAGTGCCCGTATGCATCCTTCCTCTTTAAATCTCTCTGTCTTTCATGCTACGCTTTCTTCTGTCTCCACTGCTTGTTATACGCAATGCTCTCTGAAAGCATATTCCTTACTACCTGTCTTCCGCCAAACAAAGCTCCGTTTACCTGGTCGGCAAATCTTTGATTATCATCCAGATAATCAAACTGATACGCATCTTTTACACCCATCGGCCTTCCTCCCTTATTTTCTTTTTCGCATATAAGGGATTCAAGTTCTACGATGTGTCACAGACGTGATATCAGAATTTCAGATTCCCAGATATGTTTTATCAATCATATCATACTCTTGTATTTTTGTAAAGTTTTATTTGCAAAAGCAGAACCAATGAAGAATTGTAAAATAATACGCAACTGGTATTTGCTTTTTAGCACTTACCAAATTCTTTATTCTGATTGCCATATATTTTATAATGGCAATCAGGAGGGTGTTTCTTATGAATATAAATATTATATCGAAATACTTACAGTTTTTGCGCAAAAGCAACAACTACACACAAGATGATTTAGCAAAAGAATTGGGCATATCAAGGCAGGCAGTATCAAAATGGGAAACAGGAACGACTATTCCCGACTTAGAAGTTTTATTGAAAATTTCTAAATTATATAACATCACCATAAATGACATATTAGAACCAAAGATACAGCCACAGCGGATAACTGATTTTGAGCAGATTTCAACAATTTCTGAAAAAGAACT
>ERZ777305.3692-NODE-3692-length-10074-cov-2.692584_pt1 | contig 10074 bp, 7 predicted proteins | sample MGYA00374965_ERZ777305 | MGnify/ENA primary metagenome ERZ777305 (study PRJEB29328, sample SAMD00013331) | mouse gut metagenome | study: EMG produced TPA metagenomics assembly of the Metagenome analysis of fecal microbiota from mouse which was promoted...
GATTTTAGATATGAAAATATTGTAACCTTACGCGATGGTTTTTGCAGTTTTCGACCATGATTCTCTTGTAGAAGGCCTGCAATCTATTTGGAATGAAATCGCACCGCCTGCCATGTTTACGGCAGCAGGAAACATCGGCGCTTCGAGATATTCAGAAGATTTTACAAAAGCTCTTTCCATGGTAAAGTGGAATGAGAAAGTCACAAACATGCAGAATGGAAATTACGATGACCTGGATAACAACCATGGTGTGACAACAGAGCATGGAACATCCAGAACGGGTTATGGTTTTTCATTCGGTTCTACAACTGATGCTTACACAAGCGTAATTAATTCACAGATTGCAGCGGGTTCAAACAACATTCCGCCGAGTCCTGATGAACTCGGATACATTACACAGAATCCGGCAGACTGGAAACAGAGTGAAGACTCTATCTATGTTCCGGCAGGATTCGCACCTATTCGTGGTGAGAACGTTGTCTACGCTGATACGCTGCCGCCTTTTGATATCACATTAACCTTTGCATCAGAATACGGCAATACAGCGTTCCAGAAAATTTATGATGTGGAAATCCTGAATGAAAGTTCAGGAGCGTCCGTTGATACCGTTGTCATGTCAAGACAGGTAACATGGATTGCAAGACGTCTGAGTCCGCTAGTCCGTGGTGTTTACTACAGGGATGAAAACGGAACAATCATTCCTAAAAATGTTATCAGACATCCGAGCGACACTGATTAACAAAAACAGCATTCCAGGGTATACTTGGAATGCTGTTTTTTATATGCTATACTCTAATCAATACAAGGAAGGAGACGCAGAATGAGTGTTCCGGCATTAACATCAAGCTTTTACCAGACATTCTCTGGCACAGATACCCTGATATTTCTGATAATTCCGGGATGCACGCCAGTATGTCTTGGCTCAATTTCTACGATTAGTTATTCTGTATACCGTACCAAACAGCCCGTAATTAATCTTGGCAGGACGAATATAAACGGAGTTACACGCGGGGCCAGGGTATTTGCAGGCTCTATTATATTTACTATGATAAATCAGCACTGGGTTAAAGAACTGCAGTCTATGAACAATACACAATGGCTGTCAAACTTTCAGGAGCTTAAATCTGATGAACTTCCTCCGTTTGATATCATGGTTACTTCCGCAAACGAATACGGCTCTTATGTGGCAATGTTTTTGTTTGGTGTAGAAATAACAGATGAAGGACAGGTTGTATCCGTGAATGATATGTTTACGGAAAATACATGCAGCTTTGTGGCTCGTGATATTGAATCATTCACGGCAGGATTCCAGAATGAAGCGTCAGCAAAATCATCCGGCTTGTGGCAGAACGAATGGAAGGATGCGAAAGTAAGCGGCGTTTCTCCTGCTGAATATAATATTGACACAGGAAATGATGAAACTTCTGTATCATACAATAGTACAGGAATATCGCCTTCTAACGGTAATACATATTCTGATTATGATGAAGTTATTCCAAATAAGCTTACAGATTCTGACGGTGTAGAAGTAATAAACACATCAAGCGTTCCTGTAAGCAAACAAAAGTCTGATGCATTAAAGAAAGCGTCAGGCCTTATCGGCTACACAAGGCCGCTTGAGAATAATGCATATAGACCTATGGTTGGGTCTGATGTAAATAAAGTACAGCTTGTCCTTAAAGAACTTGAGCTTGCAGAATATGTATCAAATATCTATGACGAAGCAACCATGAATGCCGTAAAGAAATTCCAGAGCATGAACGGTATTTACCCTTCCGGCATTGTTGATGCTGCCACATGGATAGCCTTAATGGACAAAACAAATGATGATTCCGTAATACTTGGAACTGTCATAAACATATCCGGCGCACGTGTATATCAGACACCTGACGCTGATTCCTCAAATATAGTGTATATTCATCCATACGAAGATATTATCGAAATATACGACATTATAGAGAAGAACGGTAAAAAGTATTATGTTACCGATAAAGGCTATATTGAAGACCATGATGTATACAGTCCTCATTATACAGGGACATCACATGAATATCCGACAATAAAGCTGTATGATTCAGGCCATTATGTTTTATGCCTGCAGCAGCTTATGATTAATGAATGGGAATTTACTTATAAGCCTGGTATCTACGATGAAACAATGCGTGACATTATTATACGTATACAGCGTGAAAACGGTATTGTATGCGAGGAAGGTGTTGTAAATGAAGATACATGGCGTGTGATACAGGCATTATGCGGAAAAAATATAACTGACGTATCTGCAAACAAAGTGTCTGTTATCAGCAGGAACGCACAGGGCGAATATCACATAGAAAAAGGAGCGCTTAATACTCCATTCATGCAGGGGTTTGACCTTTCAATCACTTCGGAGCTGTCTGCTATAATAAACATGACATGTCTTTCTTATTTCGAAAACGGCGGCATTGAAACAGTAGAACAGTCATACATCACAAGAGGACTTATGGTAAAGAACATACCATTTTCAGATTTCCTGCATGCATTTAATTATTCCATAGACCATAACGGCGAACCTTATAAGGTAGAATACATTGTCTACGCTTCTAATGGCCTTGCCTTTAAATGGACAATCTTTTACGGATAGGAGGCTGTATAATGGCTGAAATGCAGATGACATATAAATACCAGGCTCCTATCATGCAGAGGGAGCAGAATCTGTTCCTTGAGGAATATTACTGCGGAACGGACACAAGAATCTATGTAGACGGTGATGAACAGAAAGAAGTTAACTATATAAGCTATCAGCTTGGCGAACAGCTAAAACCGCTGTATGGTTATGCATCAAGAACATGGGATAGTGTTGCTGTCGGTACAAGGATTGTAACAGGCATTCTCAAAATACCTATCAAGAATCCTTCTTCAAACAGTGACCTTAATGAATATAAACCTGAATACATGCCGTCCACAAAAGATGAAATCGAAGCTTCGAACAAAAAATCAGAAGAAGAAAAAGATAAAATCGAATGGATTGACTCTACAAAGAAACCGGAGACAGATGATTCTAGTTCTGGCGGCAGCAGTGAAACAGACAAGAAGATAAATGACCCTGACATAATCATGAAGTATCAAAAAAAGCTTAAAAAACTTGGTTATGATGTAGACCAGACCGGAGTATATGATTCCAAGACAAATACAGCAATCATGGATTTCTGTAAAGATAATAACTTACGTTCTGACCATATTAAGTTTGATAAAACCGTTCGTGACGAGATACGTGCTTCTGCAGAAGAAAATACTGTTTATGTTATGGTAAGCAAGGCAAAAGGTTATACATCACCGTCATCCCTTTCTGATGTTGTAAGAGACAATCTTTTTGAAGGAATGCCATTAAAGGTAATCGCCAAAAAAGGCGACTGGTATTATGTAAAAACAAATGATGTAAGCGTTGGGGCTAAAAAATTCTGGGTAAGTTCTTTTGTTGTACAGGAGGGGTGATGAATGGCAGCAGCAACAACAGTAAAAGATTGGAGTGACGGCAGCACTACCTTAAGGCGCGGCGCTGCAGGGCCGAGCGTAAGAAATCTCAGGACGCTGCTTAATCAGGCAGGAATCGATATGACAAAGTATCCTGTTGATGACCCTGACCTGTTTGATATGGGCCTTGAAGAAGCTGTATGTGAATTTCAGAAGATGTCTATGGACATGGATGACAGTTCCACAAAGCTTGGTATTGTAGATGACCTTACACTTAACTGCCTTATTAACAGTGCATCCATGATGGGGGACCTTTCGTATTATGAGAATGTTGCAGAGACAGACCCGGAAGGTTCTCCTGATGGAAGTGTTGAAGGAAACCCGCATTATGATTCATTCTTTAATGGCGGCAACACCAAGACGTACAGAAAGAATGCTACAAACATACGCATAGTACTTGGAGCAAACGGGATAGTGAAAACACTTCATGATGTATACATGCGCAGCGTCGGCGTTGAATATGATACTTCCGGGAATCCGATATGCGAAACATATGAATTCATAGCAAGGGACATGACAGAAAGTGATAACGCAGAAGATAACACTAAATACGATTAAAGGAGAATATCATGAGAAACAGAAGGAAATGCAGTAAAAGAATCATGGCAGCTTCAAAGCTCCTTGGATTCGTTGTAGTCCTTGGAGCTGCTGCTGTTATCGTATACTCCATGTTTGTTATTCTAAAGGTTGCAGAGGATGCAATAAAAATGGGAATAACGCCAGATATGAGCGCCTTGAATACTCTGATAGGCGGCGTATTCACGGTAATGACGGCTTACATAGGCTTTTACATCAACATGGCTAAAGCCGAGCATATAGAAGACAAAAAGAATGAGATTAAGAAAGAAATCAGAAGAATAGAAAAAGACTGCATCACGCCGGAAGAATCAGTAAGACTTTCTGAGTTAAAAGAAGAACTTTATGCTTTTGGACAGAAGCTTGATGAAATTTCAAATGGACAGGGGGATATATACAATGGCTGATAACAGACAGCAATCTTTAGACGAATTAAGAAAGGCAGCAAAAATAAAACTTGAAAAACAGAAAGACCTTGAGAACGCCCCAGGCGGCGACATTTATGCTGAAATCAGGGACGAAGCCGAAAGCGAGGAATATAACAGCTATCCAACACTTAAAGCGGATTCCGGCCCAGAACCGGAAACCGTGATGCCGTATATACCTATTGATGAAGATGATTACCAGATTTATGATGGAGGTCCATTTGCATCACAGGTAGAAATCTGGAAAAAAGAATATGGTGAAGGCCATGTATTTCATATCGTTGTTCTTGACAGGCATTTTGTAATCCGCACGATGAACAGGTCTGAATACAAACAGCTCGTAGCACTTGAGAATACAGATGCCCTTATGCGTGAAGAAATTATCTGTTCAAGGTGCGTGCTTCATCCGATGGGTTATACATTCAAGACAATGGCAACTGATGATGCCGGATACCCTGGAATGGTTTCACAGATTATCATGGAAGCATCCGGGTTCTCAAAAGATTACGGAATCGAGGCGCTTTAGTATGAACATAAATGAAATCGTCAGTATCATAAAGGAAAAATATTATGGGCATAGAATCATCTATGTCCATTTTTTAAATGAGTCATTCATATTCAGGTCGCTTACACGAGAAGAATACAAAATGATTAAAGCACGCGGTTATGGCAGATATGAATACAGCGAAGCAATATGCACACAGGCATGCGTGTACCCAGAAGACTATGACTTCTCCCATACTTATATAGCAGGACTTCCTGATGTAGCTGCAAAAGCCATTGAAGAACATTCTGGTTTTACAGACATTCATATGATATTAAAATCATACTATGAAGAAAAAGAGGTCAATACTCTCGAAACACAATGTATGGACCTGATTAAAGCATTCATACCGGAATATTCATACGAAGAAATGGAATCATGGACATGGCATCAGCTTATGAAGACTGCAGCAAGAGCAGAGAAAGTAGCTAAATTAAAAGCTGCTGCAAACGGTGTAACAGACTTCAATATGTCACTGAACGATAAGACAGAAGACATGGAGAAAGAATTCGAAGCAATGAATTCTGATAACCCTGACTTCATACAGAACCTGTATGAGCATGGCGTAGACCCTATGATTCATTTCCGTGATGAACTGGTATTTAAAAACGAGCTTGTAGAAGTACCGCTTATTTTAGGAAAATCCTATGATAATCAGGAGGTTTTAGATGCCGTTAGAGAACAGATTAAAAAGAAAAAGAATTAACGACGACACCTTTAAGGATAATCAGGATGTCGGCGATGACTCCCCTCTTACAAAAATCGCCGCAGCGCTTGCCATAGGTGCGGGCGTTTACGGCGCATATAGAAAAGGATGGCTGAAACCTGTTGTCCATAAGAGCATGGAACTCATGGAAACTATTTCTGCCGGAAGTACAGATAAAGCATACCAGGCAGCTTCTATCATAAAAGCATGGACAAAAGATGCTGCGCATTCTCCGCGCGACAGTATATTCAGGCGAAGCAGCATAGATAATTTTAAAGCTGTTGTAGAAGCTATCAAGGATAACGGCATCGCAGATAATGCAAAGCTTAAATCCATGATAGATTCTACCGTGGATGACCTTAGTATCTTAAAAGAATCGTTAAAGAGTGCAGGCGAAGATATTTCTTTAAGAAAAAACGATTACAAGAATACAGACCTTGCCAGAAAACTAAGTGAATTCCGTTCTGTAAGTCGTGAAATGAATACAAATCTGGATACGCCTGAGAAAGTACATGCTGCACAGAAAGAAATGTTTAGAGAACTCATGTCGAACAAAAAGACATTTCTTAGTACAGAAGACGAAGCTTTCCAGATGACCCGTAACGGAATGCGTCATGCAACGCTTTCTGACTTTTATGAAAAACCTTTCATTGATGATGACGGAAACATCGTCATGAAAGTTAAGAACGGCATGATTGATATCCTGGAAGAAGCAAGGTTTGGAAAAGATAATAAGGCCACGTTTAATGAAATATTCTCAGGCGGACAGAGCAGTCAGTTCAGGTATGCTGCAAACGGACGTGTAACATCTGCTTTTGGCGATTGGGAAAATCTTGGCAGGCTCAAGATAGACAATAATATTTATATCAATGAAGTTGGCAATATAATCGATACGCGAATGAGTGCAGACATGATAAGGGACTTAAAGCGTTCCCTTGCAACTGACTTTGAAATACCAGGCCTTGGCTTTAATCCTATAGCTACACTTACGAAGTGGGGACGCAGTGTACATGAAAGCTTCTTTGGCTTAATTGATGCAGGCTCTTATCAACCGGGAATTACCGGAAAGGCCGGGAAGATTGCTGCAGGCAGCGTATCTCCTGACGGCGGGCATATGTTCTTTGCAGGAGATAAATTATTCGGCCTGAGTGATATTCCGGGCGGCGGTGCCGTAAAGCTTGGTGAAGGTTTTGAGTTTCATGATATTTCAAGGGTAAATGAATTCGGCTTTAACAGAACCTTAAAAGGTACCATGAAAATAGCAGACCTTACGGATACCGAATTCGTAGAAAAGACTAACAGAAAGCATGCTGACTTTGTAGATAAGATTTACAGAGAATTAAGATTAAGCCGGGAAGTAAAGAGTGTAGAAAAATTCAATCCTGATGGTACAAGAATCATAAATTCAAATCCGCTCGTTGATGATGAACTCAGCTCTGTTCCTTCAATGCTCATGCACCCGTTTCTTGCATTTGAAAATAAAGTCGTAAAACCATTCATGAATAAAATATCTCCGTATGACATGTCCATAAATAAAGTTCCAGAAGATATTTATAATTCAAAACTCATGTCAACCATAAATGAGATAACGAACAAAGAATGGAAAGCAAGACAGTTTGTAGCTGTTAAAAAAGGCACTGGCATCATGGATATTATAGAATCTCAGAGCGCTGCAGGAAAAGCAGACAAAACCATGAAAATGCTGAAAGAGACTTTCTATAGCGGGCAGCTTACTGACGGAACGCTTAAAAATTTCACAACAAATACTGTAGGTTTTTACAACCTGTTTGACGCTGTATTTGACAGGCTTGGTAATATCGCTCCTATGCTCAGGTTTGAGAACAAAGATAAGAAAAACATATGGCAGTACGGCCTTAATATCTTCATGTATCGTGCGCTTCCTATCTATGGTCTTTTACGGGTTCCTGGAATGATTAACGCCCTGTCTGAGCCTATATTCGGTCTTTTGGGTTTTAATCATAGAAACAAAAAAGAAGACAAGTATAATGACAACAACATGAACCTTGGCAAATTTGTCATGAAAGGTGTTGAGAAAGCTGACATTGCTTTCCATGGCTTAAAGGACCTTACAGGACTCACAACCATATTCAAGACCTTTGGCGAGTACTTTGCCGGAGCAGACCAACTTAATGAGATACCAGGAATCTATCAGTTAGGTCTTGGGCAGACAAAAGAAGAACGTGAAGAATATATAGAAAAAGGCTTTGACCCTGTACGCAAAGGCAGATACTGGACTATGAATAATACTCCGTTTACAGGCGGAAAGATAGATAAGTGGAGGCCAAACATATACAGGCGTGTACAGGCAGATGTTATGTTCAGTGATTCAAAATGGGGTTCAAGGCAGGAATATTATTCTCATGGTACATGGCTGCCGAATCCGGTTAATCCGCTCGGTTTTATTAATAAGCTTAATAATCCAAACTATTATGATTATAAGCATTATAAAGACCGCCCGTATCTTATGACAGCGCCCCAGGGAGAACGCATACCGATTATAGGTCATGCTGTTGCGGGTACAATCGGGCAGTACAGTCAGCATAAAATGCATGAAGAATACTGGAAGGATAACAAGCCTGTAGAAAAGAATGATGAAGCTGTCCCTGAACTTACAGAAGCGCAGTACAATACAGCATGGACAGGCGAATATAACTTTACGCCTGGGCCGATTCCTTCCGGCGGCGGCGGGCTTGCAGGAGTTGCCATGGACTTCAATGCACGCATGAAGGTAAGTGAACTCAAATCAAGGCCAGGCGCCTTCATACTAAGAAAAATAAATGAATTCCTGAATGCAGACCAGCTTGCGCAAGAAGCTGTCATGATAAAAGACCTGCAGAATGTCCGTGAACAGATGCAGATGGGAAGTATAAGGGTAACAGACATCCTCAAAGAACAGATTCCTATTGCAAAGACAAGAAGCTACGGCGGTACTGTAAATGCAAGCATAATTCCACGGGTTACTGATAATACATTCTCAACATACATGTCACAGTTCAAATTTGAATATCAGGGAAACCCAGAAGGACAGTACGAACTTTATTCTACGCCTTCCGGCGGGCTTAGTGTTGTTGATGTTCCTTCAACCCTTGATTTATGGACTGCAAATGTTGCTGTATCGAATTATTCTTTAAACAGGCTTTATGGTACAAAGCAGCGTGTACAGGTAAATGACCCGAACAGATTTACTCCTGAGCTTAAAGACTATTCTGATGTGTATATAAAAAGCCGTGGCATGTATCAGCTTGGAGAACAGTTTAACACACTTACTGACTTCCTTGGCATGAAGGGTTATGAATTCAGGACTTTCGTAAGCGGCTCCGCAAATAAAGATGCAAAGCAGATAGAAACGTCAGAATATTCGTACTCTTTTAACAAATCATTCTGGGACATGGATATTGGCGGCATGCTCGGTGTTGGAGAAGCAGGAGAAGAAACATCGGAAATATTCAGACGTTTTGTACAGAAAAGAAATAAGAGTACAGAGTATATTAATCCGATACGAAATACCATGCCTTCATGGATGCCGGGCCGTGACGGCTTTATAGATTTCAAGCACGGCGACCCTTACAGTAAGATAACAAACGGAGAAGAACGCCTTCCTGGTGAAGGATACGAAAGGATGTATGATATTAATCAGGAAAAGATGTTCAATCTTTCGATAGGTTCATCATACATCGGAAAGTCAGAAGATGAAATGGTCAAACATCTGCTTGGTGATACCGAAATAGACATAGAAGACCTCAAACTGCCTGACGGGTACGGCGGCGGCACTAAAATGGATGCTGCGTCCCAGGGTACAAAAATTCATAACAAAGTAGAAAAGGCATGGGCTGAAAGCGGTCTTGCCATTCAGACAGAAGGCGAATTTTATGATGAAAAGCATAACATAAAAGGATTTTACGATGCATTAATCCATGACCCGTTATCAAGAACCGGACAGGCAATAGTAGATATTAAGACTGTAAATAACGAGAAGTTTCAGTCAGTTCTTGCAAGCGGCGCGCCTTTATATGAGCATCAGAGCCAGGTAAATTATTACCTGTATGCCACCGGGAATCAGAAGTCAAAAGGATACGTGTATTACATCAACCGTGATGACCCTACGCAGAGAACCACTGTTGGATTTAATTACAATCCTGAACTTCTTCGTGAAAACCTTGAAACATTGAAAAACGCAAGGAACCGGATTTACGAAGGACTGCGTGAAGGCACAATAGGACGCGGCGAACTTTATTCAAATCTTGACAGATACAGAATTCTTGCAGACGTTGCGCCGTATTCGCAGGAGC
>ERZ777305.3694-NODE-3694-length-10070-cov-3.640339_pt1 | contig 10070 bp, 10 predicted proteins | sample MGYA00374965_ERZ777305 | MGnify/ENA primary metagenome ERZ777305 (study PRJEB29328, sample SAMD00013331) | mouse gut metagenome | study: EMG produced TPA metagenomics assembly of the Metagenome analysis of fecal microbiota from mouse which was promoted...
GAAGGTAGGTCCCGGGCCCACACCCATCGAGACCGACGAGGGCTGGCTGATGATCTACCACGGCGTTTTGAACTCCTGCAACGGCTTTGTGTACCGCTTCGGCACGGCCCTTCTGGACATTGACCGCCCCTGGATAGTGAAGGAGCGCGGCCGCTTCTATGTGTTCGGACCCGAGGTGGACTACGAGCTCACCGGGGACGTGCCCAACGTGACCTTCCCCTGCGCCACCCTGACGGACCCGGAGAACGGCCGTATCACCATCTACTACGGCGCGGCGGACACGGTGACCGGGCTGGCGTTCACCACTGTGGACGAGCTTATCTCCTATATGCGCAAGTACCCCATGGAGGTAGGCGATCAGGAGAACAAGTAAAACTTTGTTCGATAAAGCTTGACTTTTTTCGGCGCCTATGCTATGCTTGGACCAGAACACACGTTCTATACTTGAAAGGAGCATAGGCATATGAGAGACTACAGCTATGAGAGCGAAAATTTCCTTCTGCGGCAGGTGAAAAAGGAGGACGCGCCACAGCTTCTGCGGTGCTACTCCGATACCGCCGCCGTGGCGCTGATGAACGACGACAACTGCAGGAGGGGTTTCCTGTGCAATACCCTGGAGGATATGGAGTCCTATATCGATATCTGGCAGGGGGAGGACTACGCCCGCCCGGCCGTCATTGATAAGCGCACCGGCGAAGCCGTGGGCACTCTGGAGATCTTCGGCGGGGAGACCGGCGTGCTTCGGGTGGACCTGCGTACTGATTATGAGCGGCCGGAGGTCTTGAGGGAACTGTATGCTCTTGCAGTTGAGCGTTTTCCCAAGGACTTTCCCATGGGCGCCGTGGTCACCAAGGCCGTGCCCGAAGCTTCGGCCCGGCGGGCGGTGCTTGCGGAACTGGGCTTTTCGGGGCCGGAGAGGTTCCGGGAGTATGAGGGCTACTACAGGCTGAGCTTTAGTAAGATGAAGCGGGAGCTGGGGATAGCCTACTGCGGTTTGGCCTGCTGTCTTTGCAGCGAGAATGCGGACTGTAAGGGCTGTAAGCAGAACGGCTGCGCGACGTATGCCGAGTGCCAGAATTACGGCTGCGTTACGGAAAAGGGCCTTGGGGGCTGCTGGGAGTGTTCGGAGTTTCCCTGTGGCAAGGGTATGCTTGAGAAGCCGCGAATGCGGGCCTTTGTGCGCTTTGCGAAGGAGCACGGCGAACAGGGGCTTCTGGAACGCCTTGCGGAAAATGAGCGGGCGGGGATAGTCTACCACTACCCTGACGGGCTCACCGGGGACTATGACCTGGAGAACGAGCAGGAAATCTTAGACCTTTTAGAGCACGGTAGAAAAGAATAACGGCTGTTAAGAGGACGCGCGCGCGTCCTCTTTGGCCGCTTATAAAGGGGCGCTGCCGGTTTAATAGGGATTTGAGCCACCCAAACCTTATCCGGCTCATTGAGGCCGGGGACATGGCCTTTGCGCTGCTGGGCAATTATAGCCGGGAACTGGAAAATTAAATTATAGAGAGGAAGTCTGATAATATGAGAGAAAAAGCCCTTGCGCTTTTGAAGGAGTATAACGAGAGCGAAGCGCTTATAAAGCACGGATTGCAGGTGGAGGCCATTATGCGGTACTATGCGAAGGAGGCCGGTGAGGAAAAGGCCCCCGAGGGCGTAGAGTATTGGGGCGCAGTGGGGCTGCTGCACGACGTGGACTATGAGAAGTACCCAGAGGAGCACTGCAAGAAGGCCGTGGAGATACTTAAAGGGGCGGGGTATGACGAGGGCTTTATACACGCCGTCATAAGCCACGGTTACGGCATATGCAGCGACGCGGAGCCGGAGCGCTATATGGAGAAGGTGCTCTATACTATAGACGAATTGAGCGGCCTTATAAACGCCACAGCCCTTATGCGGCCCTCGAAGTCTGTCATGGACCTGGAGGTAAAGTCCGTTAAGAAGAAGTTTAAGGATAAGAGATTTGCCGCCGGGGTGGACAGGCAGATTATCCTTGACGGCTGCGAGAGACTCCATACGGACATCGACACGGTGATGGAAAAGTGCATTATGGGTATGCGCGAGAACCATGACGAGATAGGGCTTTAAGGGGGCTAATATGGCAAACAACGACAGCCGTTTTGCGGTGCTTATAGACGCGGACAATATTTCCAACAGGTATATAAAGCTTATAATGGACGAGATCTCCAAAGAGGGGATCGCCACCTATAAGCGTATCTACGGGGACTGGACCAACCCTTCGCTTATCTCCTGGAAGACCACCCTGGTGGAGAACTCCCTGCTGCCCATACAGCAGTACAGCTATACCACCGGGAAGAACTCCACGGACTCGGCCATGATAATCGACGCCATGGACATACTCTATTCCGGCAGTGTGGACGGCTTCTGCCTGGTGTCCTCGGACAGCGACTTTACACGGCTTGCGGCCCGGCTGCGGGAGTCCGGCATGACCGTGGTGGGCATGGGGGAGAGCAAGACCCCCAACTCCTTTATCGCCGCGTGCAGCTCCTTTAAGTATCTGGACCTCCTTTCCAACGCGGACGAGGAGGAGCTGGAGGAGCCGCAGAAGCCGGCGGCTAAGAAGAAGCCCGCGGCGCAGAAAAAGACTCCCCAGAAGCCCGCGAAGGCCAAGGAGGAGCCAAAAGAGGAGCCGAAGACCAGCCTCGGCACCATCCGCAACGCCCTTCGCAGTATTGTGCGGGAGAACTCTGACGAGGACGACTGGATATTCACCGGCAAGGTGGGGAACCTTCTCAGCAAGCGCTATCCCGATTTTGACGTGCGCAACTTCGGGTTTTCAAAGCTTACGCCGTTCCTGGATTCCCTGGATATGTTCGAGATAAGGACCGAGCGCAAGGATAATGCAGGTCCGTCGCTGGTGTATGTGCGGCTGAAATAATATACAATATTATTGCTTCAGGTCCTGCTTTATCTGGGTGGTGGATATCTCCGGCGTGCGGGGCAGATAGACCACGTTGCAGAAGTCCTTTAGAAAGTCGAACTTTCCCGCCCAGTCGTCGCCCATTACAAAGGTGTCCACCTTGTAGAGCTGCACGTCCGTGACCTTCTGTTCCCAGTTCTCCTCGGGTATCACCAGGTCCACGTAGCGGATGGCCTCTAAAAGCCGCTGGCGCTCCTCATAGCTGAAGTAGCATTTTTTCCGCTTCTCGTTCCAGTTGAACTCATCCGTCGACAGGGCGACTATCAGGTAGTCGCCCAATTCTTTTGCCCTCTTTAGAAGGTTGATATGGCCGTAATGTATCAGGTCAAAGGTGCCGTAGGTTATCACTCGTTTCATGCTTTTTCTCCCTTTCGTTCTTGTCCTTGCGGGTGTGGAGACGCGGTCCCCACAAAAATAACTGGGGCGGGCGGGCAAAATCATTACCCTTTTGCGTCATACCAGGTTTTACCGGCGTTGGCCTCGGCCACCATGGGCACGCTGAGGTTTACCGCCTGCTCCATCTCCTCGGTGAGAAGGGCCTTGACCTGCTCCTGCTCCTGCTCGGGGCACTCCACTATCAGCTCGTCGTGGACCTGAAGTATCATCCGGGCCTTTAGGCCCTCGGCCTCCAGCCGCCTGCTTACCCTTATCATGGCAATCTTGATGATATCCGCCGCCGCCCCCTGTATGGGCATATTCCTGGCTACACGCTCCCCGAAGGAGCGCATATTGAAGTTACTGCTCTTGAGCTCCGGCAGGTATCTCCTGCGGCCGAACATATCCTCTACGTACCCTGTCTCCCGGGCGCTGTCCGCCACCTCCTTCATGTAGGCGTCCACCCCGGAGTAGTTGCGCAGGTACTCTTTAATATAAGCGTCCGCCTCCTTGACGCTGACCCCGATATCCTGGGACAGGGAGTAGGCCCCGATGCCGTAGACTATGCCGAAGTTCACCGCCTTTGCCCGGCTGCGAAGCTGCGAGGTGATGAGCTCCTGGGGCATATTGAAGACCCTGGCGGCAGTTGACGCGTGGATGTCGTGGCCCTGCAAAAAGTCCTCCCGCATGGCGGGGTCGTTGGCCACATGGGCCAGGACCCTAAGCTCTATCTGGCTGTAGTCCGCGTCCACAAGCACGCCGTGCTCGGCGGCGAAGAACTTGCGGAGCTCCCGGCCGATGGGGGTGCGCACGGGGATGTTCTGCATATTGGGCTCGGTGCTGGAGATGCGGCCGGTGCGGGTCTCGGTCTGGTTAAAGCTGGAGTGTATTCGGCCGTCGGGGCCTATCACCTTCAGAAGTCCGTCGCAGTAGGTGGACTTGAGCTTTGCCACCGTGCGGTAACGGAGTATCTCGTCCACCACCGGGTTCATGGGCCGCAGGGATTCCAGCACGTCCGCATTGGTAGACCAGCCGGACTTGGTCTTTTTTCCGTGGGGCAGGCCCAGCTTCTCGAAAAGGGCTTCGCCCAGCTGCTTGGGGGAGTTGATGTTGAAGTCATAGCCCACCTGCTCAATGATGGAGTCGTGCAGGCTCTCCACCTCTTTTTGGAGCTTCTCTCCGTACTCCTTTATGCTTTCGCTGTCCACATAGAAACCAATATGCTCCATCTGGGCCAGGACAAAGCTTAATGGTATCTCGATGTTTTCCAAAAGCTCCCGCTGGTTATTGCCGTCGATGGCCTTTTGAAGGGCCTGGCATAGGCCGGGCATAACTGCCGCGCAGTTATATTCCTCCTGCTCGAAGTCCGGCAGGGGCACGGAGTATTCCGCCGCCAGCCGCAGTACGTCGTAGCCGGTGGCCGAGGGGTTCAGAAGGTATGCCGCCAGGGCCGTGTCCAGAGAGACGGACTCGAGCTTGCAGCCCATACTGAGGGCCAGCCGGTGCAGGGGCTTTATGTTGTGGGTGTGCTTTTTTATGAGGGGGTTGGTGAAGAAGGCCAGTAAAAACGCGCTGTCCGGGGTGACACGCCACAAAATGTCCTTGTGGGCGAAGATAAGTGACAGGAGCTCCCCGGACTTGTCCCAGTGGCAGTAGAAGCAGGCCGCGCCCGCGTCCTCAAGCCGGGCCAGCAGGGGCGCGCCGTCCGGGAGCTCTATGACCTCGGGTCTGCCCGCGGCGACGGTGGTCTCCTGGGCGGGCGCGGCGGTAAGGCCAAACTTTTCTATCAGGGAAAATAGCTCCAGGCGCACCATTGTGTTCCCGGCGCTCTGGGGGTCGCCGGAGGTGGGGACGTACTGGGAGAGGTCTGTCTCAATGGGCGCGTCCCGGCGGATGGTGCCCAGCTCGTAGCTCATAAAGGCGTTGTCCTTTGAAGCTTCAAGCTTCCTGCGGGCGGCGGGCTTTATCTCCGGGTCGTCGAGATTATTGTAGATATTTTCCAGGGAGCCGTACTTCTGCACCAGCTCCCCCGCGCCCTTGGGGCCGATGCCCGCCACGCCGGGGATGCAGTCGGAGCTGTCGCCCTGGAGGGCCTTGAGGTCAATCATCTGATGGGGGGTCACGCCGTACTCCTCCATAATTTTGGCCTCGTCGTAGACCGTCACCTGGGGCTGGCCGAACTTGGTGCTCATGAGCCGGACGGCGGTGGCGGAGGAGACCAGCTGCAGGCTGTCCCGGTCGCCGGTGGCGATGACGCAGGCGCTGCCCTCCCGCTCGGCGGCGGCGGAGAGGGTGCCCAAAATGTCATCGGCCTCCCAGCCCTCGCAGGTGACTATTCGGTAGCCAAGGTCCTTTAGAAGCTGCTGAAGGACCGGGAGCTGCTGGGCCAGCTCCTCGGGCATACCCTTACGGTTGGACTTATAGCCGGCGTACTGCTTGTGGCGGAAGGTGGGGGCCCGCATATCGAAGGCGATGGCAACGGCGTCGGGCTCGGTTTCGTCATAAATTTTTCGGAACATGGTGAGAAAGCCGTAGATGCCGTTGGTGAAGTCGCCGGACTTGGTGGAGAGGAGCTTGATGCCGAAGAAGGCGCGGTTGAGGAGGCTGTTGCCGTCGAGGACTAAAAGTTTCATTGAGCACACTCCTTTGGGGATAACTTATACAAAGAAACCCCGGAGTGCCGTCTCCGGGGTGAAGCCTTGCGCTTTACGAGTATATTTTAACACATATAAAGCAAAAATGCAAGGGTAATTTTGGCAGTTCATTTTTCTGAAAGGGAGGCTCTGTACACGTCCTCAATGAGCCTGTCCAGGTCCTCAAGGGTACAGAGCTCCCCGGCCCGCCGCCGGAACTCCGCCGCCCCGCGCATACCCTTTAAGTACCAGCCCACATGCTTGCGGGCTTCACGCATGGCCCGGCCCTCGGTCTTGTACTCGCACATCATGGAGATATGCCTGCGCATAGTCAGGAGCCGCTGGGAAAGGGGCGGAGGAGGTATTATAAGGCTCAGGTCTCGTATATGGGCGTTGATATCCCTGAACACCCAGGGGTTCCCAAGGGCGGCGCGGCCCACCATCACCAGGTCGCAGCCGGTCTCCGAAAGCATACGGCCGGCGGAGAGGGGGTCTGTCACGTCGCCGTTGCCGATTACCGGGAGGGACACCGCCTCCTTGACGGCCTTTATAATGGACCAGTCGGCGGCGCCCGAGTAGAACTGCTCCCGGGTGCGGGCGTGGACGGCTATGGCGTCGGCCCCGGCCTGTTCGCATATTTTGGCGGTCTCTACGGCGTTTATGTGCTCCGGGTCCCAGCCGGAGCGTATTTTTACGGTCACGGGCAGGCCGGACGGTTTTACGGCCTTTTTTACGGCATGGACGATCTCGCCGCATTTTTGCGGGTCCTTTAAAAGGGCGCTGCCCGCGCCGGAGTTCACTATCTTTGGGACCGGGCAGCCCATGTTTATGTCAATACCCGCCGGGGAGAGCGCCGCCATCTTCTCCGCGGCACGGCCCATGCAGGCGGGGTCGTCTCCAAATATCTGGAGGAATACCGGGCCCTGGTCGCGGGAAAGGTCACAGAGCTCCAGGCTCTTGCGGTCGTTAAAGTCCAGGGCCCGGGAGCTTATCATCTCCGTGACGGTGTAGGCTGCGCCGATGTCCGCGCATACACGGCGGAAGGCCGCGTCGGTGACCCCGGCCATGGGGGCCAGGGCGGCGGGGCCCTTTATCTCAAGGTTTCCTATTTTCAAGGGCTGGTCCTCCTTTGCTTTATGTTGATAGAATTATACAATATAGATTATAATGTGTTTGTTTTCCGCCCCCTACTCTGCAAGCAGAGAGGGGGTGAAAAGATTGGAAGGGTTCTATTCCTTTGTGCTGGCTGTTTTGGCAGGTGTGGTATCGTACTACATATGCAAATGGCTTGACAGCCTGACAGGAGGCAAGTAAGCCTAAAAGAAGCCCTGGAGACACCACTCTCCAGGGCTTCGCTTTGGTGAAAAAATCGGAAAGATTCCTTTGTGCATACGATTATAGCACATTCCGCTTCAAAACGCAAGAGGGTTTTTGCAATTATTCCAGCGCCTTGGAAAAGAACATCTGGGAGTCCTCCGACACCTTCACTCCGGCGGTGGTGGAGTAGTTCTGCTCGTCCAGGGTCAGGCCGTAGCTGGGAAGGAACTCGCCTATAAAGTATTCCGCCTCGGGCAGGTCCATGTCTTTAATGAGCTTCATGGTGCTGCGCTCGGCCTCCCGGAAGTCCTGGTTGCCGGAAAGACGCTCCTCTATGCACTTTATGGCGGCGGAGATGCGGTCGGCAGCCTTTATCAGGAGCTTAAGCTCTCCGTCCCCCGGGGCGGACATGGTCATCAGTTCCCTATAATATGGGCGGAACTCCTCGGGCAGCAGGGCCACAAGACGCTCCACCGCCAGGTTTTCCACCTCGGCATAAGCCTTGCGTATCTCCTCTGAGTGGTATTTTACCGGCGTGGGCATATCCCCAGTGATTATCTCCGACGCGTCGTGGAGAAGGGCCAGGGCCGCCGCCCGCTGGGGGTCATAGCTTTTGCCGAAGCGGGTGTTTCCTATAACCGCCAGGGCGTGGGCGATTATGGCCGTCTCTAAGGAGTGCTCTGAGAGGTTCTCGCTGCGGGTGTTGCGCATAAGGCCCCAGCGGTTTATGTACTTCATGCGGGAGAGCATGGCGAAAAAGTGGTACATCTTACGGCTCCTTTCAGGCTTATAGGGACTTTATTATAGAACAAGCTGCCGAGGCCTGTCAATATGGGGCGAAGGAAGAAAGCCAAATGTCAAGACTAAATTACAAAAAAGTTCAATAAATTTTCCCTACTTGTGAAAAGCGGGGGTTCCGGCGCGTTTGGAACCCCCGCTTTTGTGCAAAAAGGCAACAAGAAACCAAACCGGGCGTTTTTTCGCTTCCGGCTCCGCTCCCTTTCTGTTCAATTATTCATGGGCTATGTTATGTACCGCTCGAAAAGCATTTGCGGCGTTGCCCAGCCCAATATCCGCCGGGGATAGTTCGCCAGCCACTCTTCAACTTCTGCAACCTCCGCCGCGGTCACTTCATCAAAGCTTGTTCCCTTTGGAAAGAAACGCCGGATAATGCGGTTCATGTTCTCATTGCTCCCCCTTTCGTATGCAGAATACGGGTGGCAATAATAAATCTTTGTGCGGGGCTTCCGCACCCGCTTTGACCTCTCCATTCCGGCGCAATCCTGAAATTCGCTTCCGTTGTCAACCGTTATTGACCTGAACACTTGCCGGAACCCCGCGCCCATCCTCCGCTCTATACGGTCAAGCCCCCGCACGACGCTTTCCATCGTGTGATCGGGAACGCGAAAAATCACGGGGTAACGGGTCAACCGCTCTGTCAGCACCACCAGCGCGGCCTTGCTTCCCTTACAACCTATAATGCTATCCATTTCCCAATTCCCGAAAGTTTCGCGGTCTGCTACTTCCTGTGGGCGTTCCTCTATGGTGTCCCCCTTTGCGGGCCGCGCCCGTTTCTGCCTGTCCCTGTCCTCTGGCTTTCTGTGGTCCCCCTTATACAAAAGGTGTTCCGCCGTAACATTCAAGAAAATGTCGCCCCGATAAATCCAGTTATAAAGGGTCGTTTCGCAAATATGGGTGTCGAACTCCATTCCGTCAATCGCAATTTGCGCCAAAGCCGCGCCGGGGGACCTCTTCTTTTCAATAATCTGTTCTTCGATATACTCCGCAAAAGCAAAGTCTTTCCCCAGCTTTATGTCCGGCCCCTTTGCCCGCAAATGCTCTTGATACTTTCGTTCCGCAACGTCCGCGCAATAGCGCGACACGGGTTCCAGTTCGCTTGTAAGCTGTTCGCACATTCCCCGCGCAATTTCATTGTATACGGTTTTCAGGCAAACGCCCAAAGCTTCCGCAATTTTCGGTTTCGGCGTTTTTATCTTTAGCATACGTTCAAGGGAAAGCCGATCTTCCCACTTCAAATGTTGATTCCCCTTATAGTTCATATTCTTTATTTCCTCCATAAGCAAAGGCGGCGGGCGTAATGCCCGCCGCCTTTTTACGTTTCAACCGCCTTGCCCGTTGAACTGGGTGTATATATCCGCTATATCCTTCATCGAATCCACACGGGAAAAATCCTGCCCGGCGCAAGTAGCTTTGTAAATGGACCAATAAAGCGCGGTTCGCGTCCTCAATGGTTGTGTTTCAATAATTCTTCGTACCCGCTCGAACGCATTGTTTTCCATGACTGTTTGAAGGCGCGTCCGCTCTTCGTCTAATTTTGCCACGTCCTTAACTGCTTCCGCAAAAGCGGGGTGAAAGAACACTTTGCATTCATTCATGATCTTTTCCCTCAATTCCCGCCGCCGCGTCAAGCGTTGTTTCTATCCATTCATTCAGCGACTTTCCAGCAGCCTTTGCCGCGGCAATGTAAAGTTCCTTTTTCCCTTTTTTGACCGCCGGATAAAGTCGATCATAGGTTTTTTCATAATATCTTCGCTTCGCGTCTGTTGCGGCTTTTCCGCGCGGTGTTTCGTATTTTCCGGGCATTTGCTCCACCTCCGTTTTTGTTTTCCATTATACCACGCTTTCTATACTAACGCAAGTATAAATATTGTACATACTAACGTTAGTATATTTGTGCAAAATTCCATCTTGCTATTATACTAACGTTAGTATATAATAAAAGACAGAAAGAGGGAAACATAAGCCGCCCACCTGCCGGGGCGTTAAGAATACGGCGGGGG
>ERZ777305.3696-NODE-3696-length-10062-cov-20.054462_pt1 | contig 10062 bp, 12 predicted proteins | sample MGYA00374965_ERZ777305 | MGnify/ENA primary metagenome ERZ777305 (study PRJEB29328, sample SAMD00013331) | mouse gut metagenome | study: EMG produced TPA metagenomics assembly of the Metagenome analysis of fecal microbiota from mouse which was promoted...
GGTTTTATACTACCTACCCACGAAAACGGCTTCTAACCGTCCACAGGCGCGTTTTGCACCCGTTCTTCCTGCCCGTTTCCCGCCGCGCTGAAAAGTTTTGCGTCAATAACTCAAAAAAGCACTTGACAAAACGCTTCATGGGGAACCGCCGACGATATAAAGCCGTACACAGACCCGGTATTTGAGAACAATATCCCATTGACACAGACGGAACGGCTCACCATGAACAGCCGCCCGAAGCAGCCGAAATATGCAAGAAACAAAAATATCCTTGTGATCGGCGGTTCCGGCAGCGGCAAGACAAGGTTTTTCGTCAAACCGTCGCTTATGCAAATGCACAGCAGCTATGTTGTCACAGACCCGAAGGGGTATATTTAAAGAGGACGGAAAAAGTGTGAGTTTTTGAAAAGACCACCTTTTCCCCAAGCTGAAATCAGCTTTATTATAGCGAGAAATGGAGGAATTTACAATGACGAACAGCGCAAAGATTACCGCCCTCTACGAAAGACTGTCACGAGATGATGAACAACAGGGCGAAAGCAACAGTATCATAAACCAAAAACAGTATTTAGAGGAATACGCAAAAAGACAGGGTTTTTCCAATATCCGGCATTTTACTGATGACGGCATATCCGGCACTACTTTTGAGCGTGAGGGTTTTCAAAAACTGATAGCCGAGGTTGAAGCGGGCAATGTAAGCACAGTGATTGTAAAGGACATGAGCAGGCTAGGCAGGAATTACTTAAAAGTCGGCTTTTACACAGACATCATGTTCCCCGAAAAGGGTGTGCGCTTCATAGCGGTAAACAACGGCGTAGACAGCGAAACAATGGGCGACAACGATTTTACGCCGTTCCTAAACATTATGAACGAATGGTACGCAAAGGACACAAGCCAAAAGATACGGGCAATCTTCAAAGCCAAAATGCAGGAGGGGAAACGTGTTTCCCCAAGCGTTCCCTATGGTTATCTGCGTGACCCGCAGGATAAGCAGCACCTAATCATTGACCCCGAACCCGCCGAGGTAGTGCGCCGGATATACCGGCTTGTGATTGAGGGCGTGGGTGTGTCAGCGATTGCAAGGCAGTTGACAGACGAGCGTGTCCTTATCCCGTCAGCCTATGCCGCCGAGCATTGCCCCGAAAACAACCATAGCAAAAGTTTTACAAGTCCTTACACATGGTCTAACACCGCCGTATGCTACATACTGGAAAAGCAGGAATACATGGGGCACACTGTTTTGGGAAAGACCGTCCTTGAAAGTTTTAAGACCAAGAAAAGGCGTAAGGCGAAACCCGAAGAACTGATGATATTCCCCAACACCCACGAAGCAATCATTGACGAGGAAACATGGAATACCGCACAGAAAGCGAGAAAGACAATCCGTAAGGAAGTGCCAAACGGCACATATACGAACCGTCTAACAGGACTGCTTTACTGCGCCGACTGCGGACACAGAATGTACTACCGAAGCCCACAGTCACAGCACAGGGCGAACGGAAAAATCTACGACAGCGACAATCTTTATACCTGCGGCAACTACCGCAACATACACAGGCAATGCACCGCCCACAGCGTGAAAGTGTCGGCAGTTGAGAGCCTTATCGCTGTTTCCATTCGTGAGGTATGCGGCTTTGCGCTGGAGCATGAGGAAGAATTTCTCAATACAGTGCGTGAAATGGACGACAAGGAAAGCGAGCGCATCATAACAGACAGCCGGAATGAGAAACGCACCGCCGCAAAACGGATTGACGAACTTAACGACCTCATCAAGAAACTGTACGAGGGCAACGCAACGGGGAAGATACCCGACAGGCACTTTACAAGGCTTCTTGCGGACTATGACAGCGAATTAAGCACCCTTGAAGCGAGGACGGAAGAACTTGACAACATCATAGCACAGGGCAAGGAAAACGAGATAAGGACAGACAAATTCATGCGGCTTGTGAAGAAATACAGTGAGTTTGACGAAATCACAACCCCCATGCTGAACGAATTTATAGACAGAGTGCTAATACATGAGCCAGTGTACGGGGAAAAAAGAAGCCACAGGACACAGGAAATTGAGATACATTTCAACTTTATCGGCAAAATCGGACTGCCAAATGTAAGCGAGCCTGTCGATTGGGAAAAAATCGAGCAGGAAAAGGAAAAGGCAAGGAAAGAACGCAAGAAACAGTATGACAAGGAGCGCAGGGCAAGATTAAAGGCAGAAGCCGCACTCCGAGAAGCGATTTAGACAACAGAATATCATTGAGTGGGAAAGACTGCGGCGTTTGTTGCGGTCTTTTCGTTTTTCCTAACCGAACAGGGAAAACGAAGCACAGAACCCACAGGAAAGGAGGACACCAAGACCATGAAACTGTTAAAATGCGAACAGGAAGTGCATATCAGCTTTTGCGCTGATGAAACCACCGCCACCCTCTACACGTCCTATCCGGCGTGGATAAGGAAAATGGATAAACTTGTGGAAAAGAACCCGCAGGACTTCCAGTGCATAGCGCAGACCGCCGCCGGAAAGACCTACGCCATGCCGAGGAACTTTGTCAGCATACGAACCAAAGAGCGCACAGTGACCTTGACCGAGGAACAGAAAGCACAGGCTACAAAGCGTCTGCATGGTACGGGGTAAGGTTGTGCCGATACGGGCGTTTCAGCCTTTAAATCTGCTATCCCAACAGGGGAAACGCAGAGCCGAACCGCAAAAGGGTATTCTTCTTTACCCGCACATGGGAACGGCAGGAAAACGCTACTCAAACAGGGAAAGGAGAAAGGGAAAATGCCGTTTGATTACTTCTACGGGAAACAGGGCGAACAGCACGCCTTTTACCGCATACCGAAGCTGCTGTTTACCGACAGCCGCTTTCAGACGCTTTCCACAGACGCAAAACTGCTCTATGGTATGCTGATTGACCGCATGGAACTGTCACTGAAAAACGGGTGGATTGATGAACAGGGGCGCATATACCTCTACTTCACGATTGGCGAGATACAGGGGCGTTTCCGTTGTGCAAGCGGCAAGGCGGTCAGACTGCTTGCGGAACTTGACAGCGCAAAAGGAATAGGACTAATCGAGAGCGTAAGACAGGGAATGGGAAAACCAAACATTATCTACGTCAAGAACTTTGCCACCGACACCGACTAGGGAGGGGAAGGAAAGGAAGGGAAAGGATTGATTGATATGATAAGTATGACTATAATCAGTCTGAATAATATCAGTATTATTAGATTGCGAAAATCGAAATTCTTGAATTGCGAAAATCGAAACTCTTGAATTGCGAAAACCGAAATTCTTGAATTGCGAAAATCGAAATTCTGAAATAAAAAGCCGGACTTCAAGAAAAATTCAAGAAATCCGGCTTTTGAAAGTCAGCAAAATGCAGTCTGTCAGACCTGTTTTCCAGTATCCCTATAAGTGAAAATGCCGTCATAGTCACAGTTTAGAATGTCAGCAATTTCACGCAGCTCCTTTTCGGTCAAATTATCTCTCCTAAGTTTGTTATAAAGATTTGCCCCTTTATATCCTAATTTTTCACTTAACTCTTTGATAGACATATTTCTTTCCAAGAGGATTGTCCGTATTTTTAAAGCCATTCCCATTATATGTACCTCGCTTTCTTTGTGTAATTATATACATTAAAGGGAATAAAATCAAATGTGAAATATAATATTCTACTCCTGCGTATAGTTTTGATATTGACATATTTATACTTTATAGTATAATATCTAATTTGAAAGTATCATTTTATACTTTTAAAGGAGAAAGAAAGGAGAAAAATATTTTTTAAAAAAATTTTGCTAAGAGCGGAAAGGAGGGATAAGAAATGGGAAAGATTTTAGAAGCACTTTTGACCGAACAGCTTCGTGTAGACAGCGGAACGGAGCGGCGAACTCCCGAACACCAAGCACTATGCGAAAAGGGCGATGAACTTCAAGACCAGTTAGCCGAAATGCTGAATGACAAACAAAAAGCGATACTGGAAGAACTGGTAGAAACGCTTTTTGACGAAAGCAGTTGTAACGAACAGCTAAAATTTGAGCGTGGTTTCCGTCTGGGCGTTCTGATAACGTCAGAAATCTTTTACGCACAGGACACATTTCTTTAAGCGGATATACGGCTTGAAAGCAACTAATCAGCGAAAGGAGACACTATGAATAAAAAACAGACCTATATCACTGATGAGGAAAAAGAAAAATGCCAAAAGGTTGTGGACGCTTTTGCGGAGCTGTTTGAAAATGAGGATTTAGCCGTTGTCAATGCCGGAAAGTACGGCTTTATAAAATTGCAGTATTACAGAAATCATGTCGGTTTTGACAACGCATTTTCCTTTAATGACAGCAGGCATTTATTCAATGACCTTTGGGACGAATGGCTTGACACACAGCTCCTTAATATTGCGGGCGATACGCCAATGGCAGAAATGGATTACGGGGATATACTGAAATGTCTGCCGCCGGAAAAACAGCAGGAGCTTTTGGATATGCGGAAACGCCTTGCAGAAAAGGCAGGCGTTGGGGATATGCCGGATAAACCCGCGCAGGCAGAACATTTGACAGCAGACAAAAGAGGTGAGAATAAATTGAGCGTTTTGGAACGATTGTACATGGGAAACCTATGCCCCGTTGAGGAAGCCGTTCCCCATGACACAGAGTACCGCACCCTGTCAAACAAAATCGGTGAGGAACGGGAGTATTTCGAGGGAATATTGTCGGCAGAGGACAGGGAGCGGTTTGAAAAGTGGAATACAATGGTTTTCCGCTACGAGGATATAACAGAGTATGCAAATTTCGCACAGGGCTTTCGGTTGGGCGCAATGCTTACGTCTGAAATTTTTATAGGGAGTGAAAGCGAATAAAGGCATGAAAAAAACAAAAAGTCTGTTGGATTTACTTGTAAGGCTTAGAACATATAAAGTTTTAGACAGAGCCGCCGAGAAAAACAGGTATTACCGCACCACTCTGAAAGAGCAGGATAAGGCGTATGATGAACTGGACAAGGCAGGACTAAGCAGGGAGCAGAAACGCATTGTTGACAAGGCACTCAGCGCATTAAACGCAAACGGGGCGGCATACGGCAAAGTTGCTTACAGGTTGGGACTGCATGACGGCATACGGCTTATGTCGGAGGTACATAAACTCTAAGCACCCAAAACTAAATAGTTGCGTATCTGAAAAAGGCATTTTCTAACACCGAAGATGTCTTTTTCTTTTACACAAATATCCTACAAACAGCCACAGCGCAGAAAGGAGGGGAACGCATGGGGAACATCAATGAGCAGATTGCAAAAGCCGAGGAAGAAATAAGGCAGTTGCAGAACAAAAAGAAAAAGCTCCTCAATCAGAAAAGGGGCGAGGAACGCAAGATAAGGACACACCGCCTTGTGGAGCGCGGGGCGATACTGGAAAGCCTGCTTGAACAGCCGGAACAGTACACAAACGAGCAGATAAAGGGCTTGCTTGAAACAGCCTTACGGACACCGCAGGCGCAGGAATTTTTACGCCGGACACAAAAGCCAAACGGGGAGAATTAAATCTCCCTTGTTCTGACAAGGGCGCACTTATACACCCTTGCGGGTGTGTGCGCTCTCCGAGGGCTCTTGCAGAGGGCATTGTCTGTCTTGCGACAGCCAACAGGGGAAACGACTATTCCCCTACGGGCGTACCGCCCTACCCCTTAGTGTACTTTGCGTACAGGCACACCCCAAAGTGCGGGGCGTGCCTGTCCACAAAGTTTAAAATGTGCCACCCGAAAGGAGGCTGAAAGCGTGGCGATTTACCATTGCACTATCAATATATTCAGCCGAGGGGCGGAAAGCCAACTGTCAGCGGTTGGTTCAGCCGCTTACCGAAGCGGGGAAAAAATCACAAACGAGTATGACGGGATTACCCATGACTATACGAGGAAAAAGGGCATTGTGCATACAGAGATACTACTGCCGCCCCACGCCCCGCCCGAATTTGCAGACCGTTCCACCCTTTGGAACTCCGTTGAGAAAATCGAGAAAGCAAAGAACTCACAGCTTGCAAGGGAGATTGAAGTCGCACTTCCCGTTGAACTTGACAGGGAAAAACAGATACAGCTTGTGCGTGAGTATGTGCAGGATAATTTTGTGTCAGCCGGAATGTGTGCAGACATAGCTTTTCATGACAAGAAGAACGGAAACCCACACGCCCACATCATGCTGACCATGCGACCACTGGAACAGTCCGGCGAATGGGGCGCGAAGTCAAAAAAGGAATACATTTTAGATAAAAACGGTCAGCGGATAAAGCTGAAAAACGGCAGTTTCAAAACGAGAAAAGTTGACCTCACAGACTGGAACGACAAAGACAAAGCCGAGGTATGGCGGCAGGCATGGGCAGACGTTACAAACAGGTATCTTGCAGAGCAGAATATCCCACAGAGGATAGACCACCGCTCTTATGAGCGACAGGGGATAGAACAGATACCGACAGTACACATGGGCGTAGCCGCTACCCAAATGGAGCGTAAAGGGATTGTGACCGAGAAAGGCGAAAAAAACCGTCTGATACGGGAGCAGAACCGACTGCTGAAAGAAGTCAGACGCAGGATTGCGGAATTGGGTAAATGGGTAAAGGAAAAATCGGCACAAAAGGACAATCAATCCATCAATCCTTTCCATTCCGTTCCTATCCAATCCCCCACGCTGCTTGAACTGCTGAATACTGCCATGCAACAGGCAGGACAGCCGAACAGCCGCTACGGGAAGATAAAAGACCTAAAGAGTTTTGCAAAGGCGGTCAGCTTCTTGCAGAGCAATCACATTTCCACCCTGTCCGAGTTGCAGGAAACGCTATCGGGAATGAAGAAACGGTACTGGAATACCAACAGCGAGATTAAGCAGACGGAAAAGCTACTCCACGAGCGGAAAGAACTGATAGACCAAGCGGAAAAGTATCTGCTGTATCGGGATTACCACAAGACCTACAAGCAGACCAAGCCGAAGAAACAGGAAGAATATGCCGAACGCTACCGCACCGAGCTTGCACTGTATGACCGAGCGGAACGGTATCTGAAAGAGCATTTAGGGAGCGACACCAAGCTAAAACCGAAAGCATGGAAAGCCGAGGTTGCAGACCTAACCGCACAGAAAGACCGCCTTTATCGGGAAATGCGAAAGCTGAAAGAAGAAACTGCTGAAGCTGAAACCGTAAAGCGTTGCATAGAACAAGTAATACCGCCGACAGAGCAGAGAAAGGAGAAGTCAAAAACGCATGATGTATCGTTGTAATCCAGTCGGTTGTGTGGTATAATTTCAGTGTTGTTGACAGTGACAGATTGGGATTTGCAAAACGGAGGCTTTCATGACAAAGAATGATAGAGAAAGATGTTCGTGGGCAACTACGGATTTCTATAAAGAATACCATGACAAAGAATGGGGAAAACCAGTTCATGATGATGGAAAATTATTTGAGATGCTGATTCTTGAAGGTATGCAGGCTGGACTATCGTGGCTGACGATATTAAATAAAAGAATGGCTTTCAGAGAAGCCTTTGATCAGTTTGATTGCAAAAAAATCGCACTCTACGATGAAGCCAAAATTGATGAACTGATGCAAAATGACAAAATCATTCGCAACAGGCTGAAAATCCAATCAGCAATCGTGAACGCGCAGCAATTTATTAAAATACAGGAAGAATATGGCAGTTTTGATGCGTTTATCTGGTCTTACGTTGATAATAAACCTATCCATAACCATTTCAAATCAGAAGCTGAAATTCCTGCAACAACGCTGCTTTCGGACAAAATCAGTAAAGATTTGAAAAAGCATGGTTTTAAGTTTGTAGGAAGTACGATTGTATATGCTTATATGCAGGCAATCGGAATTGTAAATGATCATGTGAAAAACTGCTATCTATATGAGTCCGACTAATTAAATGCTAACTTCCGGTTTGTCTATTGCAAACTAAATAATTGTTATGAATCAAACAGCGGTAAACCTATTACAGATTTACCGCTGTTTTTTTACCCCAAAGCAGAAAAGCAAGTCAAAAATAAAATATCACTTTCCCACACTGTCAACACTGAATTTGTAGCCAACACCTAACACTGTTTTCAGATAAAACGGGTTTTTACAATCCGGCTCAATCTTTTTCCGTAAGTTATATATCACATTTACAACGCTTGAATGACAGCTATCGCTTTCCATGCTCCAAACAGCTTCAAAGATTTGCGACTGCGTGAATACCCTGTTCGGACTGGAAGCAAGAAAAACAAGCGTACCATACTCAAGACGGGTAAGGCGCACATCTCTCCTATCCCGCAACACCCGATGCTGATGTTGCCGTATTTCCAAACCTTGAAAGGACAATACAGACGGGGAAACAGGTTGTTGCTCCACTTCAATCTGCAATTCGTCTGCCAAGAGGGAAACCGCCCTCTTAAAGACTGTTTCCTCACTGTCCGAAAACGTCAGCACTATCATTTTTCCCATGTTCATTACCTCTCTTATCCGTTGCATTGATACAACATTTTTTCTGCCCTGTTTACCTTTATTTGACAGTAAGCAACAAGTATATATGCCGGAAACCGCAATGTCAATTTCATGCGGATAAGGGAACAGACAGCCACTAACAACAGCGGGCGTATGGAGATTACTCTGTATGCCCTCTTTTCATGTAAAGGAGATTTATGTATATGCCAAAAAATAATGAGAACCAACAGGCACAGGAACGCCGACCGCACTTTGTAAAGACCATAGGCAGAACGACCTACTTTGTGACGTGCCACTTTAGCGAAACAAGCAGAGAAACCTTGCAGGATAAGCTAAAACGCATGATTGTACGGGATATTCAGAGTGGAAATTATTAAATTTCATGTTCACACTTTTTTTGTCTTGACGGCACAGACGATAAAGGAACTGTCTTAATCGAGTGCGGGAAGCTCTTACAGCGGGGCGGCTATCGGATAAAAGTGCTGAACACAATCAATTTCAAAAAGTCCATGCGCTACAATCCCTTTGCCTATCTGCGGAGCGAGAAAGACATTTTGAAGCTGGTAAATACCATAATCGCCAACACCAAAGGCGACGGGGAGAAATCCGGGGAGGATTTTTGGGTAAAGTCGGAACGGCTTTTTTACTGCGCCCTTATCGGCTATATCCACTATGAAGCCCCGGAGGAAGAAAAGAATTTCACGACGCTGCTTGAAATGATAAACGCCAGCGAAGCCCGCGAGGACGACCCGGAATTTCAAAGCCCCGTTGACCTCATGTTTGAACGGCTGGAAGAAAAAGACCCGGAGCATTTCGCTGTCCGGCAGTACAAGAAATTCCTGTTATCGGCGGGCAAGACGCGAAGCTCTATCCTCATTTCCTGCGGTGCGCGGCTTGCGCCATTTGACATACGGGAGCTGCGGGAGCTTATGGAAACGGACGAAATGGAGCTTGACACGCTGGGGGACAGAAAGACCGCCCTGTTTGTCATTATCAGCGACACCGACGACACCTTTAACTTTGTCGTGAGTATTCTCTACACACAGCTATTCAACCTCTTGTGCGACAAGGCAGATGATGAATACGGCGGGCGGCTTCCCGTCCATGTAAGGTGCTTGCTTGATGAATTTGCCAATATCGGGCAGATACCGAAGTTTGAAAAGCTCATAGCCACCATAAGGAGCCGGGAAATATCCGCTTCAATCATCTTGCAGTCACAGAGCCAGCTAAAAGCAATCTACAAGGACAACGCCGACACGATCACGGGGAACTGCGACACGACCCTTTTCTTGGGCGGCAAGGAGAAAACGACGCTTAAAGAAATGTCGGAACTTTTAGGAAAGGAAACCATAGACAGCTTCAACACGTCCGAAACGCGGGGGCGGGAGCTTTCCCACGGGCTGAACTATCAGAAATTGGGAAAGCAGCTTATGACCGAAGATGAAATCGCGGTTATGGACGGGGGCAAGTGCATTTTACAGGTGCGCGGGGTACGTCCGTTCTTTTCGGATAAATTCGATATAACGAAGCACCCGAAATACAAGTACCTCTCCGACGCAGACCCGAAAAACGCCTTTGACATGGAAAAGCACATCAAACGCCGCC
>ERZ777305.3699-NODE-3699-length-10056-cov-2.956604_pt1 | contig 10056 bp, 7 predicted proteins | sample MGYA00374965_ERZ777305 | MGnify/ENA primary metagenome ERZ777305 (study PRJEB29328, sample SAMD00013331) | mouse gut metagenome | study: EMG produced TPA metagenomics assembly of the Metagenome analysis of fecal microbiota from mouse which was promoted...
AAATGCGCCGGAGGAGAAGTCCGTCTTATTGAAGCAACCTATACAGCTAAACATCAGGAACTTGGCTATTCCAGAGCTGCCGTCAAAGAATTTCTCCAGCAGCATTTTAACATAAAAAATGTTCTTGTAGCAGACTGCGAGGCAACAGAATGGAATACCGGATTGGCCTGCTCGGACAGCAGCGAAGAATTCTATAATAACAGCAGAGATAAGAGAAAAATTTTGGCCCAACTTCAGCACAAATGCTTTTCAGATATCGCCTGTGGCAGCGGCTTTACCTCGATGGCACTGATGCCGAACGGAGAAATTTATCCCTGTCATTTTTTCACAGAATATCCGGAATACCGTATTGCGGAATATCGTGAAAACGCATTTGACTTTTCCGGTTATCCTGATGTGCTGAATAAACTGCAGAATGCGTATCATACGAAAAATGAGAGCTGCAGGGAATGCGGGGCGCGGTTCACCTGTCCTACATGTGCAGCAAATATGATAATAAAAAAGAATAGTATATGTAAAATAATAAGAGAAAATCAGAAATCAATTGTTTTGGAATGTGTTAAAACACATTTTAAATAAAAAGCAATGAAAGGAGAATCCAACTATGCTTAAAGATGTACTGGAGAGAGAACTACAGGAACTTGTATTGCCGGAAGAAGCAATCAAGGAACAGCTTGAGGAAAAGCTGGAATGCGGGATTGACGCAGGACAAGGCTCATGCGGTACTAGTCCTGTTCCGATCGGCTGATCAAAGTAAAACTTAACACGCACAAAAAGACCATGTGCCTTAATGCCGCATGGCTTTTTGTTCGTACAAAATAAGGAGAGCACTTAATGATTAAAATGAACAAAAAAACCAAAAAACTTTTAATACTTACTAGTATAATATATATGTTGAACGCATTGATTATTCTGGCCTTTTCGTACAGCACCGCTAAGGTTATGGAATGTGCAGAGCTGGGACAAACAAAAAAACTGCCCTACGCGGTTTTAACTCTGCTGGGCGTTATATTGCTGGGGCGAATTATTTCTCTTAGTTCGACAGCTGTAAACCAATGGTATCTTTCCTCGGGAGAACTTACCTTGCGGCGGGATATTATGAAAAACATTCTATGGCGTCCAATCCGGCTCTTCCGCAAACAGGACGATGCCTCCTATATGAATCTGTTCCTGAATGATACCATAATGTTCCGGGATCATTGTCTGGGCAGCTATCCCTGGCTCTGCTTTTTCATTGTATATCTGATCGCTTCTATTCTGCTGCTTTTAACCATCAGCCCGCTTTTAACTATTATCATTGTCGCGCTCTCCTGGCTTCCTTTTTTAGCGGATAAAATAGTGGCGGTTTATGTCGAAAAGTGCAAGACCGATTACTCCGGTAAACAGGAAATCCACACTAAGATCCTGAAAGAAACTATGGAAGGTTATGAAACCATTCGAACAGGAAGCAGCCGGGAAACCTTTCTGGAACGCTGGTATCAGAAAACAGTTGATCTGCGGCATTCCGGGGCAAAACTGACTTTTGCCAACACTCTCAGCATGGAGGCCTCCACCGTCTCAAGCCATATCCTTCGATTGATCTCGCTTACCGTTGGTGCTGTTCTGGTCGTTAAAGGGCATTTGACAGCGGCTATGCTTTACGCTGTTATAGATTATGCAGGCGCAGTTTCCAACAGCTTCAGCAACTTTGCTTACTACATGATGGCAATCCGCTCCACAAAACCAATCACCGAAAAACTGGCAAAAGAGACAGCCTGCCCGGTCGAAGAAGCCACTTTGGAAAAAAGCGATGCTGTCCCGGAGCTGGAATACGATTCCGTCTCCTTTTCCTTTGAAGACCGGCCGCTGTATGAAAATCTTTCCTGCCGCTTTGAGCCGGGAAAATGTTATGCAGTTGTGGGGGAAAGCGGAAGCGGGAAATCCACACTGATGAAGTTGTTCTTAAAGTATTATGATACCTATTCCGGCGTCATCCGCCTGAACGGCAGGGATATCCGCGAACTCAGTGAGGAGGATATCTATCAGCAGGCGGTCGTAATCGACCAGTCGCCTTGGCTGTTCAACGCTTCTCTTTACGAAAATATCACCATGTGTTCCGGCAAACCGGATAAGGATACAGAGGAATATCGGGAGCTGCTGGCCGCGATGAACCTGACAGCACTGGCAGAACGCGTCGGGGATAATCCGCTGGGAGATTTCGGAGATAAGATTTCCGGCGGAGAACGCCAGAGAATCAGCCTTGCCCGGGCGCTCCGGAACAGGGTTAAGCTGATTATTTTTGACGAGCCGACCACAGGGCTGGATCCGGAAAACGTTCAGCTGATCAATGATTTTATTTTCAGCCAGAAGGGGATTACGCGCATCGTCATCAGTCATGACTGGTCGGAGGATTACTGGAAACGCTTCGACAAGGTAATCCGGATCGGGGAAAGGGAGCCGGTTCCAGCCTGACAGCCGCTCCTGCAGCCGCACGGCGTTTCAAAAGTATTTCCGCCGTACAGCTGCTGTTCCGTATCCTCTTTTAGATTCCGCTGGGCCGCTTCCAGCAAGTCACATCCAGCAGTTCCTTTATTGTCCATTAATTACATTTTTATATATAACAGCTAATATTACCATTTAAATCTTTGTTTAAATTAAAAATTTTTAAATTACAATCAAAATTTGTGGAGGAATATTATGCTTATACGAAAAGAGGAACCAAGGGATTATGAAACAATATATTATGTAGTTAATGACGCTTTTCATAGTGCCGAACACGCTGATGGAAATGAGCAGGATTTAGTAAATGCATTGAGAAAAGGAGAGGCATTTATTCCTGAATTATCTTTGGTTGCTGAAATAGATGGGAAAATTGTAGGGCATATCATGTTTACAAAAGCAACGGTCGGGGAAAATACAGTTTTAGCATTGGCTCCCTTATCTGTTCTTCCTGAATATCAAAGAAAGGGAATAGGCATCTCCCTAATCAAAACAGGGCATAAAATTGCCAGTGAATTAGGTTACGGTTATTCGATTGTGTTGGGAAGTCAAAATTATTATCCAAAGGCAGGATATTTACCGGCCTATAGATTTGGTATAAAACCTCCTTTTGATGTGCCAGATGAAAATTTTATGGCATGTAAAATAAAAGAGAACACCTCAGATATTCATGGAATGATAAAATATGCGGAAGAGTTCGGAATTAACTAATAAAAATTTAGTGTACCAATAGTGTTTTCCATAGAAACTATCCTTAACAGTACACCTGCCCGCTGCGGTTATGACCTTCTCTCTCGTCCGCAACATCCGGCCGCGCCGTCCTGATACGCTCAGTTGCCGGCGCGGCATCCGTCATACTTGTCAGTCTTCCTTAACCCAGACCGTCATCTCGCCTTCACCGCGGTTATTCCACATATAATACGGCAGGAAGGTCAGTGTGCATGCCTTCTTCTCCGGAGCACGATATTCATGGTACAGCGACAAATCCGCTGAATCCTGCGGCTTTCTTCTGCTGCCTGCTGCTCTGATTGCCGGAGCTCCGAGCACTGCATCCGGACAGATCTCAAAATCCGGCTGTGCGCAGTTCAGGGAAACCAGATGCAGATCCGCCCCGTTATCTGCTTCTTCCAGACAGTAGACGATCGGGCCGCATATCACGGCCACCTTGCCCGCATCCTCCCGCACTGCCGAATTGGCCGCAATGATACGCGGCTGCATCGGGAAATCAAGTGCAAGCTCCGTCTCGCCCGACCAGACTCCGGTAAGATACAGATACCCGCTGCGCAGCTCCGCTGAGGCAGCCCCTGCAGATGCCGCAATTTCTTCCATACACTTCTGAATAGTCAATGCATTCTCCACGCTTTTCATGGAGCTGCTGCCTCCCTCCGCAGCCGACTCACCGCTGCGGCTGCTGCTGTACAGCACCTCTGCGCCTTTACCGTTTACGGAACAGCCCTCCGCCCAGTCCGGAAGCCGCAGAGCAAGCGTCATGGATGTCGGCTCCGAAGCAGAAATGCGCACGGATGCCTTTCCCGAATACGGAAGTTCCGAGTCAATGCTGACCTTCACCGTTTTATCGCAAACCTTTTTTACGATCTCGCTGCCCACATACAGATGAACAAACAATGTATCCCTGTTTTCCGTGAACGCATAAGCAGCAACCGAGCTCAGCAGCCGCGCAATGTTCGGCGGGCAGCACGCACAGCCGAACCATTTCTGCCGGATCGGCTTCACATGAAATTTTCTTTCGTCCTCATGGCAGGCCTTCGGCAGCACCTCGAGCGGATTCACATAGAAAAAGCTCTTTCCGTCAAGCGCCATGCCGCTCAGCACTCCGTTGAACAGCGCCCGCTCCATAATGTCCGCATAGCGCGCGTCCGCTTTGATCTGAAGCATCCTGCGCGCAAAAAATACAAGGCCGATGGAAGCACAGGTCTCCGCGTAGGCGGTATCGTTCGGAAGATCGTAATTGAAGGTGAACGCCTCCCCAAGGTAGGTCGAACCGATGCCTCCGGTTATGTACATCTTCTGTGTAGTGATATTATTCCAGATTGTTTCACATGCCTCAAACAGGGCCTCATCCTGCGTCAGCCGCGCAATGTCCGCCATTCCGGAATAAAGATAGACCGCACGAACGGCATGACCTGCTGCCTCCTTCTGTTCGCGCACCGGAAGATGCGCCTGATGATAAAAATGGCGGAGCGGAGGATTTTCTCCCTTTGCCTCAAACGGATGATCAGCCTCGGTATCAAAATAGTAAGGGCGTTTTCCGCGCTCATCTATAAAGAAGCGGCTGAGCGAGAGATAGCGGTCATTCCCCGTTGCATGATACAGCCGCACCAGCGCCATCTCTGCAATTTCGTGCCCCGGATATCCCTTGCACTTGCCTTCCTCCGGCCCAAAGAAAGAATCAATGTAGTCCGCATAGCGGCAGGCGGCCTTTAATAGTTTATCCTTTCCGGTAGCTTCATAATACGCGACTGCTCCCTCTGTCAGATGACCAAAGCAGTAAAGTTCGTGGTGATCGCGCAGATTGGAAAATATTTTGCTCTGATCATTGATAATGTAAAAGGTATCCAGATAGCCGTTTTCCAGCTGCGCAGCACAGACAACGTCGATCGCATCGTCAGCGAGCTTCTCCAGCTGCGGGTCCGGATGCTGCGTCAGCGAGTAGGCAACCGCTTCCACCCATTTTGTAAAGTCCGTATCCTGGAACAAAAACCCGTAAAAACGCTCCTCCCGGTTATTGATATCCTCCGGCACAAGGTTAAAGATCCCCGTCGTCCACACCGGCTGCTGCCAGGCAGGATCTGCCTTCCGGCGGGCATTCAGTTCGCCGGCCAGCCGATAATTTTTCATGCAAAAGCTCGGCGCTGCACCGGGCACATTGTCATTCAAGGCATCCCACTGATACGGAATTACCTCGGTACGCACAAGCTCCATCTCCTTTTTCCAGAAATCGTCCGTCACCCGGATGTCGCGCAGAGAAAGCGGATTGCTGAAATTTTTGCTGTCCATCATTCTTAGAAACTCCTTTCCGTCCCGAAAATTAAGATGTCAGGCAGTTCCGGCTTTTCCTGCAATTCCGGCCTTCCATGTACTTACGGCATGCTGTGCAGTTACAGCTTCCACACTGTTCCGGCCTTCCCTGCAGTTCCGACCCTCCATGTACTTACGGCATGCTGTGCAGTTACAGCTTCCACACTGTTTCTGCAGCATTGAACCGGCCTGCCTGACAAGGTATCAATTTGTTATATCTGCCTTACATTATAGAAGATCATCTTAAAAAATACAATCCCGGCAACGGCAGAAAAGGTGTAAAAAGGTTTGAAAACCAAAAATGGCAGCGGGTTCCGCAAGCTTTAATTATATCAAAGCTCTGCCCGTAAAATTTTCCCGTCCCGTACCTCAAGGATCTCGGTCGCCACCCCGCGGATAAACGCCTCATCGTGGGAAACGAATATCAGCGTTCCCTCATATTCTGAAAACATGGCCTGCAGCGCCTCGATGGACGGAATATCAAGGTAGTTTGTCGGCTCATCCAGAATCAGCAGATTTACCCGCGAAACAAACAATCGTGCAAACGCAAGCTTAATGCGCTCCCCGCCGGACAGGATTCCCGCAGGCTTATGCATATCGCTTTCAAAAAAGAGCAGACGGGACAGGGTGGTGCGCGCGACTCCCTCCTTCTGAATGCTGACCTCCATCACATTTTCCAGAACTGTTCTGGAATAATCCAGCGTGGAAAGGTTCTGCTCAAAAAGGCCGACCGCAGCTTTCGGCACAACGGATATGCCTCCCGTCATCCGGCCGGAAATCACAGAACGGCCTGCCTCCCCATTGGAAAAGCCATCCATATCCTCATCCGCTGATCCGCCCAATCGGGATGATACAGCAGCGGACTGTCCATTCTGCTTTGCCGAAGTATTTCTTTTAGAAAGAACATGTGTTCGATTTTGTGCAGCTTCCTGAATCAGATGAAGCAGGGTCGTCTTACCCGCGCCGTTCCTGCCGACAATGGCCACCCGGCTGTGATTGGCAATCTGAAAAGATGCGTCCCGAAAAATTTCCGGGCCGTTATCGTAGGCAAAGCACAAATTTTCTCCGCGGATAACAATGCGGTTTTCCGGCGGTTCCGTCAGCCGGAAATCCGGACGGATCTTTGGCAGCTCGCGGGGCTTTTCCTTTACTTCCAGCGCATCAATGCGCTGCTGCACATTTGACGCCGATTTTTCCATTCTTCTGGCTTTCGCGTCCTTTGGATGATGGGAGAGAAAATTCCGCAGAGCGGCTTCGCGAGCAGACATATTTTTCGGCCGCTTGTCAATCTGCTTCGCATGCGCCTTTTTCTCCTGATATACCTTTTCCAGCCGGTGTTTCTCCGCGGTGTAGCTCTCGTATTCCGTCCACTGTCTCGCAACGGCAGCCTGCTTCTGCGCAACATAATCATCGTAATTCCCGTCATAACTTGTCAGTCTTCCATACTCCAGCTCCAGTATTCTGGTACACAGCGCATTCAGCAGTGCGCGGTCATGGCTGACGAGAATCATAGTATCCATCGCCCGCAACCTGCGCGTCAGCACAGCGATTCCGCTTCGGTCGAGATTGGACGTCGGCTCGTCAAAAAAGACGAGCGGCCGGTTGCCCGAAAAAACGCAGGCCAGACGGAGCCTTGCTTCCTCCCCGCCGCTCAGCTTATCCGCCCAGACCTTATCCTGAACATGCAGATCGCTGACCGCCTTTCCGTCCAGCGCAAACCGGTCGAAATCCGGCGCACCAAAAGCTGCTCCGCCAATGCTGTTCCCTGCCGTTTCCTCTGAAAACTGCCGGAAAAAGCAGGTATCGCACATTGCTCTTACGGACCCACGGTCGGGGCTCAGCTCCCCCGCCAGGATACGCAGCAGCGTCGTTTTTCCCGCGCCGTTCGCACCTACCAGCCCGATCCTTTCCCCTTCATAAACGGCCAGGCGGTCAATGTTCAGAACCTCCTGTTCGCCAAACTTTATCTGTATATTTTCTGCCTTAACAAGCATTTTCGACGGCATAGAATCCCTCCTGTCTATATAAAGAGAGATTATCACCGGGCCGATTCTCCGCCTTAAAAGGCACATGGACATAAAAACCACTTCGGATCTCATACAGCCCAAACCGCATGCAAAAAACGCGGTACTGCAGAATCCAATAACCAATCAATCAGCGTCCTGTGAAAAATGCGGAACCCGCATAAAGAAAAGGAGCGGCCAATGGTTCGATAATCTCCGTTGCCACAGGAATCCGTAAAAACCGGCGTGCAAAACCGCGGTAAGCGTTCTGCATCCGTCCCTCCTGTGTAATTGCAGCAAATTCAGGAAATTACCGAATAATAATCATAGGTCAGCCACCTTTCAGAAATTTCGCGGGAGGTTTTTCACCGCTCCCTGCGATGGATTTATCATAAGGGATGAAATAAAAAATGTCAAGGGGATTTTTGCATTTCCGCAGAATCCTGCAAAACCGCCGAACTCCCGTCTATGGAGTCCCTTCCCATTCTCTGCCTTCCCGCATTTTCCGGTTTTCGCGATTTTCATGAATTTTACGATTTTCATGAATTTCACGAATCTGCTCTGACAGCTCTTTAAAACACCGCTCCAGATCCCGGTTGCAGAAGCGCCGCCGTATATCCGCTTCCGCAAGCCGTTCCTCCGAAAAATCTTCGCAGTCGGCCAGAAAACGCCGGCACAGCTCCGCGTATTTCGGACTATGCTGCGCCCTCTCCCGCTCCAGCGCACGAGCCAGCCTCAGCCCGTCCTCCACCTCGATGTAGAGCGGCACCGTCGTTTCCGCTCCGAAATACGCTTTCAGACGCTGGTAGCCCTCCAGCGTATCAATCATCAGATATGCTTTTTTCCCATCCGCTTCAATCTGTCCGTCATCCGCGGTAAAATAATGCCATATTCCGTAGACCGTGCTGTATTCGCGGTGCTCAATCACGCGGCCCGCCGCCCGGAGCCTTTCCAGTTCCGCTTCCCCGACAAAAAAGTATTCCCGCCCCTGCTGTTCCCCGGAACGGATCGGCCGTGTGGTGTAGGGTACAATTTTCTGCAGATCCAGCGTCTTATCTTTCAGCAGTCTCCGGTAAAGCGTATCCTTGCCGCTTGCGCTCTTTCCCATTAAAACATAAATTTTTGCCATGACTGCCTCCGCTCACAAATCAAGGGCTATCCGGTTCATCCGCTCAACAAAGCGTCCGACCTTTTCCATATCCGGCTGATCCGGCAGCGCGGTATGCTCCGCCGCAGACTTCAGCCTTCTCTCATAATCAGAAATAATGCCATAAAACTCATTTGAAAAAGTTCCGTCCGCTGTTTGAAAATCTCCCCTGCGGACACTCCTGAGCAGCGCCAGATCATCCGTCCGGTGCGTCCGGATCTCCTCCCTCTCCAGAATGTCGATTGCCATCATAAACAGGCGGAGCAGGTGCATTGCATGCTTGTTGAGATGGTTGTCATCCTTTTTCCGGTTGCGCTTGCCAATCTTGTCATAATCGCGTACTACACTGTGCATGACCCCCGCCATATTCACATAGTCCCTCAGCGGAAGATGCCGGTATTCGGCGTCGATAAACATCTCCGTCTCCAGCTCCGGCTGCTGTGCATGATCAACATAAATATTGACGCTGGCCCTGCCGGACAATCCGCTCTTCAGCATAAAATCATCGAGCGCACTCGTAACCGAATTGCGGATATGGCGTTCGCGCTCCTCCTGCGGCAGCGTGTCTCTGGCAATGGCATTCTGCAGCCTGCGGAGCTGCGCATCTGCATATCCTCCGAACGACCGGATCGCCCGCTTTGACAGAAACAGGCTCCTGTGATTCAACAGCTCCTGTCCCAGCGGGGTTTTTATCAGATACTGCGGTTCATCCAGTCCCAGCAGTTCTATGGTGTTCGGATTGCATTCCAGCAGAAGCCTTACCATTTTATTGAAGGAGTAAACAACCGTGTCCGTCGCATCGTCCGTATACTGCTCAAAATCTGTCAGCCCGAGAAGATCCGACGGCAGGTTCATAGCAATCCCCCGAAAATCAATGTCGCTGTTCTCGTTTTCCGTGCCGTAGGCATAGCTTCCTCCCAGGCCAAGCAAGATTATGCGCCTGCCCAGCCGAGGATTCTTTCTGATAAAATCGTATTTAGAAGAATTCAAATAGCTTAAAAAATCCATTTCTGCCCCGCCTTTCCGGCTATGCGGTAATTTCCTGATCGCTTTCCTGTTAAAGTCCCGGCTCTGCCCCGCCTCCGGCTGTGTGGTAATTTCCTGATCGCTTTCCTGCTAAAGTCCCGGCTTCTGCCCCGCTTCCCCGGCTATACGGTAATTTCCTGATCGCTTTCCTGTTGAAGTCCCGGCTCTGCCCCGTCTCCGGCTATGCGGTAATTTCCTGATCGCTTTCCTGCTAAAGTCCCGGCTTCTGCCCCGCTTCCCCGGCTATACGGTAATTTCCTGATCGCTTTCCTGTTGAAGTCCCGGCTCTGCCCCGTCTCCGGCTATGCGGTAATTTCCTGATCGCTTTCCTGCTAAAGTCCCGGCTTCTGCCCCGCTTCCCCG
>ERZ777305.3700-NODE-3700-length-10055-cov-3.061600_pt1 | contig 10055 bp, 11 predicted proteins | sample MGYA00374965_ERZ777305 | MGnify/ENA primary metagenome ERZ777305 (study PRJEB29328, sample SAMD00013331) | mouse gut metagenome | study: EMG produced TPA metagenomics assembly of the Metagenome analysis of fecal microbiota from mouse which was promoted...
CAATCAGAACCAAATATACAGCATAATCTCCCAACTATTGAAAGAGGGATTTCATCGGCAATTTTTGCAATTGACATTTTCATTGATCATATATTTCCCTTTTCACATACATGTGTTACAATTTAAGAAATGTGTATAAGGGGGATAATACTAATGAATAAAAAGTTACAAGTTTTTGTTTCATCTACATATACCGATCTCATTGAAGAACGTCAAGCAGCCGTACAAGCGATTCTTGATGCTGGTCATATTCCTGCCGGTATGGAACTTTTTAAAGCAGGAAATGAATCCCAATTAGAAACAATATACAAGTGGATTGATGAGTCAGATGTATATATGTTAATTTTAGGTGGGCGTTATGGTTCCATTGAAAAAATTACGGGAAAAAGTTATACACATCTTGAATATGAATATGCTTTGAGTAAAAATATCCCTATCTTTTCTATTGTATTAAGCGAAAAATTTATCACAAATAAAATCAACTCTATCGGCCTTTCAAATGCAACAGAGCAAACATACTCTGGAAAATACCAAACATTCAAATCATTAGTTATGACAAAGATTATTAGACCAGCTAATGATTGTAAAGATATCCAAATTGCCATATATGCAACTCTTATTGATTTTATATACCAATACAATTTAATTGGTTGGGTGCGTGGAAACGAAGCGTCAACAATTAACCCACCAACTATAGATGAATATTATTTCATGAAACTAATTGATATATTTAAAAACAAACAGTTTAGTTATACTCATTCCACTATATTAGGAGATACCGTTTATACCTTGAATGCACTTGACATCTTTATTACTAATTTCTTTTACTTTTGTATTGGAATACCTAAATCTGATATAAATAATAATCAAATTAGTCAATTATCTTTTCAAATATGTGAATATTTTGAAAATTTTAATTTATTAAGTATTGGAACCAGTCAATACGCAAAAATAATTATATCTCCGCTCGGAAAATCATTTTATAAATTATTAAAACAAAAAAATATGGTTAACAATCATTAATATAATTTTATTTCTAATAATTTTTACATTATTTTATCTTAAATAACGAAATTCCTAATCTATTACTTATAATCTACAAATCCTGTGCCTTTGACCTCCCACACTCAAAGGCACATTTATAACCATCTAAATCATTTCACAATCTGTAAATGACTCACCTTTTTAGGCTTCATAATATCGCCTGTCTGATTATTCTTCATAATTCCTGTTTCTCTGTCCTCTGTATATGTAGGAATACCCATATTATCACACCACGTTTCCGCTATGCCCTTTCCAGTCTGCGCTCTGTAAATTGCACTCGTCGCTGTAGTAAATTCAATGTAAGCATGTCTCAATTCTTCATTTTCATAATCCCATAATAATTCTGATAGTTCATCTCTGCCTATTGACTTGTCCCAATCCATCTTAGACAGAACATCCATTGTTGAAAAATAATCTTTACATTCCCACTTTGCACCATCGTAAGTTTTATCTATGGGAAATGTGATTACGAAATTTCTCAATGTCAGACATCCCAAAACACCAAATATACTGTCTATCATCTGAAAACGATACTGATTCTGCTTCAATGTCTTAGGTTCGTCTATGCCTAATTTAAAATTCTCTCTTGAAACATCACGGCATGAACAGATATATTTTATGCCAGCAAATCCGACTTTTGCCAGTTTGTCTTGTGGTAGTTTATATAAAGTTCCATACTCTTCTGTGTATCTCATGACCATATCAAAGAAATATCTTTCCCATATCTCATTCAATTTTGCAATTTTACTGATACGATCCATTTCTTTGGTCTTATCTTCATCTGTTGAATTGATTACTGTAAATTTATTGCTCATATTTCTTTATTCTCCTGTAATACACATTTCTATATGCTTATCAAATTGACTTTCTGGATTATCTGTAATTGTAATCTCTTCACATTGAATATTTTTAATCTTTCGATAATCACAAACCACTTCTTTTTCGTTTCTGCTACTAAACAATGCAAGTATGTCTTTCTTTTTTATTGTTCCAGTAAATACATAACACTTATCTCCGTCATGTCCAAAACGTCTTGCAAACCATTCAGCAACACCCTTATCTACAGTCCATGATAGACCACGATAATTATTTACTTTTACACCTCGATAAATAGTAACACTATTCTCATCTGACAAATCATCTATATCTGATTGAAGTAATGGTGACTTCTCAGCCAATTTTATCATCTTAATCAGCTTTTCTTTAGACATACCACAACGATAAAACCTTTCTTGCATAGTCCAGATAGAATATACTGCATCTGCACATTCCTGATCAGTTATTAAACCATTCTTATGTAACCAATCTAAATAATCAAAACGATTCCCTTTATTAATGGCACTAAGGCATTGAGAAAATCTATCCGCTTTTTCAATCCATCCTAATCTTCTTTGTTTTTCATCTTTTTCATAATAGAAACTGTCATATTCTAAAGAAGATATGTATATGCAAGAAACACTTTTTATTTTTTCTATATCCATATGAATTACCAATCCTATTCACAAACTACCAGTTCAATAGCTTTACATTCAGCAACCAATTCTTCATATTCAATTTTTACAAACTTGTCTTTCTCCAAGCCGTAGTTTATTGCATCTAAAAACGTAAATATAAGACAATCTTTTATACTTTCGTCAAATATATTCCCACTAAGACACACGCTATTACTTAGTACATCCTTTATGCTCATAGTTTCACAATCAAAATTATCAGTACACCAAATGCCAACTGATGTGCTGAATAAGCCTGAGAATCCTGCATAATCGTCTAAGATATCAGGAACTTTATATACTGTTTTTGCTGTTATCATATACATTACCTCATACTCTGTAGTAAGCCAAATCCGAAACTTTCGGACTTGCCATCCTCACGCAATCTTCTTATTTCTATTACCATAAATAACCGCTTCTTCTGTACCATCAATCACGCCAGAAGTCACAATAACCTTTCTCGCATCTGGCCTATCAGGAGTAGAAAACATGATATTCTGCATTGATTTTTCAATAATACTTCTCAATCCTCTTGCACCTATTTCCTTCTTAATTGCTAATTCAGCAATCTTTTTCAGTGCATCATCTTCAAATTCAAGATTCACACCATCCATAGCAAGTAACTCCTGATATTGCTTCGTAAGTGCATTTTTCGGCTCTGTAAGTATCCTGACAAGATCATCTTCAGATAATGGCTGCAATGTTGTTATTATAGGAAGTCTGCCTATTAATTCAGGCATAAGACCGTATTTGACTAAATCCTTCTGTTGCACATCCGATAAATCAAACGTATCCTTACTCGGGACACCTTTAATATCAGCATTAAATCCAATAGGTTTACTATCTGCTCCCTTATGTACTATCTTCTCCAAACCATCAAAAGCACCACCACATATAAACAAAATATTAGATGTATCAATATCTACACATTCAGCTTGTGGATGCTTACGACCGCCAGACAACGGAACTCTTGATACAGTACCCTCTATAATCTTTAGTAATGCCTGTTGAACCCCTTCGCCGCCTACATCACGAGTAGTTGACATATTTTCGCTTTTCCGTGATAACTTATCAATTTCATCTATGTAGATAATTCCTTTTTCAGCTAATTTATTGTCAAAATCCGCGTTACTCAATAAACACACCTCCCAATATCTACTTCTCCAAATCACCGTCACTTTCTCTTAAAACCAACAAATAACATTGCATTGATAAACTTTTTCCATAGCAAAAAAGAAGATCCTTATAATCTCTTTCTACATTCAGAAATAATAAAGTCCATCAAAAAAGTTCTATTCAATTACATAATTCTCTAAAAACACATCCAAACTATTAATAATTACTAATGGGAAAGGAAACACAGCGAAACGCTTGAAAAAGAACATAGAATATGATTTAATAATTTCAGGCGCATACTGCGTTTCAGATTCATTTGAATCTGTATGTAGGAAGACCTGTCCGATGCTGCGCCAACAGCGTTTGAGGATGGGTCTTTTGTTATTTTGTTTTAAGTGGATAATGATAAGTATAGAACATGCGTTTGTATTTGTCAACAGAAACACCGAACAAATGTTTGATATTTCTAGAAAATTTATTCTTTTAATGCTATCTGATCATGTTCTTATCATGTGTAAATCATATTTTCCGATTACATTGAATATTCTCGTGCGGTAACACCGCAAGTCCAGCGGCCAGGAAACGCCTAATTCCTCAGCACGCTTTAAAACACGATTGACTGTCTTCTTAGAAACCTTGCAACTGTCGGCAATTCTCTGCTGACTGAGTTCCAGACTTTTAAGTCTGAGAATTTCTCGATACTTGGTCATTGTCATGACCTCCTTTGAATGTATTTACACCAAACGGTGCATGGTTACATTCTAAAGGATTTACGATAAAGGTTTCCGCCATCGGAATGGCGGTTTCCTTAAAAACGGATTTGCGGTTTCCCAACCCCGGACAGTAGGGACACAGACGCCGGATTATTCATACATTTTACCAGAAAGCATGTCCTATATCATGTACTTTCTCCATAAAGAAAACCACTGATATGCATTTATGTGATCTGCATATTAGTGGTTTAGATCTTGGGGATATGAAATTGGGATTATACTATGAAATCGTAGTTTTAAAGCATTGAGAAATGATATATGAGTTTTCATATGTTAAATAATTTATGAGAATGAATTTCCTTGTCATTAGTTGATATGTGAGCCAAAATAAAACTTCGTATTTAATTTATATTTAGCTTTTGATATAATATAAAAAAGATGTCAGGGGGAATTGATATATGAAAGAAATATTAATAAGTCTTTTTAGCGGAATAATTGGCGTTATGTTAACTATTGGATATCAACATTTCTTCAGCGCATCTCAATCATTTACATTTATTTATAATGGCGAAGAAATGATTGTTACTCAATCTGACTATGCAGAACTTGTAGAACAAAATGAAAAATTGGAAAGTGAAAACAATACATATATTTCTGATTTGGATGAAGCAAATAAAAAAATAAACGAATTGCAATCTCAAACAAATCAGGAACTTGAAAATATAAAACAACAATATGACAATGAAATTCAAAAAAAATATGATGTTGACTTCCAAAATATTAGTTTAATATTGAATGGTATAAATACAAATTATTCTGATAAAGTTGCAATTATAAATAACCAAACCTATTATTCTATGGGTTTTCTTCAATATCTAGTAGATAGTAAAAATATTTCTGAAAATAACGAAAAATTGTTTATTGGTGATATACAGTCAGAAGAACAGATGCCAATATCCTTATTTGAATTAAATCCTTTTACAGAAGGTTATTCATTATGCAAAACCACAAATGAAAGTGATAATTTTGACAATATTTTTTCCGAAGCATTTAGAGTTAGATCTGGTAATTGGAGTTATAATGACTTAATGAATAATGCAACTGAATATTATATTGATCGTAACTATACTAGTTTTTGCTTTGATTATGCATATGCCAAAAACGCAAATCAAGACTTTGAATATGAAATTTTAATATATGGAGATGATAATCTATTAGAATCAATTATTCTAAATAGAAAAACTAAACCAGATAGCAAAAAAATAAACATATCAAATATTGAATATTTAAAAATCGTTGGTAAAAGTGAAGCTGCTTGGGGATATGATGGATGTTATTCATTAATGATAAATCCATATTTATATCCATAGCTTTCTTAGCTACAACCACTATTTCATTAATTTGGACATGCCGAACTCCCTTTATCTACAATTTTGCTTCCGCCCAAATACATGTTTATTTACATATTTAATTTTTTCTGGTATATGCTATTCCTTTTATTATTAAAATCAAGCAAAACATAAGGTTCCCAAGGCACGCAAAAAAAAGAAAATTAGCCTTACACCAAAAGAACAGTTAAGCCAGAGCGTTGCAAACATTGAAGAAACAAAAGAAAACTTAAAATCCTTGTAAAATTCGAAAAAGGAATTAGAAGAAAAAGTCAAAATGGATCGTTTGGCTTCTCTGGATGATATGATTCAGAAGAGCGGAAAGAGCTATGATGAGGTTATGGCGTTATTGAGTGAGTGATCACTCAATTCAGATTTTATTATTGCACAATTTCTCCATACACCGTTAATGCTGTATGGAGATTTTTATGAAAGGATGTGAAGCGACAATGAGCAAAGTATCCAAATTCTCTTTCAAACTTCTATTCAATTACTAATCCTTTCCCAGAAATTCTTTTCCTGATCCATCTGTTCGGATTTTATACCTTTCTATACCCTTTACATAGTAAATCCAATCATCTTCAATTTTTTCTATGCAATAATAATAATCCTCTACCCCATCTAATTCTACTATATCCGAACCATCTTTTCTCGCTTTAAGCAATCTATTCGTAGTATAATAAACCCATCCATTATCCCAATTCTCTTTAAACACTATTTTCTCAAGACCATTTGCTGGCTCACCAATCGCCATTTTAAAGTCACCGCAATCAATCCAACCGTCTTCAACTTTATAATTAAAATGACTTGTGCCTATGTCCAATCCCAATACTTCATAAGCTACTATCATAATTTCGGAACCATCCAAATTCATTCTGTGCATGGCATGATTTTCTAATCCAACTCCAATGGTATCATAACAATATGTATAATAAATATATCGTTCATCAACAATTTGAAAATCATATAATTCTTCCTCTAACAGTTTTTCATTTTTTCCGTCTAGTCTTGATACATACAATTCTCCATGATCTTGAAATTCCTCTTGCGAATTTAAGTAATATACGCAATCACCAACAATTTCAAATCTATAACAAGCATTCTGGTTGACACGTTTGGCAATATGCTCTCCCACTTGATACCGAAATAATACTGGATAAGCCAACGTATAATCATCGTTTCTTTCCTCAAGCATATATCTAAAATACACCCATTTATTAATTTTCCGTTCTTCAATAATATCAATACTTATTGGATAAACAAAACTTCCATCAATTTCAATAGATATTTCGTCTTCTATAGTCTGATAAACGTTTGTATTACCACTATCATTATTAAAAATATTGTCTTGATAAATGACCCCATTATTTTCTATATGATTATCTATTTTTTCTATATGATCTTCAATATATGTAGCTGGCACAGCCGAATTATCCGAAGCATCTGATACTCTCATAAAATTTATTAATAAAGAGAAAAATACGGATAATATTGTTATTCCAATACCACTAAATACCCATTGCTTATTGTTAGATATCCAATCAAATATCTTCTTAATATTCCTCATCATCATGTTGGTTTATCCTAGTTATCTTTTTTATTTACTCTAATTAAACATTCGTAATGCCACCATAATCCTTATATATTTATTATCATACCATATATTTAAATTTTTTCATATATATAATTACTTTGAATATCAAACTATTGTTCCAAAATTCCTCCGAACATAACAAAACCGCCACAAAACAACAATATTTCCCGATAAATCAGCATTTTTAAATCATCCACCTATTTCAAAAACACCATATAAAACTCTTTAATTTCTCCCATTTTTCAGCATAATCTCGAATTTCACCTATAAATCCCCAAATCTCACTCTATTTCCAGCCCAATCTATCTCCCCTCACATCACCCCAAATCAAAAAATCCCATGAAAATAAAGGATTTCCAGCATTGCACATCATATATGAACCACCTTCTACCGAACATTATTTTGTTAAATCATATTTTAACTTTCTCCACTTCAAATACTCTGTCATAATAGTAGACTTTTTGCATAAATTCAACTTTCCACATCTTCCGCACCGAACTATACTCCGAGTTTATTTTTATTCCCTTCTACACAAAAAAGAAGCCATAGCCGAAACTATGACTCCCTAACCATTCAACCTACAATCTATGTAATCCCACCTACTTCCTTCAGCTTGATAATAATTTTTTCACATTCTGCCGGATTATCCATCAAATATCTTTTTCCTTCGTCTCTTCCTTTCCCGATTACTTTATCATTGTATATTAGTTTTGCGCCTTGCCTTTTTATAATCTTTTCTTTAATGGCATATTCTAAAACATCATAATATACGATCTTGCAAAGGCTTGTTTTAGGAAAGATTGCATCCAATCCCGCTTCCTTAAATGCAAAGTGCAATTGTTGCAATATGTAATATAGCTTTTTTCTATTAAATTTCCAATTCGGAAATTCTTCGCATATGTAATTAATTATCTCCTTTTCCGTATACTTTTCTAATAGCAGATTCAGTACAATTTTCATTTGCTTACCCATCGAAAACGTGTCTACGATATTCCAGAATTCCTTAAATACTTCCTGATCAATAAACCATTTTTCTATATCAACGCTTCTGTCGTGCATATGTGACTCAATCTGTTTTTCCTTTCCATCCTTATTACTTACAATATAATCCAGACTATAAATGCCACCTTCCGGCATATGTCTCTGTGTGTACATATTATTATAATATCTTTGCCGATAGGCATCCATCTGCTTCACTAAAATAGTCGCAAACTTATACTGTTGCAACCGTGGTATTGATAAATATTCCTTCACAGCATTCAAATAAGGAATAACCAATGCGTCTATTTCATCTTCGTTCAACTTTCTATATTTTGTATACCATAAGAATAATTTATAGTTTTCTTCCGAAAATTGTTTTTCCTTTTCTGTCAGCGGACGATCTTTTAAATCCATTGTTGTGTCCATTTCTGCTCATCTCCTTTGCACACCACCTTGTTACCTAACTCTCATCGTCTTATACAATCAATCCCATCTCCCCAAGCAATGTAGCACAATCCCTCATTCCCTGTTGGTAAGTCATTCTCCCATACAGCGCACCATTTTCAATATAAGAAGATATCAGGCTATCAATAAGCACTTTCAGCTCCTTTGGCAAAATAAATTTATCAAGTTCACCTGTCAGGCTGTCAATTTTATTCTGTATCTGCTTATACTCCTCCTTCGGTAATAGAATGATATTCACCGATTCATTGACCGCATACTCTGTAAGAACCTCGAAAATATCTTTACTCATATCACACCCTCCTTATCTACAAATTTTCTCTAAAACTTCCTGTAGCCGTTCTCGCTCGTTCTGGATATAATACAACTCCTCACCGATCTGTAGCGGCTTTTTCCTCTCATGTGCGGAAATAATCATCCTCTGATATAAACAGATTCCGACCGCAACACCATTGCAAAATGCTCTTTCAATTAATTTCCTCAATACATTCTTTCCTCCATTCCCGTTTAATTTGTTATCTACAGTTTGTATTTCTCCGTTTCCCCACGGAATTTCCACAAATATTAAAGCTGCTCAACTTTCTTTCTGATTTCCTCCAAATTAGGATTCATATACCGCATTGTAGTCTTAATGCTGGAATGTCCCATCTGGTTAGCGATCTCTGGAATTGTAAAAATTCCACTTGATACCGCATTAATCGCATAAAAATGTCTTAATGTATGTGGTGTTATCTCATATCCTTTTGGACAGCACAGTTTGAACACTCTGTTTATTGTAGTCTGGTTTAACCTTTCTCCCCTACTGTTATGAAATAGCCATTCCGATTTAACATGATCCGTTTTCTGGTACTCCCTTACCGCCGACACTATCTTACTGTTAACTATAACAATCCTTGCTTTCTCTCCCTTCCCACTGGCTACCCGTAACTGGTTGGATTCCAGACATATATCTGTTTTCCGCAAATCCAGGCATTCCGAAATCCTTAATCCTGCATAGGCAAGTATTGTGACTATGGCAAAATTTCTCCTTGCACCACACCCTTCAGCCTGTAACACTATCTGTCTGAATTCTTCTATTTCCTTTTTAGTAATAGATGTAGGACACACCATCTCTGTCTGTATCTTGATCAGATCCCTCTTTGACACAACGATATTATCAGGCTCCATTAACTCATTAAAGCAGACCAATGCCGACAATTTTGAATTAATAGATTTAGGACATAGATGATTCCCGGAATGCAAGGACTTCTTAATGTTCTTCAGATAG
>ERZ777305.3701-NODE-3701-length-10052-cov-7.371712_pt1 | contig 10052 bp, 13 predicted proteins | sample MGYA00374965_ERZ777305 | MGnify/ENA primary metagenome ERZ777305 (study PRJEB29328, sample SAMD00013331) | mouse gut metagenome | study: EMG produced TPA metagenomics assembly of the Metagenome analysis of fecal microbiota from mouse which was promoted...
GATTTACATGGCTATTTCTATTATCTTTTTAAGATCAATTGTGAGATAGCCTCTAGTCGTAATATTATACAATTACTAAATGTCAAAGATATAAAGGAAAATTAGAAATGTATTATAAAAATATAAATAATATAGTTTATCCTGTATGTTCCTTAAAATCAGGGCATATAGATAAAATACTAGGCACGTCATTTATAATCAGAAAAAATTTATTAGCTACTGCTTATCATATAACTGAATATAATGATGAAATTTATATATAATAATAAATAATTTTAAATCAATTCAAGAATATCAAGATACAACAAATAACAGATTTCAATGTATAAAAGTTAATATAAAAGAAATAAATCCAATATTAGATATAACAATATTAGAAATTGAGAATGATTTTATCAATAATAATATTATGAATTTGGATTATCATGATAATATAAAAGTTGGAGGTAGAGTAAATATATTTGGATATCCTCATAGTGATCATAATAGATTGGTATTAACACAACAAAATACTATAATTGGAGCAAAGACATTAGTATATTCATCAAAAATTAAAATAAAAAATATAGTTTTAAATATTCAATCTCGCCCTGGTCAATCTGGAAGTCCAATAATAGATGAAAATAATTCACATTCTATAATAGGAATGTTAATAGGATCTTATGCTCCACAATCAAGTGGATCTATTAGTTTAGGGGGTATCGATCCACAAACCTTACATCAAACTACAAATGCAATTCCTGCTGAATATATTAATGAGATGATATTATGATAAATATAGAAAATATTTTTAATGGAAATCCAGATGAATGGTTAGAATGTTTACCTAAATATCAGAGAGATATTATAAATAAAATTTATAGCCAAACTGAAAATTATGATGAAATAATTGAATTTTGGCTATCGCCATCAATTACCTCCAATGTACCTTTTGGTACGAGAAAAAAAGAAATATTATCAATCAAAAAAATAAAAAAAGAAATTAAATTATTTATTATTGGAGATGAAAAATATAAAAGTGATAGAGATAGAATACTAGATTATTCTGAAATAACAAAAATTTACTTTATATATCAAATATCTAATATTTTATCTCCAATATTAGGAACAGCATCTCCATATCTTACACCAGTTATTGCTATAATATTTATTACAATAGGAAAAATTGGAATAAATGCTTGGATAAAAACTCAAGAAGAAAATAATCCTGATAGTGATGATCACAATTATTTAAAATAATATTTATATTTTTATAATATAAATTTTTTATTGTTTATATTCTGAAAAATAATATTCATTATTTTTTTTCTTTTTAATCTGTTAATAATTTTATATCATACACCCCCGGCAAAGCCGGGGGCTTACCAATTTTTGGTTATTCCGGTGTTCAATGCCGCTGGCCAGCTTATGCGCGTAAAAATCCAGTTGGCAGAGCCAGGGGAAAGGCGACCAAAGTATATACCTATTCCGCAAGCGGAGAAAAATACCGCGCCGCTTGTATTCCAGAACAAAGGAGTAAGAGCTTGGCAGGTGGTGGAGAGCGAACTTGACGGCTTGCTTTTGATGTAGGAAGCCAGCCATATTATGAACGTGATTGCGCTAGGAAGCGTTGTTTTCAGGCCGGATGCGGCAACATGGAATAGTCTGCAACATGCGGAAAAGGTGTTGATAAGCCTAGATTTTGATGAAGCAGGCAACAAAAATGCCTGTCAGTGGTGGGAAAAAAACTTGAAGCCAGGGCAATACAGATTATGGCCGGTGCCAGAGGGCAAAGACCCAACGGACGCATACAAGGTCGGGTGGAATTTTGCGGATTGGTGCAGTTTAAGCTTGAACCCCTAGAAATTCTATTTTTCCACCTTTCCAGGTCACATGCTTAACCTTGCGCCGCTCATTGCGCAAAATTTTTGAAAGCATTTTTTTACTTTTCGGGCGCAAGTGATCCCATTTCCGATAGTGGCATGAGCAAATTTTTAAAAGCCGAAATGCTCAAAGCCACGCGCAAGATGTTTTAAATTTTTTTTGCCTTTGCCTTTCCCCTGCGAGAAGCGGAGCGCCGAGCATGGGGCAAGATACAGTTTGTGTAACACAACTGTCATCTTGCCACGAAGAACCCCTATCGCAGAGTACAGTTTTTGGGGTGCAGAATTATTCAAGTTTTTGTGCGCGAGAATTTCAGAATTTGATGCAGGCAGGACAAAAGGAAGGCGCGGGGGTGTGTCTGGAATTGCAAAAAATTTTTGAGCGCAATGCGCATTGCAATTTTTTTTTTGTACCTGCTAAACCAGATTTTGAGAAAGGCACAAGACAACTTTTTCATGCAGGGCGTGGCAAAAAATTTTCTTTCCCTTATGGCCGCGCCGTCAGGCGCGTAAAACCAGCTTGCGCGTTACCCAGTGGTAAAACGAGCGAAGCGAGCCGCCAACTTGCACATAACCGTGCCTTTTTGCCTTTCCTGCCTTTCAGAATTTCAAAAAAATGCCTTTCGCGCGCGCGATTCTTAATTTCTGATTTCTTAAATTCTTTAATCTATATAGATGCGGGGGCTAAAAGGGAGAAATTCCCCGTCTAAAAGGGAGAAATTCCCCGTCTAAAAGGGAGAAATTCCCCGTCTAAAGGGGAGAAATTCCCCGTCTAAAAGGGAGAAAACTTGATTCTATCCCTTTTTAGTTTTACAGGTCTATAAAGCAGCCGCGCCCGGTGCTGGAACACTGGACGCGGCCTACCCACAAACAAGCCTGTCTTGGGAGGCTTAATCATGGATGTAAAACAATTAATGCTACCAGGCAAAACAGTCAAAAAGTCAAACGCGCTGGCAAGGGCAAGGTGGTCGCCTGATTCAGTTTGGGAGCCAAGGCTTGTGGCAATGCTGGCAGCGCAAATAAAGCCGGGTGATACGGATTTTCATAAATATGAAATCCGTCTTGTTGACCTGTTGGGCAAAGACCCAGGGGGCAAGGATTATCAGGAATTTGAGAAAGTGATTGATAAGGTGATGAGTAGGGTAATCACTTTGCGCAACGGTGATGACTGGAAAAAATATACCATGTTTTCAAGTTGCGAATATATAAGCAAAAAGGGTGTGCTTATAATTGGTTTTCACCCTGACTTGAAAGAGCATTATTTGCAACTCAACCAGTATATAAAATATAACCTGATTGAGTTTATGCTTTTACCGTCCATTTACAGTCAACGCCTTTTTGAATTTTTGAAGTCATGGGATGACAGGAAAGAGACTACTATTGAACTCAAAGAATTGCATGAAATGCTTGATTCCCCGAAGTCATTTAAGGCGAGTTATAAAGATTTTCGCCGTTTTGTACTTGAAAAGGCGCATAAAGATATTTTGAAATTTACGAATATTTATTATTCATGGGAGCCAATAAAAAGGGGACGTGCCGTTTATGCTATAAAGTTTATTTTTGGGAAAAAACCAAAAACAGCAGCCAAGGCAAGCGGAACATTACAGGAAAGCACGCCAAATGAAAAGCCAGTTTATTTATTCTATGAACAATTTTTACATAAATTCCCCAACATAAGCGCAAACAGGTTTACAGCCTATCAGTTATGGAACGAATTGCAGAGCATGGGCATTGCTCCAAAAGCAGAAGATGTGCCGGAAAATAACGAGCTTGGGATAATGGAATTTTTGGAGCAATGGCAGACTTCATACGCACAAGCCAGTAAATAGCCAGGTCAAAGATACAGGCGCGATAATCAATTTTTTGTGATGAAAATCAGCAATGGGGGTTGTTTTAGGGGGTTATTGTCAGCATGAAATATTTTTATCCGCGTGTATAAAGGGTTTTTAGGCTGAATATTAATACTCACTATTTTTTTTTTGACCGCTTGCGATTGCCTTTTTTTCGTTTCATGCCTGCGCTTGCGCGGCGCAAGTCCAGAAAGAGAGGCAAGCCATGAAGCGGTTATTAGTAACCCTGCTTGTCGCAATGGCTGCGGTGCTTTTGCTGGCGTCTAACGTCCAGTAAAAGATAAACCCCGCTTACAATCCACTGTAAGCGGGGCGAAAAGTTGTAAACCCGTAACTGGCAATTGCGCTAGGGAGCGCTGAAACGCGCCGCGCTAACCCCGGTTCTTGTTCGTTCCAATCAGGGCCGGGGTTCCCTTTTAATCTATGGCCGGATGCCCATTATGTCCAGTGCCAATCAGGCAGGACAAAGGAATAGCCTTTACAGATTTTTGCTTTGTATCTGTAAGCAAAAAATCCGTAAGGGCATGTCTAGGCAAACTGCGTTTGCTGACGTGCTGGGGAGGACCCCAGACCCCCAAAGGCAATAAAGGCAATGGCGATACCGTTCCTGAATGTGAGTTGCCAGCAGCGCAGCAAGGGCGCAAATGCCATCCGCAAAGCCGCCTATAATTCATGCTCATGCATGAGCGTGGACGGCGACCAGGTGGACTATACCCGAAAAGCTGGCCTTGTGTTTTCAGAGCTGATCCTTGCCGATGGACATCCGAAGCAGACGCGCCAGGAATTTTGGGAGAATGTCAAGGAAAGCGAAAAGCGCGTCAACTCAACCGTCAGCCGGGAAATTATCGCCGCGTTGCCGCTGAAACTGGATCAACATCAACGCTGGTACATTGCAAAAAGTTTTGCGCTGGATATGCGCAGACATTTTGACCTTCCAGGCGTTGACCTCAACATTCACAAGCCAGCCAAGCGGAAAATGGAGGCGAAAGTCGAAGAAAACCTACACCTGTATTTGCAGTTTCCAGATCGCAACATCGGAGGGAAAAAGATCAGGGAATTTTCAAGCCCCAAGATCATCCAGAAAATACGGCGCTTGTGGGAGCGGCATTGCAACTACGCGCTGGAACAAGCCGGACTGGATGTCCAAATAAGCATGAAGCCGCTTGAAGCGAAGATCAAGCAACTGAAAGCGGAAATAAGGCGCGACGAGAGGCAAATCAGGTACAGAGAAGAAAAAATTTTCAATCTGGAGTTGGAATTATAGGCGCAGACTCATGTTAAGCCCCGCAGTATGGAGGGACAACCAGAAGCAAGACCTCAACCGCTTGCAGGACATTCTGGAGGCACAGGAAAGGCAGCTGCAGGAAATGGCGGAGAGCCTCAAGAATTTGCGGGAAGCCGTAGTCGACGACCTAGAATGGATATTCAAGACGCTGAACGAGATTACAGGCGGAGAGAGGCCGGAGAAAAACCAAGCGCTGGAGGAATTGACCGCACGGCTGGAAGAGCTGGAAACGAGAGTGACGGAGCTGGAAAGCAATTAATCCTGATCCGCCCGCTAATGGAAAAAATCATGCTTCAGCTAGAAGCATGGAAAGAGCAGATAGACCTTGAAACCATACGGAGCAAAAGCCATGACAACCGAAATGACGACCGGACAGCCTACAACCACCGACAAAAAGCGTAAGCGCCTCACCCTTGAGGAACAGATCGCCAGGGAGCAAGAGAATAAAGCGAAAATTCAGGATGAACTGGCAAAGAAGCAAAAGCAGTAATAAAATCAGTTTATTATAAAAATATTATGTTAAATTCATTGAAAAATATAAGAGAAAATTACTTAAAAAATGGGAAAGCAAAAATTTATATAATATAGATTAATATATAATATTATTATAGTGGTAATAATAATTGTTCATTTTTTATTATTTCACATTTTTTCTTATCACATAATAAAGATATTATTGCATCTTCCGGTGTTAAACCTTTAGCTTTCTTTTTATAATATGAACTATAAGATACACCATAATAAATAACTGCTTCTTTTTCGCTATTAAATTTATTTCCTAGTATATTGCATTTATTTCCAGTTGACACTTCATGATCATAGGGCAAATTACGATCGTATCTATCTTTTGCTTGGCCAAATGTTAGATTATATTTTTCTGATATATAATGTAACATCTGAGTTTTTGATTTAAAACATATATTATCATAAATATGTCTTTGAGGAGATGTCTTTTTATATTCATTAACTGCATCTTCTAGAGATATTCCTTTATCTATTCTATATTTTAATGTAGATGGAGATATATTAAATTCTTTTGCTAATGATATGTATGAGTTATATGTTTTTCCAAAAGCTATAATAGTATTACCTGAAAATATTTCTCTTTCTTCTTGATATGTCATCCACCTAGTATTTTCTTTAGAATGTGGTTTAGTTATATCTATTCTTCCTAATTTATGTTTAGGACTGGGAGGAACTCCAATATCTTCAATAAATTTTTTATATCCTGTTTCATCATCAGTATTCCATTCTTCACATATATTACCATTCTTTTTTAGACCTTTCCATTTTCTCCAAAGTTTAGATCCTGCAGCTTGATATTTACTATGTTTTCTTGGTTTTTCGGGAATTGGTTCATCTTTTCTTAATCTTTTTTCAATAATCCAATCTGGTATATGTGGATTATATTTTTTTAATTCTCTTAATGCTTGTTTTGATGAATTATAATTTCTTCCTTGATAAATAATTTCTTTACCAAATCCGACAGGAGATGGAGAACCTTGTTTCATATTTAAACCATTTTTAGAATAAATTGAATTATATTTATTAATCCAGTATTTTTCTCTATCAGCTAAATTTTCATTTTTTATATTATCTTCTAATAATTCAATATAAAAATTATCTATTCCATAGTCATCAAATGCTTTAAATAGCTTTCTTGATATTTCATCTTTATTTTTATCAATTTTATATGAATGTATATGTTGTTTGAATCTTTCATTTATGGTAAGTATTGTTTGTCCTATATATATTAAATTATTTAGTTTACATCTTATAATATATATATTACCAAGTGTTGTGTCTATAATTTCATTAAATATTGCTGAATCAATATCATAATTCCTAAGTAATCTACTTTTTATGAGTTGATATCTATCATATTCTCCGATTATTCTTAAAAATGAAGAAAGAGATCTAAATTTAAACCCGACGCATTCTTTAAAATATTTACCGGTATATATGAATCCTTTGTGTTTTCCTCCTCCATAAAAACTTATCCATTCATCTAGTGACATTGTTATAGCATCATATAATATATTATTATTCAATTCACCTCTTTTTTTATATTGTATTATTCTTTGTCTAAATATTTCATATGTAGTTTTATTTTCCATAAAATCTATGTAAAATATGTTTAAACATAATTTACTATTATTAATTTCTACATATGTTTTTCTTGATGATGGAGTAATTTTCATAATATATGTGATTTTAGATTGTTTATGAATAAAATATTATAAACACAATTATTTGTTCTGCATTATTTTTTCTCTAATTTTATTACACCAATATTTAGCACGGATTGCACCTTCAGAAATATTATCCAGCACATCTCCAACAATTTCACTAGCCTGTTTCACTGTATTTTTTATTTTTAGGTGAATAGCCTTGAAAGGAATGACCAGTTTACGGCGACCATGTTCTTTAGCCCATTGACAGCTCTTTACGAACAAATCCCATAGTCCCAAAGCCATCCAAAATTTTTTTGTAAATCTACGGATGGCGATACTGACCTCAAACTGGCCAGTTTTTGGATTTTTTCTTTTGATCTGTTTACCCTCAATTAAGCCCAAATCTACCAAATCCGCAATGCACCTAGATACAGTTTTAGGGCAAATTTGAGCCAAAGTAGCAATCTCCGCAATGGTCATCGGTCGTACCCATATGCCGGAAAAGTGACAGATCAAACCGTCATACTGAAGAGAAGAACCTCGAAGCATGGCAGTAGCAACGCCCAAAATATTGTTAGCGCGATCACAGCGCATGACCCGATGTCTTTTACCAGATCGGCCAAATTTTACGGCGTGAGAGGTCAAGAAAGGAACTAAGAGAGCCAGGGCATTTTGGATCAGGATTGGAAGAGAAACGGCGACCATTTTTAGCATCCTTTGCGGTTATGCCTTGACGACCGACCGTTTTATGCCCAATATGGGGGGGTGACGGAGTCGGAACGAAAAACGGCTTCGTCAAAGCCAGTGAAGAATTTGCCCTGAGCCAAGTCGCCAAACTAAGTCAGGGCATTTTCTTTTTAACGGCTTTTATTTTCAGTGAAATGCAAAGTATGTCAAGATGATTAGCGTTGACCTTGCAGATTTAAGGCATTAAAAAAGAACTGGGCAGATGAATCTGCCCAGGTTGAAGTGGAGGGCCAACCTCCGCAGGAATTATACCGCTACACGGTTTTACAGCCCTAGGAAGTGCAGTTCCCGGGGCTGTAGGGTTTAATGCCGGTTAATGAATTTCAGCACTAACGCGGCCAGCACTGTGGCTGCAAAGCCAGCCAGCACATCCCACAGGAATTGCGCCATACGCATCACCTCCTTAGCGGAGGTGACCCGCCAGCATAATAGACCGCTTTAATTTGCCACTCAAGCCAAAGTTAACTTATTGATTTTATAGCAAAAATATTATCTGTCCGCTTAAGTGTCCCACTGGGGTCACTAAATTAAATCCACTGAAAATAAGGGAGGGCGCGGCGCTTTGCTTGCGCCGCCCAAGAATTTAAAAATTTTTCCAGTGCCAAAGACGGTGCCTTAAAAATGCGCTATGGAGGCGCGAAAGTTGACATAAAGCCCTATCTGGGTAATATCATTGAATTTTTTTTGCAACAAAATCCGACACTTACTTTTTTAAAGCAAAAAATATTGCCCTATTCACGCAAAAAACCCACTTTTCCACAGAAAAAAAATTTTTTTCCACCATTTTTTTGCCTCCCAAGCACCACAATTTTTGAAAGACAAAAAGACAGGCCGCTTGCGCGGCTGCCATAAAGGAAAAATTCTTTTATAGCGACCTTGCAAGCTATCCAGCTTCATGCCCCATAAACGCTCTAAAACGCCTTCTGAGCCACGAAAACAAATTTTAGCTATAAATCTTCGTCCTGCCCATAAAACACAAAATAAAGGCATTTTTGCCGCTGGCAGACGCTCACCAAGAGAAAGTGAGGGAAAAGCAGGCGTTTTCACTTTCCCCGTGCTGCGCCCTCGCCCATGCCTTGCCACTCAAAAAACGAAAGGCAACCTGCTGGCGCAGGCGCGCAAGCGCGGCCTTGTCGTTTTTTTCCTGGCTGTGGCTTTTTATGGGCGCGCGGCTCCGGGAGAAAGTGAGAAACGAAGCCAGACCCCAGCCTTGCGGCCAGCTTACCAGAAGCTAAAAATTCATCTCTATCTATATGAATTACACTTGACTCTTACAGACTATCTCACAAATAACCGCACAATAACATTGTAAAATCTATTGATATTTTTTATACTTTAAGGTTTATTGGGGCATGGAATACTCCGATGAAAAATGGGCGCAAATAGAACCCTATATTCCGCCCGATAAAAAAGGGCCTCGGGGACAAGGCCGTCCTTCCCAGCATAAACCACGAATAATTTTTGAGGCTATCGCTCACAAGTTACGCTCTGGTTGTCGCTGGAAAGACCTGCCTCCCTGTTTTCCTCCCTATCAGACTGTTCACCGCACTTTTCAAAAGTGGCGACAGGCTGGCGTTTTCAGGAACATTGCAAGGGAGTTGGGCGAAAAATTGTTCAAACTGGGCAAAATCAAGCCAAAGGAAGCCTTCATTGACGGCACATTCGCGTCAGCGAAAAAAGGGGGCGCGAAGTCGGCAAAACCAAAAAAGGCAAAGGCACAAAAATAATGGCCATTGCTGATCAGACAGGCAAACCCCTGTCTGTATATATCGAAAGCGCAACACCGCATGAAGTGAAGCTGGTCGAAAAAACCTTGGCAAACCGGCTTGTTGATGAACTGCCGGAAGTACTGATTGGTGACAAGGCTTATGACAGTGATGAGCTTGATCAAAAATTACTTGATAAATATGGCATAAAACTTATCGCGCCCAATCGTAAAAAACGTAATAAAACTCAAGATGGCAGGGAGTTGAGGAGATACCGGAAACGCTGGAAAGTTGAAAGATTGTTTTCATGGATGCAGAATTTTCGCCATATTCGGATACGTGATGATTATTATCCTGAGAACTATCTTGCGATGATTTACATGGCTATTTCTATTATCTTTTTAAGATCAATTGTGAGATAGCCTCTA
>ERZ777305.3705-NODE-3705-length-10036-cov-2.751828_pt1 | contig 10036 bp, 10 predicted proteins | sample MGYA00374965_ERZ777305 | MGnify/ENA primary metagenome ERZ777305 (study PRJEB29328, sample SAMD00013331) | mouse gut metagenome | study: EMG produced TPA metagenomics assembly of the Metagenome analysis of fecal microbiota from mouse which was promoted...
TTCAGGAAAAATCAGGTTGTTTCAGGACGAATTCCGGTTAATTCAGGACGAAATCCCGTTATTTCAGGAAAAAATCCAATTGATTCAGGACGAAATGAAGTTACTCCGCGACTATGCATAAGGGAGCTTTTGTCCTGGTTTGTATTATCTATGATCGAGGTTTTCTGATTTATTTTGTTCTTATCTTATTTATTTTTGTCATTCCCGGAAAGAAAAATATTTCCCTATGAAAAAACTGTTTTGGAAAGGAAAAGCTTTGGAGAATAAGTTTACCGTTTTAAAAAATTATTTCGGCTACGATGCTTTCCGTGAGGGGCAGGAGCTTTTGATTGACGCAATTCTGGCGGGGCGGGATGTGCTCGGGATCATGCCGACGGGCGCCGGAAAATCGGTATGCTATCAGGTGCCTGCGCTTCTGCTTCCCGGAATCACGCTCGTGATTTCGCCGCTGATCTCTCTGATGTCGGATCAGGTGCAGGCATTAAATCAGGCCGGGGTGCATGCGGCCTATATCAACAGTTCACTGTCGGAGGGGCAGATTGCCAAGGCGCTTCGGCTGGCTTCGGAGGGGCGGTAAAGGATTATTTATGCGGCGCCGGAACGGCTGGAAACCGAAGGGTTTCTGCAGTTTGCCGAGCGGGCGGAGCTGTCGATGCTGACGGTGGACAAGGCACACTGCATTTCGCAGTGGGGGCAGGATTTCCGTCCGAGCTACTTAAAAATCGTACAGTTTATCCGGCGGCTGCCCAAGCGCCCTGTCATCAGTGCGTTTACCGCAACAGCCACTGAGACGGTGAAGGAGGATATCGCCTGTGTTCTGGGACTTGAGAGGCCCGAGGTGCTGGTTACGGGCTTTGACCGGAAGAATCTGTATTTTACCGTGGAAGCCTTGAGGGGGCAGCGGCAGAAGGATGCGTATGTAACCGGCTATGTGAAGGAGCACCCGGATGAAAGCGGCATTATTTACTGCGCCACGAGAAAAAATGTTGAGAGTGTCCACGCGATGCTTCTGGAAGCCGGAATACCGGCCGCCAGATATCATGCCGGGCTGATGCCCGAGGAGCGCAGGCAGAATCAGGAGGATTTCACCTACGACCGAAAGCCGGTAATGGCGGCCACCAACGTCTTCGGAATGGGAATTGACAAATCCAGTATACGCTATGTGCTTCATTATAATATGCCGCAGAGTATGGAAAACTATTATCAGGAGGCAGGGCGGGCAGGACGCGACGGCGGGGCTAGAAATGAAGAAAAAACGGAAGGGCGGGAGAAATGAAGGGCGGGAGAAATAAGAAAGAAATGGAGAAATGAAGGGCGGGAGAACTGAAGGAAGAACTGAATACCGAAGGCCGGCAAAACGGCTTGGAGAAGGCCGAAGGGGAAGCCGTGAGAGCAAAGAAACCAGAGGTGGAATCGAAGCTTGTCAATTGGGCTCCGATCTGATATAATTTTGCTGTAATTAAAATCTGTTTATCGGAGAAGGGAGTTTTGTAATGAAAAAGGTACTTATCTGTCTTGGTGTAATGGTGCTTTTTATTGTGGCTGCTGTGGTGCTGAAAAAGCCGGCGGAAAACGCGAAGCTGGATTACACCAAGGTAAAGGCGCGCGTGGTCAGTTCAGAGTCAAGGCAGAAGCGGATCAAGACAAGGTATTCTACCTCCTACCAGACCGTGTATGATGTTGTTTTAAGCTACGGAGGCAAGGAATATGAGCTGAAAAATGCACATAATTCATATTCCTACCGCCCGGGCAGCGAGGTGACGGTTTATCTTGCCAACGGGAAGCTGTATGCCGACGAGGAAGGCGTGCGGAACGCTTCGCCTCTGGGCATTGCGCGCAGCGTTGCAATCGGCGGCGCGTTTCTTATGTTTATTGTATCCATGGTGATGCTGGCGAAGACGGGACAGAAAAAAGCCTAGCCGCCGGCAGAGTATCCGTACATATTGTCTGCACATATTGCTTGCTCAGCAGCAGAGCCTGCATGCACAAAGGCAGCATGGAAAAGAGGTAAAATGGAGCATACACTGATTTATCTGCCGAAGGAGCAGTGGGAGGGCACGGCTGTACCGATCGCGTACACGACGGAGGAATATTATGATATTGCAGTGGAACGCGAGGAGGACGGCTTTGCAATGAAAATGAAAAAGCGGCGCTTTGCTCAGCCCGTCACGCACACGCCGGAGGAGTATGATTTCCCGGATCGTCTTTATGAAAAGTACTGGGAAAAGGCATGCGCGCATGGGGTTGTGCAGGACGGCAGGCTGATGGCGGCGATTGAGACGGCGCCGGAAGAATGGTCAAACCGTCTCCGCGTCACGGAGCTTTGGGTGGATGAGGGGCTGCGCAGGCAGGGGCTCGGGCATGCGCTTATGGAGCTTGCCAGGGAGCAGACGCGCCGGGAAAACCGCCGCGCACTTATCCTGGAAACGCAGTCGTGCAATGTCAATGCCATCGGCTTTTATCTGCACGAAGGGTTTACGCTGATCGGCTTTGACGCCTGCTGCTATACCAACCGGGATCTGGAGCGAAAAGAGGTGCGTGTGGAGCTCGGCTGGTTCCCGCCTCAACAGACCTGATACGATGGAGTTGATTTTGTGCGGACAGGGAAAAAACAGCTGATCGGCTGCCTTCTGGCGCTGTGTATGTTTTTTGCGGGAATGTGCCCGGAGCAGGCGCAGGCACATTCCTTTTTTGTATGCGCGGATTCGGAGCCTGCAGCCTGGATTGCGCGTCCGGACGCCGGGCCGGAGGAGATGGATGTCTGCACGGTTGAAATGCTTGGCATTCGGAATACCGGTATGTCTTATGGCAGACGCACGGCTCTTTCCGGCGGTTTCCGCCGGACGGCCGGGCTGTTCCTGAGCCGCTTGCCCGCTTGCGGAGCGGACGCGCCTGTTTTCTTCTCCCGTGGGCCGGTCCGTGCGGAACGGTTTCCAAAGCTGCGGCAGCCGGCCGCAGTTCTTCATTATATCCACAGCAAGGACGGAAAAAAATAAAATATCATCAGAATCTTCAGAATTTCAGCGTCTGGCAAAGTGTCAGGCGTATTTGGCGATCCGGAAAGGAGGAAGAAACTGATGATATTCTGGCAGATAGTACTGCTGGCTGTCGGCTTTGCAATGCTGATCAAGGGGGCCGACTGGTTTGTTGACGGCGCGTCCGGCATTGCGGGAAGGCTCGGGATTCCGCAGATCGTGGTAGGGCTGACAATTGTAGCGATGGGAACAAGTGCACCCGAGGCTGCGGTCAGCATCACTGCTGCGCTCCGGGACAATGCGGATATCGCAGTGGGAAATGTTGTGGGAAGCAATATACTGAACATACTGATTATTCTTGGAATTACATCTGTGATTGCACCGCTTGCGGTCAGAAAATCCACCTGGAAAATTGAAATACCGTATATGATTGGGATAACGCTGATTTTTGTTTTTCTCGGAAGGGCGGGAGGGAACCTTTCGTTTGCGGAAGGACTGCTGCTGTGGGGGCTGTTTCTTGCTTATCTCGTCTACCTGTTTCTGCTGGCAAAACGTCAGCGGGAGGAAAAGCAGAAGAACGAAAAGAGCCTGGGAAGGCTGCTTGTCTGCCTTGCGGCGGGCGGCGCCGTGGTTGTGTTAGGCAGCGATATAACCGTGGACAGCGCGACGCAGATCGCGAGAGCCCTCGGGGTGAGCGACCGTTTTATCGGGCTGACTATCGTTGCGCTCGGAACATCCCTACCGGAGCTGGTGACTTCCGTTGCGGCGGCCAGAAAGGGCAATGCCGATATTGCGATCGGAAATATTGTGGGAAGCAATATCTTTAATATCCTTTTTGTGCTTGGGACTTCGGCGCTGATTACGCCGGTGCCTTACCGGGCGGATTTTCTGACGGACGGCATAATTGCGGCCATGTCCGGCGTGCTGCTCTGGGCCGCGGTGCTGAGAAAGAAGCAGCTGACCCGCCCGTGGGGGATTGTAATGCTTGTATGCTATGCAGTGTATTTTGCCTGTCTGCTTTAGGGGGGGCGGGAAAAGCGCCGCGGCGGAGTACAGGCGCTTTCAGGGGATGGAACCAGAAAAGAAACCGGATATTTCAGGAGGAGAAATCAGAATGTTTGAGAATATTTTTATCGGCTTATGGTGGTGGTTGCGATGGTCGGCGCGTATTTCGGATGGCGGCTCGAATACGGTTGGCCGGGGAAGGATGAAACGCAGGAGCCGGCAGCAGCGGAAGGAGAGGAGCCAGCGGCAGGCTGCGCGGGAAAAAAGCCGGCAGAGAACAGGACGGACGGTGCAAACAGAGGGTAGAAGCTTGCGGCGGACAGGACGGACGGTGTAAACAAAGGGCGGAAGCTTGCAGCGGACAGGACGGACGGTGTAAACAAAGAGCAGAAGCCGGCAGAGAGGAAAGGCCGGACATGAACCGCGGCAGGAGAACATAAAGCCGGCGGAAACCTGCCGCGGACAGAGGACGGGTGCGGAAAGACAGCCGCATAAGGGGCGGAAAGGCACGGCGTCCCGCCCGGCGGGGCGGGGCGCTGAAAATGCGCTTTACTTCCAATTTGCAAAGTGCTATAATCGAATATACATTGGCGTAAAGTGCACTTTTTTTCCAGCTTCTTTTCCGGTTTCGGGTATAGCCTGAGAAAAAGTGTTGACAATTATATCAGGCGAACAGGCCGGAAGGGAAGGAAGCCATGCTGAATATAAGAAAGACAAGGCTGATGACCAAGCTAGCCATCTATGAGCAGGGGCCGGGCAAACAGGATATCAGGCTGAGCAAATATTACAAATCCGATTATGTGCGTCTTCAGATTTTAAAGACGATACTCTCGGTTACGGTCGGGTATCTGCTGGTACTTACGCTGGTGGGACTCTACAAATCCGAATATCTGATTGCGCAGGCCGTAAATCTGGATTACCGCGCGATCGGCATGACGGTGCTGGTGATCTATGTTGTGCTGCTCACCGTATATACCGTCGGCGCGATCATCGGCTATTCCATTAAATATGATCTGTCCCGCGGAAAGCTGGCGAAGTATTTTCGGATGCTCAAGGTAATGCGCCGCTTCTACCGCGATGAGGAGAGCGGCGAGGCGGCCGGAAACGAGGAGGCGAACCATGATTAAACTGTTGGAGCTCCGTTCTCTGCTGAGAACTTATTATCAGAAGTTTCAAATGATTGTTGATCCTGTTTTGAAATTTCTGTTGGCATTCATCACGCTTCGGCTGATCAATTCTGCGCTGAGGTACGATGCCCGGCTGGAAAAGATGGTTGTTGTTCTGCTGGTTTCCCTGCTGTGTGCGTTTACGCCGCCGTCGATTCTGGTGTTTTTTGCGCTTATGTTTTCCGTGCTGCATGTGATGGCGGCATCTCCGCTGATGGCGCTCGTCGTGGTTGTCGTGTTTGTCATACTGTACTGCTTTTTCCTGAGATTTGCGCCGCAGTACGGTTACGCGGTTGTGGGGATACCGATCCTGTATACGCTCAATATCCCGTATCTTGTGCCGATTCTGCTCGGACTGCTGACAAATCCGATCACGATACTTCCGTCTGCTTGCGGTGTGATTGTGTACTATATGTTTGATATTATAAAGAAGCATACGGTAGTAAACGCCAATTACACAACGGATGATGTGCTGCCGCTGTACACAGAGGTGTTTGAGGATATCACCGGGCGGGCAGAGATCCTCGCTGCGGCGCTTGTGTTTGCTCTGGTGATTATTGCGGTATACGTTGTGCGCAAGCTGCGGATGGAGTATGCATCGGAGATTGCTATCCTGGCAGGGGCGGTCGTCAATGTGTTCGGTTTCCTGCTCTGCGATCTGAAATTCGGCTCGGCGGGGACGATCGGAAAAATGATTCTCGGCACAGTGCTTTCGGCGCTGCTGGCGGTAGCCGTTCTGTTTTTCAAGCGCGTACTCGATTATACGGCAGTGGAGAATGTGCAGTTTGAGGATGACGACTATTTCTATTATGTAAAGGCAGTGCCGAAGATTGAGATCGGCCTGCAGACGCGGGAGATCAAGCGCATCAACGAAAAAAGAGCCGCCTCGGAGGACGAAGACGAGGACGATTACGAGGAGATTCTTGACGAGGAGACCGGAGAGGTGTTTTTCCGTCCGAAAAACGGCCGCGGTGCGGGTGCACAGGTGCGCCGGATGAAGGGCGGACGGCAGATACCGCCGCTGCGCAGGCCTGGAAGAGCAGCGGAGCGCGAGGGGTCAGACCGTGCCGGAACCGGCAGGAACCGGCCGTTGAGGAACACTTCCGACTGGCCGGATCCGGAGTGGGAGGAACTGGAACGAACTGAATCGGAGCGCGGAAGGGAGCGGGAAAAAATTTCCGGAAGCAGCAGAAATCTGTCGGCTGGAGCTGCAGCAGACAAAGCGGAGCCGGACAGTGCCGCGGGGAAACGCTCAGGGGAGTCTTTTTCGGAGCCGGAGGCGGAACGGGAAGAAAACGGGGAGACGGTGCTTCTGAAGGAGGAGGAACTGCTCCGCATGGACGAGCTCGCACGCCGGAAGGCGGCCATGGAAAAGCTCGATGAGCCGGAGGGGGACAATGGAGGTCATTAAAACATTCTTTGACGAATATTTTGTACGGCTCGCGAAGCTGAATGTCACGGATGTCATTGAGATTCTGATTATAGCGGTTATCATTTACTATTTCCTTCGGTGGATCAAGACCACGAATGCCTGGGCCGTGCTGAAGGGGCTGCTGTTTCTGCTGCTCTTCTGGTTTATCGCGTCCATCTTCAAACTGCACGCGATCCTGTGGATTTTCGTGAACGCCGTCGGGGTCGGGATCACCGCGATCATCATTCTGTTTCAGCCGGAGCTGCGCAAGGTGCTTGAGCAGCTCGGACAGCGGGATATTGTTCCGTCCATCTTCGGATCCGGCTCGGAAGGGAAGTCGGTTCTGAGCGACAGGGATATCGAAGAGCTGGTGCGCGGGGTGTACACGATGGCAAAGGAAAAAACCGGCGCGCTCATTGTGATCGAGCAGCAGATTGACGTGCAGAAGTACATTGACACCGGCATTGTGCTGGATGCGGATATTTCCTCGGGGCTGCTGATCAGCATTTTTGAGGAAAACAAGCCGCTGCACGACGGGGCCGTGATTATCCGGGGCAGGAAGATCGCAGCGGCGACCTGCTATCTGCCTCTGTCCCAGAATATGCAGCTGAGCAAGGAGATGGGGACGAGGCACCGCGCTGGGGTCGGCATCAGCGAGGAGAGCGACAGCTTCACCATAATTGTGTCCGAGGAGACAGGGAAGGTATCCATCGCGAAATCGGGGGAGATTATCCGCGGAATCAGCGGAGATCTTCTGAAGGAGCAGCTTTTCGGAATGCGCCGGCCGGAGGAGAAGAAAAAGGGCTGGTTCCTGCTCGGAAAAAAGGAAAAGGCCTGACGGCAGGGCGGGCCGCTTGAGGGGAACAAAACAGTATGAACGAAAAGGACAGGAAAACGGGAAAACAGGAAAGCGGGGAAAGCGGCGGTGCAAAAGCACATGTAAGAAGGCTGCTGATATCGCTGAAAAACAGACTGCTGCACAATTTCGGGTGGAAGCTGGTTTCTCTGATCAGCGCTTTTGGCGTCTGGATGGCGATTATGAATATGCAGGATCCCTATATATCGGTGACAATCGAAAATATTCCGGTTGCCGTGCTGAACGAGAGCGCCCTGCAGGAGCAGGGAAAGATCAGCGATATCGAGAGCGGCAGGACGGCGGATGTCAAGGTCCGGGCACCGCGGTCGGTTGCGGATAATCTGACGGCAGCCGATTTTGAGGTCACAGCGGATTACCGGCAGATGTCCCTTGTCTATGCGGTGCCGATCCAGGTGCGGGTAAGTGAGAAAAGCGCGTTTGCCAGGGAGGATATTATAATTGAAGAAAAGAGTCCGGAGGTTATGATGCTCACGCTGGAGGATTACGTGAGAGAAACCTTCCGTGTGGACATACAGCCGAAAGGGCAGGCGGCGGAGGGCTTCTATGTGTCCAATATGACGGTGCGCCCGAACCTGCTGCAGATTGCCGGCTCGAAGAAGCAGATCGACCGGATTGAGAAGGTTGTCGTCGAGGTGGATACGACCGGGGTGAGAAAAAGCTTTGAGCAGGTGGCACAGGTTCAGGCTTACGACAGAAACGGCTATGTGGTGGACGACGTAAAGCTAGAATACGAGGCGACGGAGGTTGCGGTTGAAGTAACCGTGCTGCCGGTCAAGAAAATCCTGCTGCTGATTTCGATTGAGGGTAAGCCGAGCTACGGCTATGAATGCACCGGGACGCAGCATGTCCCTACGGAGATTACCATAGCGGGCACCGAGGAGGATCTGCGCTCGATTTACTCCATGACGATACCGTTCGATATCAGTATGCAGAGCGACGATGTCGAGGCCAGCATAAATATCGAGACATACCTGAACGAACAGTATGAAGGGCGGTATGTGCTTGTGGACGACGAAAAATATGTGACGGTCAAGGCGGAGATTGAAAAGCTGCCGGCAGCGGATTTTAAGGTCAGCAGCGCCGATATTGAGGTGCGGGGACTGGCGGAGGGCTGCGGCCTGACCTTTACCACAAAAAATGATATCAACATCAAGGTGCTCGGCAGTCAGGAGGCGCTTGACGCGCTTACCAGGCAGCAGCTGAGGCTGTATATTGACGTGACGGACTATGAGCCCGGCAGCCATTACGTGTCAGTGTATTCCGACACGGAGGCGGATGTAACCGTGCGCACCGGAACGATCGGCATTGAGATAATCGAGACGAAGGACACGTTTGAAGTGATTGATACCGGGCTGAGCAGCGGGGACGGGGATGCCGACCCTGGTACGGGCGATGCTGCGATGGAGGACGGGGACGGCGACAACGCCGGAAACGCCATGCCGGAATAGGAGCGGCCCGCTCCCGGACGGTTTCGGCCTGATTCTGATAAGGGGATTAAGGAAAGCGGCAGTTTGCCCGGAAAGAGAGGATGGACAGAATGAATTATAAGCGTTACCGCAGAAATCCGGTGGTGGATTATCCGGAGAGGGAATGGCCGAATAAGGAAATTGAGAAGGCGCCGGCCTGGTGCAGCGTGGATCTGCGTGACGGCAATCAGGCGCTGATCGAGCCGATGGTCGTGGAGGAAAAAATTGAATTTTTCAATATGCTGGTGAAGCTCGGTTTTAAGGAGATAGAGATCGGGTTTCCGTCGGCATCCCAGATTGAATATGACTTTCTGCGCCAGCTGGTTGACAGGAAGATGATACCGGACGACGTGACCGTGCAGGTGCTGACCCAGTGCCGCGAGCATCTGATCAAGCGCACCTTTGAGGCGATCCGGGGAGTGAAGCGCGCAGTGGTACATATCTACAATTCCACCTCGACGCTGCAGCGGGATGTTGTGTTCGGCATGTCCCGGCCGGAAATTATTCAGATTGCCGCAGAAGGAACAAAGCTTGTCAAGGAATACGCGAAGGCATTTCCGGGCAAAATCATACTGGAATATTCGCCGGAGAGCTTTACCGGCACCGAGCTGGATTTCGCGCTGGAGATCTGCACCGCAGTGCAGGAGATCTGGCAGCCGACGCCGGACAACAAAATTATTTTCAATCTGCCGTCTACGGTGGAAATGAATACGCCGAATGTCTATGCGGATCAGATTGAATGGATGTCCAGACATTTCAAGGACAGGGAAAGCATAATTCTCTCGGTGCATCCGCACAACGACCGCGGCTGCGGCGTGGCGGCATCCGAGCTGGCGCTGCTCGCAGGGGCTGACCGCGTTGAGGGCACGCTCTTCGGAAACGGGGAGCGCACCGGCAACGTCGATATCCTGACGATCGCCTACAATATGTTTTCCCAGGGCATCGATCCGGGACTTGCCATCGGGAATATCCGGGAGATTGCGGAGGTGTATGAACGCTGCTGCAAGCTGCCGATCCCGGAGAGACATCCGTATGCGGGCAAGCTTGTGTTCACGGCGTTTTCCGGCTCCCACCAGGACGCCATCAACAAGGGCGTAAAGGCCATGAAGGAGCGGGGCAGCGACATCTGGCAGGTT
>ERZ777305.3706-NODE-3706-length-10035-cov-3.247495_pt1 | contig 10035 bp, 16 predicted proteins | sample MGYA00374965_ERZ777305 | MGnify/ENA primary metagenome ERZ777305 (study PRJEB29328, sample SAMD00013331) | mouse gut metagenome | study: EMG produced TPA metagenomics assembly of the Metagenome analysis of fecal microbiota from mouse which was promoted...
TAGCCGTCCTTGAGGGCTTGGGAGCTGGTAAGGAGGCCGCCGCAGCGTTTACATCTCCGGGCCGGGATTCTGAATATCCCGTCATCGTGGTCGCTCATGGCCCGCACTCCTCTCTCGGCACATCTTCAACCAGCCAGCGAACGCACGCAGCTTCAGTAGAAAACTCCTCTGTCCAGGCGTCCCCATCCCTGTTGTCGATACCGACAAACTTCCTGCCGGCCTTGCGGATAAATCGCCCGAGCGGCTTATACTCCCCGGTGGTTTCACCGGAGTCCAGTATCCGGGCCGCCTCATTCTTGCCGATGTAACGGACACCAGCAGCAACGGCGATCTCTCTGGGCGTTTCCGCTCGGAGTTTACCGCAGCGGTCAGGATGGTTGAGACAAGGGTTCTTGCACCGGCGCAGGTCCGGGCACAACGCGCAGCACTGGTTCATGTGCTTTTTATCGCAGTTGAAAATACTGCACCGCATGGCTATTCTCCTAAATCCAAGATTCCACAATGCAGGGATCGTCGCTCTGGTCGCGGCGGAAGCGGATTAAATCATCCGGGATGGCCTCCCGGATCGCCTCCAGCGTTCCAGCAACGGCGACATACCGGGTGGGTTTGTCGAGGTCCCAGAGCCGGGCAACGAACTGGCCGGGATAATCCGCCGGACTGTTGTAGACGCAGATAATGGGGGCCTTGACTGTGCGTCGAATCTGCCCAAGGTTGAACCGCTCCACAGTGATGTCACTCCGCTCCATGGGGTTTATCCCTCCCTGCAAAAAGGTTATTGATTATGTCCAGGTAGGGCAGGACGCATTTCCCGCCATGCTTGATTTCCCATTCCGGGAGCAGCAGCTCCGGTGATACGCTGGCCTGCCCAGGAGTCCACCAAGAGGCCCCGTATGCCTCCACAAGCGCCTTTCCGTCCCGCCGCGGGGAGATGGCCCAGGCTTCCCTTGCCGCCCGCCAGAAAGGCCACGGTACAGCGAAGAAGCGCCTCATGCTGAAGCTGACCACCACCAAGCCGACGGCGGCAGGGCTTCGGCAGAAATCATCCAAATACTCCGCCTGATGCTGTTCCACCCGGTCAAAGCGGATGCGGCCGTTCTCGGTGTGCTTGGCTTCCACCGCCACAGGGATGCTGTAGTAGCGGCCCAGGTAGTCCACGCAGCTCTTGTGCTCCACCTTGCACCCTGTAACCCGACCACGGCGGTCCCGCAGCGGGAGAAATTCGGTGGGCACCTTATGTACACAAGCCTGGCCGCTGGCCTGGTACCGGCTGTGTGCCAAATTCAGCAGGTCCTCAAAGGGGCGGCCCCGGTTGGCGAGGCTGTTCCGCATCAGATCGCCCCTCCGAATATTCCGGCGGCGATGGCGTTCTCCAGCTCCTTGGTGATGTAGAGCACCGTCCCTTTGCCGATTCGGTTTCCGGTGCCGGTGCGTCCCTCCAGAAACTTCACGAACAGGCGGGCCCCCTCCACGCTGGGCTGCGCTGCGGCCCCCTGCCGGTCCGCCAGCTTGGCACCTTCCTCCATGCCGCGGCCATAGGTGCTGTCGATGAAATCGCAGAGCTGGGCATCGGTCATTTTGCGGAGCCGGGTCGCCCGGTCATGGACTGCCCGCTCCTCATCGGTCCGGCGGCAGTTCTTTTTTCTGTTGCTCATGTGGTCCTCCTTATTTCGTCCGCCAGTCGTCCCAGATCATTTCGATGCCAGAGCACATCTCCGTAAGGCGGCTGATGGTCTTGGCTGCCGTAATGCCATCGTCCCGGTCCGGGGTCATGCGGCGGATCAGGTTCTCTCCCGAGTAATTGGTGGTGATGATGATGGGCATATAGGCTTCATACCTGGCGTTGATGATGGTGTAGATTTGGGTAATACCCCAGGTGGTGGGCTGCTCGGTTCCGATATCGTCGATGATCAGCAGGGGAACTTCCTCATAAATCCGCATGATCTCCGCCTCGGTGGCCTCGCCTGGCCGGTCAAAGGTCTGCTTGACGCGAGCCAGCAGGTCAATCATCGTCATGCAAATCACCGGAGTGCCGCCCTGGATGAGCTGATTGGCGATAGATGCCGCCAGATGAGTTTTCCCGGTTCCCTTGGTGCCGGAAATAAACAGGCCGTTGCGTTCCTTGGCCGGCGGGGTGATGCGTCCGCGCTTATCCTTGGCCGGAAGCATGATGGGGAAGCTGTCGGCATACCTCTTAGCGGCACTGTAGGCTTTGCGATTGACGTTGGTGACCTCGAAACGGTCAAAGGTTCGGTTCAGAAAGCGCCCCCGAATGCCGCTGTCCTTGATCAGCCGCCCGATGCGGGCTTGGATACGTTCCTGCTCTTTCCTGCGCTTCTCCGCCGTTTCAGCGGCCCTCTGGGCGGCCTCTTGCTGTTTCCAATATTCCTGGGCCTGGGGGCAAGTGCAATGCTCCGTTTCTTCGAACCAAGTAAAAACGTGTTTCTGCCCCGGCATAATGGCCCCGTAGTGGTAGAGCATCCGACCGCAGTAGGGGCAGGGTTCTGAGGCTGGGGGTTCCGAATTGTAGGTGTAGCCTTTGGCCTTCGCCTCATTCGGGTGAATCTTGTACTGATCCGGCAGGGGCTCCGGCTCATTCGTCTGCGCCCTCGGCGGGGGGGAAGCCGCCGATTCCGGCCCCCGCCCCCTCTGCTCCCGGCGGTCCAGTGTTCTGCCCATGGTCTGGTCCAGGACCTTTCCGATTTGCTCCATGTTTCCGTCGCTCCCTTTCTGCCTCTAATCTGTCCCAATCCGCAACATTCCGCACCTTTTGCTTGGCGAGGTTCCGCAGAATACCGCGGATATAATTCCAGTTTTGCTTTTCTGCGCCGCCATCTATGGCTTTATTGATGGCTTTCAAACAAACCTCCGGGCTCAGGGTTTCGGCGTATCCCTTCAGCTCATCCAGGCTTGTTTGTGAGGGCGTCGGGTTAATCCTGTTCATAAAAAGGGACATTACTGCGCCAAGGCCCTCGTTAGCGGCCCCATCTGGTTGCCCAGCACCTGGACCGCCCTCATCTTCTTCCAAGCTGGGGGGAGGCGGAATCTCGCTGGGCTTTTCCTTGATGTGCGGGTTTTGGTGCTTTTCAAATTTTGTTACCTGAATATAGCTCCGGTCCTCCACCTGATAGCGGATGATGAATCCGTTGGTGTTTAGGGATTCCAGCATATTGTCCACATCAGCAACGGTCACGTCATCGTAGCCAAGAATGTTTTTCTTCAGCCGGAGCGGCCGGTCCTCAAGGCGGCCTGCCCTATCCGCCTGCCCCCATAGGCCAATGAATAGGAGGCGGGTCAAGGGAGAGAGTCCGCCCAAGAGCTCGTTGTCAAAAAAGCTGGGCTTTATGCTTCGTGTCCTTGCCATAGGCGGATAACCTCCCTGTCAGCAGACGTACACTTCTGCGCCGGTCTGCTTTTGTACCTCTTCCCGGAATCGCTGTTCTTCGCTGTTGTCGGTGCTCAGATGCAATAAATAGATCTGCTGCAGCCTCCGCAGGTCATTGGCCCGGAGCATATCCAGCAGGTGTTCCAGGCTCATGTGGCTTTTCATTAGGCGCGGCACCCGCTCAATGGGGATGTAGCCCGCCTCCACGCTACGCTGGATGCCCTCTCGGGAGTAATTGCACTCAGCCATGATGTGGGTCAGCCCGGTAAAGCGGTACCTCACAAAATAGGTGTCTGTGAAGTAGAGCAGCTTTTCCCCGGTAGCCGTACTGGTGAGCAGAAAACCAAGGGGCTCTGGTACATCATGCTCCACATCGAAAGGTAGAACTTGAAAAGTTCCCAATTGAAATTCCTCCAGGGCTTTCACCGGGTGCATCCTGTGCCCCGCCAGGCCGCAGGCGTCTATGGTGCCTTGGCTGGTGTAGATATCCATCCCCAGCCGGGCAAGGCCCGCGGCGGCCTTGCTGTGGTCCTTGTGGGCGTGGGTGATAAAGCACCCAGCGAATTGCCGCAGGCGGAAGCCGCTGCCGACCTGGAGGGCTTTTACGGGTATTCCCGCATCCAGCAGCACCGTTGTCTGCCCATCTCCGACGATGTAGGCATTACCTGTGCTGCCGGATGCGAGAGCCTTGATCTCCATTAGAACGAGGGCCCACCAATGGTGGTCTGGCCGTCCGCCGTGGCCGCTCCGGCGGTGGGCTGGGGAGCCTGTGTGGTACTGACGGCAGGAGCGGGCTCCTTGGTGATCTCCCCGGTGCCCTGGTTTACCTCGAAGCCCTGGGGCGGTGCGGGCAGTTCTGGGGCGGGGGTGCCGGGCAGAGCCTGGGGCGTGGTGTCGATAACCTCGCCGTTAGCGTAGATGTCGATCACATCCTGAGCCTCCAGCTCCGCAATTCTGGCTTCCCGGAGCTTCATGTACTGGTAGCTGTCATCCACCTTCTTGGGATCGACCGGCATATACTTGGCACTGTAGACCTCCCGCTTGATGGTTTTCAGGCACATTTCCTCATACCAGCCATCGGTCTGCTGCTCGACCTGTTTTCCGTTCTCCCAGACCTTCTGGGTGCCGCCCCAGAAGTTGGCGGACGCATACTTGGGTTTGCGCTTCTCAATATCCCGCAGGGTCATAATGACCAGTTTGTTCTTCAGCGGGTCCTGATACTCGATGTAGCCGAAGCCGCCAACGATTTCACCACGGTTGAAGGCGTCGTTGATGGCGAACTCGTAGCTCTCCACCCGGACACCCGCCGTTTTCTTGATGGGTCGGAAGGTGTCGGTGGAGTAGACCAGCTCAATGGTGACCGCCACCGGCGGCTCCAGGGCGTACTTCTCAGCGATATACTGGATGCCGTTGTAGCCGGGCATCAGGTTTACGTCGTACTTCTGCGCCTTGTTGTTCTTGAAGGGGATGGCGAACAGGTGGTTCTTCTGCATCATATCCAGCCCCATGCGGGCGTAGTGGACAACATCCAAGGCCAGATCGTTCAGATTCACGTTCTCCCAAGTGACGGGGAGGGGGTTGTCGTACTTGTGGTCCCGGTTGTTATCGTTCTTCCGCAGGCGTTCCTCCTCGGCGGCCTTCAGGGCCCGGTCAATGGCGATAAAGTAGCCCTGGATCAGCTGGCGCTGGAAGTCGGTGACCTGGATGGCTCCAACACTGCTGCCGAACTCCATCATCACCTTGCTGGTGAATCGCTCGGACATATTGGGCTTCTGCTCCCCCTGGGTCTGGAGGGCCCCGGTCTGAGGCTGGGGCGCGGGGGCGGGGGTGGTGGTCTGCGTTCTCTGATTGGCTGCCATTTTCATATCCTCCTTATTTGCTCCGCCGGGTAAAGGTAATCGGCGGCAGTTTGATGGGCTTGAGCTTCTCGGCCAGGGAAGCGGCCACCGGATCGGCCCGCTCCAGCTCGTCAGCCATGTGGCGGTAGAGGTGGATCAGGAGCGGAGCGTCCTTGACCGGGATAGTAGCGGCGGCCGGCTTGAAGCGGCCAAAGTAGTCGATGGCGCCATCCTGGATAATCTGCTGGGCCTCGGAGAACTTCTCAGCATCAATGGCCTCCAGGGCCCGTGTCAGGTAGGGGTCGGTGGCCTTGGGCTTTCCGAAGATCATGCCGCCGCGCCTCCCTTCGCATCATTCAACTCCAGGCGGAGCTTGGCATCCTGATCGGAAACCACCAGCCGGACCGTCTGCATGGCCGTGTGCGCCAGCCGGGTCACGCTCTCGGCGTTGTCAATGAATACCGGCATGGAAATCCCCCAGTGATAGGCCAAGGTCTCAATGATCTCCAGTCCGGCATTGATGCGAGCGGCGTTGTTGGCATCCCGGAAGGGAACCATGGAGCCCGCCTCATTGGGCACCAGGACCTCGCAGTCATCCTTGACACCGCCGTTCACCTGTTCCAAGAAAAGGCGGAACCGGACATTCTTGAATTTCCCGTTGATGCGGTCGGTGAGCATCCTGACCTTGGCCTTGGTGAACTGCTCGCAAAGGTAAATCCCCTTCTCCAGCTCCTCGTACTGCGCCGACAGAGCCTTTTCCTGATCCTGTAGCTCTGCGATGCGTTTCCGCTGGGCCTCCGCCTGATCCGCTTTGCCCTTCTGCTGCTGGAGCTCGCGGGACTCGGCGTAGACGGCCTGAATCTGGGCGTTCAAGGCCTCCAGGGCGGTGGTGGTAGTCTGGCCCGCCCCAGCCTCCGCGGCCTTGCTGGCGGCCACTGCGGCGGCGAGACTGGCGTATTCTGTGGTCTGCTCGAAGGGCGTGGGCGCCACCAGCTTGGCCTGCAGCGAAGCCTGCTCATCGGTGAGATTCTTCAGCTCCGCCTCGGCAGCATCGAACTCCGTCTGGAGCCCGGCGATCTGCGCCTGAAGGCCCTCGATCATTTCCTTGCTGGCCTCCCGCTGGCCCTGCTGGTTGACTGACTGGAGGCGGTTACTCTTGCCGATGTTGAACGCCTCCCGCATCCGGGTTACATCCTCAGCGGGGAGCTCTCGGTGGCAGGTCGGGCAGACCGCCTGCCCCTCGTCCCAGGTCTCGGCCTGGATAGAAGCGTATTCCTGCAGCAGATCCGCCCGGCGGCCCTGAAGCCGTTCCAGGTTCATGTTCTGGCGGTCGAGCTCCGCCCGGAGGTGGTATTTCCCGCTCATGGCCGTAGAGATGCGCCCTTGGAGCGCCGTAATAGAAGCCTGGGTGCCCTGATTCGCCTCTGCCGCCCGGTTGAGGTGGGCGGTGCGGGCCTCCGCCAGCGCCGCCTCGGCGGCGGCCACCCGCTTGCGGGCTTCCGCTGTGGCAGTGTCCCCGGCCAGGAGAGCGGCTTTCTGTTCCATCAGCCCATCCTGCTTGGTCTGGAGGGCCGAGAGCTGGGCGTCAATGGCCGCCACATCAATGGTCTCTTCCGGGATGGCCCGCTGCGCCTCGTCGATGCGGCCAGGAATGCCCAGGAGCTGCTTGTTGATGTCGGCCTTCTGGGCGGCAGCAATCTTCTTGTACTCGTCCACCGTATAGTGCTGGTCGGCGGTACCCGGCATCAGGAGGTAGGTGGGCAACTCCCCCAGTTCGCCGTTGCTGGCGATCACCTCGGTGTCGGTAACATCCCCGCAGACCTCCAGCAGAATCTTCCGGCGGGCCTCCCAGGGCATATCCTCCGGGAAGTAGTGGGGCATGGTCAGCATCTTCATCTGCTCGGCCCCGCCGCAGAAGCCCAGGAGGGCGGCGGTGTACTCCTTCTCCTTGACGGGAACACCGTCGATGAAGAAGTCCACGCTGTGGCCGTCGAACTCCTCCGTAGCAGAGCCGCGCTTTTTCTTATAGTTCTCGTGAAAGACCTTTCGGAGCGTCACCAGCCGTCCGCCGTCCATGGTGAACTGCGCCTCGGCGGCGTGGTCGAGGTAGTGAACGTCCCCGTCCGGGCCCTTGGTCTTGGGGGTGTAGCCCTTGGCCCCGGTGCTGGGGCGGTCAAAAAGGAGCCACGTCAGCGCATTGAACAGGGTGGTCTTGCCGGTGGCGTTATCGCCGTAAACGCTGGCGCTCTGGCCCTTGAAGTCGAATGTGGCGGCCTTGATGCCCTGGAAATTCTCAAGCCGCAGGGTGTTGATTTTCATGCCGCATCTCCTTTCAGGATTGACAGTTAGTGAATTTAGGTGTTATATTTGTGGTGGTGAGAAGGCCGTCCTCTTCGGAGGCGGTCTTTTTTTGTGCGCTTATGGCGCAGTAGGTGGAAATGATGCTGAATGCGATGTGCTCCTGCACCAGCTTTCCGAGGTACCAGGGCTGACGGCGATCTCCGCCGTCGTCTCCGTACAGCTGGATGATGCGGGACAGCTTCTGTGCCGCTGGCGGGTAGGCTTCGGCCCACTCGGAGTCCGTCAGCTCACGGCCCAGGTAACCGGAGGCTTCGTCCCTTACATCCACCAGAAACCGCGGTGCTTTTGGGTTCGGCATGGCCTATCCCTCCAGGCTGGAGAAATGGGCACCTTTGCACCAGAAGTAGTCCTCCGTAGGGGTGTACTCGCTGACCGGCATCTTGTGCGGATCAGCGCCGCAGATGTGGTCGCCCTCTCCGATGGCGGTGAACTCGGCGCACTCCTCGCACCGGCAGGCCGACTTGCCGATGATGGTCTTGACGGCGGGCTTGAAGGCGGCGATCTCCTTCTCCGGCACGTCCGCCTGGACCACCATGGCGCGGGCGGTACCATGGTTCGTCTTGATGTCCACGATGTCCCCGACGTCCACCGGCTCCGGCGTATAGTAGCTGTAGGCTTTGCCCGCCGGGGTACCGCCCTTGAAAAACTGAACCTTGATGATGTTCGTCATGCTGATTTATCCTCCTTTGTTTCGTCAGCAGTTTCCTGCTGCTCCTTTTCCTGGCAGTCGCACCGTTCTCCGGGGTCAAGGTGGCTGCCGCAGTGAGGGCAAATGATGTAATAGGGCATGGCGCTTACTCCTCCTTTCTCCAGGGGTTGCCGCCTCTCCGAATCTCCCGGAGGTCCGCCAGCCAATCCTTCACAGTCCTCTTCCCGGCATAGTAGAGGGCCGGGATCGCCAAGATGAGGTACTCACCGCCGCAGGCTTTATATCCCCGCTCCGCCAGCGCAAAAGCGCGGCCAAGCTCGAAGGTAATGCCCGTCAGGCAGAGGATAATAATCAGCTCCAGTACTGCGAAGATCAGCCGCTCGTTCACTTTCACCGCATTCAACTCCTTTCTGCTAAATGTAAAGCCTCTCCATGAGGTATTTCCGGGACACCCGGCCCGAGGTGGTAACAAAGCCCTGGGCTTCCAGCTCCTTGTTGAGCTGCTGCATGATACGGTAGGCCCGGCTCTCGCTGACCTCGCACAACTGCATGACCTCCCGGACCTTGACGTACTTGGGAATCTCCTGCTCCTTCCGTTCGATATCTGCCATGGCGTGGGCCCTCCTATTGTCCGACGTACTTCTGCATCCAAAGGCGGAGCTCCATCGAGGCGCGTTCCATGGTCTCCAGGTTCTTCATCACCTGTTCCAGCTGGGGGACCTCGTCCTGGGTGATCTGGCCGTCGCCGGCAATCTCCAGAATAATCTGCTGTACACAGCTGGCCCCCTGCATGGCCGACATGACCTTGAGGGCCAGGCGGTCAATCTGGAGCAGCTCGCAGGGCGGGATCGTCTTTTTGCCCAGCGGACAGAGACTGGCGCAGTAGTGATTGCAGAGCTGGGGGGCCTGGTAGGCGTGGGCCATCATCAGGACTTCCTCGGGGTAGGGAACGAGGACCCCGGCCTCGATGCGGGCCAGGCGGGTACGGTCAATGCCGGTTTCCTCCGCCGCACCCTCACGGCTTCCCAGATGGTCGTTGCACTTTTCCGCCGCTTTTCGTGCGAGATAAAACACGTTGTCAGCCGCTTTCGTGGCGTTTCTGGGCATTTATTATCCTCCTTCCTTGTGGTAAACTTTTTTCAGATTAGGCGGAGCTCTCTTTTAAGGAAACTTCATCCGCAAAAAAAATCTCCTCAATGGTAAGCCCCCAATGAAGGGACAGCTTGAAGGCTTCCTCCAGCGTTACGGGATGATAGCCGATCTCCCGCTTGCAGTAAAGGACTGCGGATTTAAGCCCCAAGAGCTCCGCCAGGTCCCGCTGCGTTTCATGGTGCTCCAGTCGTAACTCCCGCATCCTGTTTGCCATCCTTGACCCCCCTTTCTTGAAAAATTCTTTTAAGGAACTTTTGCGTAGTCCTATACTAACACTTCCTTTTAGGAATGTCAAGCCGTTTTCAAAAGAAATTTCTTTTCCGGCAAATTTCTCCTTGTGTTTCTCAAAAAGAAATAGTAAAATAAAAGGGACAATTGGAGGTGTATGTTATGAATCGAGTATCTATGCTCCGCAAAGAAGCGGGATTGAGCCAAAAGGAATTAGCCGCCCGGCTCGGGGTGCAGCCCTCGGTGGTGTCCAAATACGAAAATGGCGGCATCCAGCTCCAAGAGGATACGCTCCGTCAGCTTGTCATCATCTTCGATGGAGTATCAGCGGATTTCATTTTAGGGCTGTCCGATGACCGGAAGCGCGGCACATCCCGCGCCACACCGCAAATCGTCTGGGATGCCGTTGCCCTGGTGGAAGGAGC
>ERZ777305.3710-NODE-3710-length-10030-cov-2.852832_pt1 | contig 10030 bp, 10 predicted proteins | sample MGYA00374965_ERZ777305 | MGnify/ENA primary metagenome ERZ777305 (study PRJEB29328, sample SAMD00013331) | mouse gut metagenome | study: EMG produced TPA metagenomics assembly of the Metagenome analysis of fecal microbiota from mouse which was promoted...
GAGGCTACCCGTCAGGTAAAAGGCATTATTGATGAGCTTACTTGTCAGACAAATATGGCTGAAAAGAGTGTAGGAAGTCTTGTGGAATTAAATAAAGAACAGGCACAGCTTGTAACACAGACTCGTACTGCATTTGAAAAGATCAGCAGGGATATTGTGGATGTAAATGGCAGTGTGGAAAAACAGTCTTCTAATATGATTCAAATAAAGGACAGCAACAAAGAAATTATTCAGTATGTTGAAAGTTTAAGTGCGTTTAGTGAGGAGCTTCTTGCAAATACGGAAAATACCAGAGAGCTCACAGACGATACGATTGAAGGAACCAGGAAGGTCAGCCTTCTTTTGGATGAGGTAATGGAAGAAGTAGAAGTCTTAAAGACGATTGTATAAATTACAAAAAGGAGATTGAAAGATGGCTGAAAAAAAGTTAGTAGAGGCAATTACATCCATGAGTGAAGATTTTGCACAATGGTATACGGATGTGGTGAAGAAAGCGGAGTTGATTGATTACTCCAATGTAAAAGGATGCATGGTAATTAAGCCGGCAGGATATGCAATATGGGAGAATATTCAAAAACGTCTGGATGAAAGATTTAAAGCAGTAGGCGTTGAAAATGTATATATGCCTATGTTTATTCCTGAAAGCCTTTTACAAAAGGAGAAAGATCATGTGGAAGGATTTGCACCTGAGGTGGCCTGGGTGACGCATGGAGGCTTAAATCCACTGCAGGAGAGAATGTGTGTCAGGCCTACGTCAGAAACACTCTTTTGTGATTTTTACAAAGGAGATATTCAGTCTTACCGGGATCTCCCCAAGGTATATAACCAGTGGTGCAGTGTAGTCCGCTGGGAAAAGGAAACAAGACCTTTCCTGCGATCCAGAGAATTCTTATGGCAGGAGGGACATACTGCCCATGCTACTGCTGATGAGGCCGAAGAAAGAACAGAACAGATGCTGAATGTTTATGCAGACTTTTGCGAGGAAGTTCTGGCAATTCCTGTGGTAAAAGGGCGGAAGACGGAAAAAGAAAAATTTGCAGGTGCGGAAGCTACTTATACTATAGAAGCCCTGATGCATGATGGTAAGGCATTACAGTCAGGAACCAGCCACAATTTTGGAGATGGATTTGCAAAGGCTTTTGGCATTCAGTATACGGATAAAGATAATCAGTTAAAATATGTACATCAAACTTCATGGGGAATGTCTACCAGAATTATTGGGGCGATTATCATGGTGCATGGGGACGATTCAGGGCTGGTGCTTCCTCCTGAGATTGCACCTGTACAGGTGATGATTATTCCTATCCAGCAAAAGAAAGAAGGAGTCCTTGAAAAGGCTTATGAGTTTCGTGACAGGCTGAGTAATTTCCGCGTAAAGGTCGATGATTCTGATAAAAGTCCCGGATGGAAGTTCTCCGAGCAGGAGATGCGCGGTATTCCTATGCGTGTAGAAATTGGACCTAAGGATATAGAAGCAGGCAAGTGCGTAATCTGCCGCCGGGATACCAGAGAAAAAATAGAGGTAGAGCTGGAAAAATTAGAGGAAACTGTAGCCGGACTGCTTACCCAGATTCAGACTGATATGCTTAACAGGGCAAGAAAGCATTTAGAGGAACATACTTATACTGCAACATGCAGGGAAGAATTCGAGAATACATTTGCACAAAAAACAGGCTTTGTAAAAGCAATGTGGTGTGGAGAAAGATCCTGCGAGGAAGAGATCAAAGAAAATATGGGTGTCAGCAGCAGATGTATGCCTTTTCAACAGGAATGTCTGTCAGAAACTTGTGCTTATTGTGGAAAGAGCGCTAAAAAAATGGTATACTGGGGAAAAGCATATTAGAGATTGCAGTATATAGGGAATAACGAATGCAGAATGAAATAATGATTCAGATGCCTGAAAAGGTAACATATATTATAAATACAATTATGGAAGCCGGCTACGAAGCGTATGCAGTAGGCGGCTGCATTCGTGATTCCATTTTAGGCAGAATTCCGGATGATTGGGATATTACAACCTCAGCCTCTCCTTATCAGATAAAAGAACTGTTTAAGCATACGATTGACACGGGACTGAAACATGGGACAGTGACAGTCATGGTTGACAGAGAGGGATTTGAGGTAACCACTTACCGTATTGATGGAATTTATGAGGATGGAAGGCACCCAAAGGATGTAATGTTTACTGCCAGCCTGGTGGAGGATTTAAAAAGGAGAGATTTTACCATTAATGCAATGGCTTATAATGATGTCAGCGGCCTGGTGGATATATTCGGAGGAATGGCGGACTTGAAAGATAAAGTAATCCGGTGTGTGGGCAGTCCTAAAAAGAGATTTACGGAAGATGCCCTGCGGATCATGCGGGCGGTAAGGTTTTCGGCGCAGCTGGGATATGAGATTGAACCGGAAACAAAGGCAGCCCTTATGGAGTTTGCACCTAAGCTTACCTGTATCAGTTCCGAAAGGATTCAGGCGGAGCTGGTCAAGTTGGTGATCTCGCCTCATCCTGAAAATTTAAAAATTGCATATGAAACGGGGATTACAAAGGTGATCCTTCCGGAGTTTGATGTTTGCATGGAAACGGAACAGAATAATCCACATCACTGTTACAATGTGGGGGAGCATATTTTAAAATCCATGCAGAAAATAAGTCCGGATAAAGTCCTGCGCCTTGCCATGTTGTTTCATGATATTGGAAAACCTGAAACAATTACGATGGATGATCAGGGAATATGTCATTTTCATGGGCATCAGGCAGTTTCTGAGGAAATAACGCTGAAAATACTGAAGCGGCTTAAATTTGATAACTACACAATTGGTATGGTTACAAAGCTGGTCAGATATCATGATTATAAGGTAGAGGCAAAAGAAAAAAACGTAAGGCGTGCGGTTATGAAGATAGGAGAAGATATCTTTCCTCTTTTGTTTCAGATAAAGGAAGCAGATTTAGAGGCGCAAAGCACGTATCTTCAGGAAGAAAAGAAAGAAAAATTAAAGGCGGTTCAAAGAGTTTATGAGCAGGTGGCGGCCAAAGGACAATGTGTATCCTTAAAGACGCTTGCGGTAACAGGAAAAGATCTGATCTCAGAAGCGGGCATGCTCTCCGGCCCTGAAATTGGAAAAGTCCTGCACCAGCTGCTGGATATAGTGATAGAAGATCCTGAACAGAACGAGAGAGAAAATCTGTTGAAACTGGCAAGACAAATTAAGTAATACTTTATAGTGGTTACTCATATGATAGGATATGACACAAATTGGGGGTAATCACTGTGAATGACAGAAGCGTCAGTCTGCTGGACAATTATGATATAGAGGTGCTTCGGACCTGGAAGGGACGGGGCGCTATTCTTTGTGAAACGGATAAGGGGATTCTTGTATTAAAGGAATACACCGGACATAAGGAAAAAGTCCTTTTTCAGGATGCACTGCTTACCCTGGTGAAGGAAAACGGATTTGATCATGTAGAAAGTATTCTTAGGAATAAGGATCAGGAGCTGATTACGCAGGATCAGGAGGGAAATTCTTATATTCTTAAGACTTATTTTGATGGCAGGGAATGTAATGTAAGGGATATGGAGGAGTGCAGGCTTGCAGTGCAGACATTGGCAAAGCTGCATAAGGCTTCACAGGTAACAGAAGACTTTTTAGGAGGCATATTGCTTCATCCTGCACATTTGGAATTTGAAAAGCATAACAAGGAACTGCGCAAGGTCAGAAAGTTTATAAAGGGAAGAAGCCAGAAAACCGATTTTGAAATCTGCCTTATGAAAAGTTATGATTACTTTTTTAATCTTGCATTGCAGATTACGGAGGAGCTGCGTTTTTATCAAAAGGAAGGCAGTTTATATTTCATCTGTCATGGAGATTATCAGCATCATAATATCATTGTTACAGATGCCCGGATGAAGCTGGTTAATTTTGAAAAATGCATTCCTGACAGTCCTGTTAGAGATTTGTATTTATTTATGAGGAAACTTTTGGAAAAGAATAACTGGGATGAAACCACAGGGTTTGACATAATTAATTCTTATCATTTGGAAAGGCAGTTGGAAAAAGAAGAATACCGGCAATTGTATTATCGTCTGGCTTATCCTGAAAAATTTTGGAAGATAGTTAACTTTTACTATAATTCCGGCAAAGCATGGATTCCCGGAAAGAATTTGGAGAAACTGGTCAAAGTAATTGACCAGGAAAAAGAAAAACAATGTTTTCTGGAAAAATATAAATACCGGTATGGAGTGTAGTTTTATATTTTCTTCTTTGCATTTACGTGATATACTTGACAATGAGGGTGGAGTATTGTTTAAAGGTATAGGGAAAAGAATATGAACTTAAAGGATAAAATACAAAAGATAATAAAGTCGGTTTTATGCGGAGTCTGCCTAGTGCTTACCGGATGCAGCGCTGCCAGTATGGCACAGGAATCGTCTTTTGAGAGTGCCTATGAAAATGGCGTGGAAGAAGAAAAAGTAAATATATATACTTCCACAGCATCTGTAATTATACGATCCGTAAATGAAGAGGATCAGAAAATCAGCATGTACCTTATTAACCGGAATGAAAACAGGGATATTGGATATAATGGCGCTACGGTAATACAGGATAAGTATGAAAATGCAATGAGCATTGCCCAGCTAAAGCCGGGGGACATTGCAGAAATTACTTATAACAGTGAGCTGGAGAGGGCTGGTTCTATTACACTTTCCCAAGACGCATGGAGTTTTGAAGGTGTGACCAAGTACAATTTAAATATTGGAAACGGAAATGCCTCTATTGGGGATGAAACATTCAGCATTGATAATAAGGTATTGGTGTTTGCAGAGGGTGATGTGATTGATGCGGCTCAGATAATTAATCAGGATGTGCTTACCATTCGTGGAAAAGGACACAGCATTATGAGTATTACCGTGGAAAAAGGACATGGTTACCTGGATATTAAAAATGATGAGGCAGTTTTGGGCAGCTTTATTGAAGTGGGACAAACTGTAATATCACAAATTGCTCCTGATATGCTGATCACTGTTCCGGAAGGAAGCTATACAGTCAGGATTACTGGAGAAGGGATTGACGAATCCAGGGAAATTCAGATAGAGAGGAACAAAGAGACGATTTTGGATCTTGGGGATATTGAAGTAGCGAAGATTCAGGATGCATCTGTGAAATTTGCAATTACGCCCTCCACAGCAGTGGTTTATGTGGATGATGTGAAGATCGATACCAGCCGCTCAGCCAGACTGCCGCTGGGACTTCATCTGGTTACTGCCACAGCCTCCGGGTATGATTCCCTTTCCCAGTATTTCCAGATAGAGGACGGAGTGAACACAGTCAGAATGACGCTGGAGGAAGAATCCGACATTTCAGGAAATGATATTTTTTCCAGTGAAAAAGAGGAGCCCACAATTACAATTGAGAGTCCTATAGGGGCGGAGGTTTATCAGGATAACCTGTATATGGGAATTGCACCGGTGACTTATAATAAGACAGCTGGAGATCATACGATTACCTTAAGGAAAACGGGATATATTACAAGAAGCTACGGAATTACTGTAGTGGATGATAAAAATGATGTAACATATGCATTTCCTGATTTAGAGCGTGAGAATAATACAGTAAGCGGTAACTCTGTCAATGGACAGAATGAAAACGGAAATGGGAATACAAGTGGAAGCAATAATACGGTAAGCGGTAATTCTGTAAGCGGCAATTCGGTAAGCGGAAATTCTGCTTCAGGCACCAATGGGTAGCCGGATTATTTAAAGGCTGAGAGGGAGAAAATCCCGAAAACCGCATAAAATCTGTAAAAAAGCACAATTTTACCTTGACAAACATAAGTAAAGACGATATATATATATACAGACGTTTCAAAAGAGACATCTGTGAAAAAACACTCATAATTAAGAGGAGGAGTTCGAAATGAACAAAACAGAATTAGTAGCTGCTATGGCAGATCAGGCTGGATTATCCAAGAAGGATGCAGAAAAGGCTTTAAAGGCTTTTACTGATGTTGTTTCAGAAGAATTAAAGAAAGATGGAAAGGTTCAGTTAGTTGGTTTTGGTACTTTCGAAGTATCCAAGAGAGCAGCTAGAGAAGGCAGAAACCCTCAGACTGGTGAGGTTATGTCTATCGCAGCTTCCAAAGCTCCCAAGTTTAAAGCTGGCAAGGCTTTAAAGGATATGATTAACGAATAAGTAAGGCATCTTAGGGACCTGCATTTTGCAGGTCCTTTTGCGTTTATAGAGAAAGGATAATTATGAGACTTGATAAATATTTAAAGGTTTCCCGTCTGATCAAGAGAAGAACAGTTGCAAATGAGGCATGTGATGCGGGAAGAGTAATGATAAATGACAAGCCTGCAAAGGCTTCTGCCAATGTAAAACAGGGAGATATTATCACAATTGCATTTGGAAATAAGGATGTGAAGGTAGAGGTTTTAAGTGTGCAGGAGACAGTAAAAAAAGAAGAGGCAAAAGAATTGTTCCGCTATATATAAGTTGAAAATATTAGTCTATAAATTCCATTTCCTTAATATAATCTTTTATAGGAGATGGAGGAAATCCTCTGCTCCTGCAATGGCAGTTTTATTTTGCTTTGCAAAACAAGGAGGATTGTATGGAAGACTTAAATGCAAGTAAGCGGGCCCATAAGCTGATACTGAATAATAGAAGGACATGTAATTTGACAGGAGTCAGTGATGTTTTGTCTTTTGATGAAAATGAGATTATTTTGGAAACAGATCAGGGAATGCTTATGATTAAGGGAAATGAACTTCATGTAAACAGATTAACGCTGGATAAGGGTGAGGTGGATGTTGACGGGAGAATTGACAGCTTTACTTATTCGGAGCAGTCCAGTTTGGGATCAAAAGGGGAATCTCTGCTTAGCAGATTATTTAAGTAGGTGTATATGAGCCAGAATATTGTAAATGAAGTAACTTTTTTACTGCATTCTTTTCTCATGGGAATCATTATTACTTTTATATATGATGGATTTTTGATTCTGCGCCGGCTGATCCGCCACAGCCTGTTTTTAATCTCAATTGAAGATTTGATTTTCTGGATTGCCTGTGCCATAGGCGTATTTTATATGCTTTATGAGGAAAATAACGGGATATTACGCTGGTTTGCAGTGTTTGGCGCGTCTTTGGGAATGATTGTTTATAAATTAAGCATCAGCGTAACAATTGTTAACGTTGTATCAAAGCTTATTGGACGTGTGGTCTCTGTACTAAGGCGTATTTTTTCATTTTTGTTTCGGCCATTTAAAGCCGGGGGCAGAAAAGTGCTTCTTGCATACAGACATTCATCTAAAAAGAGCAGGAAGGTCTGTAGATGTTTGAAAAACAAGTTGACGGGCAGAATCAAATTACTTAAAATAGTATTATGTAAACGGTAAGCCTGTTTTTATTTGGAGGAAACTTCCAAATAGGAAAGGCTCATTTGGGAAGGGCATGGTATAAATATGGCAAGGAAAGCAGCATACAGGAAAAAGCGTCAAAACCGCTTTGGCATGTTTCTGGTTTCCATTGTTGTGATCATGATGCTGATCGTAGTAGCCTGTAACAGCGTGGAATTAATGGCAAAGAGGGAGACCTACAGGCAGAAAGAGGCGGCTTTAGAGGAGCAGATTGCAGCAGAGGAAGAGCGTGCAAAGGAAATAGAGGAATTTGAAACCTATACACATACTAAGAAATACATTGAGGAAGTGGCAAGGGATAAACTTGGTTTGGTGTATGAGGGAGAAATTTTATTTAAAGATGAGCAATAAGCAGACATGTAAGGTGTCTGCTTTTTGAATTTATGTATAAGAACTTTGCAAAGCAAAGAAGCTGTTGCTTTTTGTCAATAAATTTTCCGTTTTTGCTGCCTGCTTTTGACAAACTGTGTGTTCACTGTTTTGTATAATCCGTTACAGGAGGAAGCAGCTATTATGAAAAAGCAGATATCAGTTGAAAAGGAAGAATTTAACAGCATACTACCGGAATATGGAAGGAGAAAGCTGCTTACTTATGCAGACTCCATCAGGGAACTGGCAGAAAGTTTTAGGGAAACGGAAAACAACAGGGAAGAAATAAAAAGAACGGTGGAAACAGACAGAAAAGATTACATATGGCAGAAACGCCTGAATGAAAATAAGGATTTGATGATAGAGCATTTGGAGGAAATGGCAAAAATTATGACGCAGCTTGCCGATGAGACCAGAAGATGTGTCCCTTTGGGGGAACGCCGGTTTAAGCAGATTGCCCATGCTCTTAAAGAAGTGGATATACAGATCAAAAGTTTGTATTTGATAGAAAATGAAGCGCAGAGGATGGAAATATCCCTTACGATACGGACTGTCAAGAAAAATACACTTTCTGCGGAGGATCTTGGAGATTTATTATCAGTGCTTTTAAATATGCGTCTGACCGGTGCGCAGGACAACGCCTTTTTCATAGGGAATGAATGGCAGACTTTTTATTATGTGGAAGAGGCCAGATTCCATGTACTTACTGGAATTGCAAAAGCTGTAAAAGAGACAGAGAAAATTTCAGGGGATAATTACGCTTTTTTTGAAACGGAGCAGGGAAATCTTACAGCGGTTCTTTCCGATGGCATGGGTTCGGGAGAGAAGGCTTGCAGTGACAGTACTATGGTGGTGGAATTAATGGAAAAGTTTCTGGAAGCAGGGTTTCAGATGGATATGGCAATTCAGATGATTAACAGCGCCCTGCTTACGGGAGAGGATAATTCCAATATGTCTACGCTGGATCTGTGCAGCGTTGATTTATATTGTGGTGAATGCCGGTTTGTAAAGGTAGGAAGCGCAAGCTCTTATATTAAAAGGCAGCATCTGGTAGACAGGATTTCTTCAGGAAATCTTCCTTTAGGAATTTTCCAAAGGCCCGATATGGAAGCAGTGGGAAGAACTCTTATGGATGGGGATTATATCGTTATGGTTTCAGATGGTGTGCTTGATGCACTCTCCCAGGGGATTGGAGAGGACATGCTGTCAGAATTAATCGGCAGTACCAATTTGGAAAACCCAGGTGAAATGGCCAATGCAATTTTAAATTTCTGTATTCACCAGTGCAAAGGTCATATCAGGGATGATATGACAATTCTGGTAATTGGAATATGGAAAAAAGAGGACTAGCTTTGACTTTTCCTTTTTGTTTCGCTATATTATAAAGTATGATAAAAAAAGTGCTGAGTTATATCAATCAATATAAGATGATTGAGCCGGGGGATAATATAGTGGCCGGAATTTCAGGAGGCGCAGATTCTGTCTGCCTCCTTTTTATGCTGTTGGAAATCAGAAAACAGATTCCGTTTACATTAAAAGTAGTGCATGTGAATCATGGCATCCGTAAAGAAGCAGTGGAAGATGCTGATTTTGTAAGAAAGCTGTGTATGGAAAGAAATATTCCCTTTAAACTGGTGGAAAAAAATGTGAAAGAAAGTGCAAAGCAAAATGGCTTGTCTGTGGAGGAAGAAGGCCGGCGTATAAGATATGCAGCATTTGAAAATGAGCTTATAGAAGGAAAAGGAAAGATTGCAGTTGCCCATAACAGTAATGACCGGGCGGAAACTATGCTGTTTCATATGTTTCGTGGTACCGGACTGACAGGAAGCAGCGGCATTCGTCCGGTAAAAGGAAAAGTAATCCGTCCTCTTTTGTGCCTTAGGCGGAGTGAGATAGAAAACTGGCTGATGGAAAGAAAAATTTCTTTCTGTACGGACAGTACAAATGAGCAGGATATTTACACCAGAAACCGCATTAGACATCATATTTTAACATATGCTGAAAAGGAGGTCTGCCAGGGGGCTGTGGTTAATATGAACCGGATGGCGGATCAGCTTCTGGAAGCGGAAGAGTTTGTAGTACGACAGACAAAAGAAGCACTATTAAGGTGTGTGCAAATATCTGATCAGGAGGAAATACTGGTTAGAATACCTGAGTTTTTAAAAGAGGATGAATATCTGCGCAGCCGCATTTTGCTTTTATGTATTGAACAGGCAGCAGGCGGCAGAAAGGATATTACAGCAGCGC